>SESH01066386.1_pt1 | contig 11039 bp, 9 predicted proteins | sample 3171561 | NCBI WGS metagenome assembly SESH01 (sample SAMN10866947, study PRJNA518727) | freshwater metagenome | biome: subpolar coniferous forest; feature: holomictic lake; material: water; isolation source: holomictic Lake 442 2011 16.5 m and 2014 13 m | place: Canada: near Kenora, Ontario
CTACGTCGGAGGACACGGCGTCGGCTCAAGTTTCAAGTCCAGCCAATGACAAAGCGATGGCTATCTCGACGCTTGCCAAGATCGTTGGGTCAGGGACCCCAGAAGAAAGAAAGGCAAGGATGGACAGTCTCAAGCGTGTCAGCCAAGCTTTGGCTCAAAACCAAGCACAGAATCAGACCCCAACAGAAAAGACCCGCTGAATTTAACGATTTAAGATCTGAAATAACCCCACGTGCTTTTTAAGAGCGCGCGGGGTTATTTTTTTTGAGGAAGGCCCTCTTGCCTCCGGCGATGCCCTTTGGTGATTAGAATGTGTATGGGGCCAAGTTTCTCTCGTTCTTTCCTTTTCATAACGCCTCCGTGCAGCTATTATATCCCCCAAGTGCTGTGCTAGATTGCCGGGGCTACCTCCGCCAAATGGAGAATGGCATGCTCCTAGCCGGTTAGAACTTTTGGACTGTTTCGTGCACTACGATCAGACCGATGCCTAGGGGAACAACCCATCTTGTCTGCTAGAGGTAGAAGCCGACCGAAGCAGAAAGGCGGTTTCTGGGAACGGTCGCCGGCTCTGTATTCGATGGTTGTAAGATTCGTTAAAGACATCATGAGGCTCGTTCGTCCATGGAGAGGCGCTCGTAGCACAAACGTTGAGGGGAAACCAATATGAAAGTTGTGATTCTTGCGGGAGGTCTCGGTACGAGGCTTGGCGAAGAAACAGAATTACGGCCCAAACCCATGGTGGAGATCGGCGGTAAGCCGATCCTGTGGCACATTATGAAATCGTATTCCCATTATGGATACAATGACTTTGTGATCTTGCTCGGGTATAGGGGGTACATGATCAAAGAGTATTTTGCGAACTATTTCCTCCACCAGAATGATGTCACGATCGATCTGAGCAGCAATAAAGTGGAGATCCATAACAATGCCGTAGAGCCGTGGAAAGTGACTCTTCTGGATACCGGGAAGGACACGATGACCGGAGGCCGGATCAAAAGAGCCGAAAAATTTATTGGCCGGGAACCGTTCATGCTGACCTATGGCGACGGGATCTCGGATGTTCCTCTTGATAAGCTCCTGCAGTTCCACCAAAAACACGGCAAATATATCACACTTACTTCAGTACAACCCGAGGGCCGCTACGGCGCTCTGGATGCCGGGCCGGATGGACGCGTGAACTCCTTTATCGAGAAACCCAAAGGGGATAATGCTTGGATCAATGCCGGTTTTTTTATCTGTCAGCCCGAAGTGATGGATTCTATCAAGGACGATGCGGATGTCTTCGAACAGGGACCTCTCGGGAAAATGGTTCGTGAGGGACAGTTGTACACTTATCGTCACTACCAGTTCTGGCGGTGTATGGATACCCAGCGCGATAAGCAAGCGCTCAATGAATTGTGGCGAACAGGGAAAGCCCCTTGGAAAAAATGGTAGAGCGATTTCGGGCGGCGTACACCGGTCAAAAGGTGCTGATCACCGGAAATACCGGATTTAAGGGGTCGTGGCTCACTCTCTGGCTACAATCGCTGGGGGCTTCCGTCTACGGCTATTCTATTGATATTCCAACCCGACCCGCCCTCTATAAAATTGCCAAGATCAAGATCCCCATGGTCTGGGGGGATGTCTCGGATGTCTCAAAGATCACTCGATCGATTAAAAAAATAAAACCCGATATCGTGTTTCATCTGGCGGCCCAGCCGCTGGTCCGGGCGTCCTACCGTGAGCCTTTTGAGACCCATCGCGTCAACGTGATGGGGAGCGCCGCGGTGCTCGAAGCTTTGCGGCATTGTCCTAACGTACGCGCCGCAGTCATGATCACGACTGACAAGGTTTATGAGAATCAAGAGCAGGGCTGTCCGTTAAAAGAAACGGATCCGCTGGGAGGTCACGATCCCTATAGCGCCTCTAAGGCTGCAGCAGAGATCATGATCGCTTCGTATCGCAGGGCTTTCTTCAACGCGACTGGCTCTAGAGGGAAAAAACGAACACTCATCGCAAGCGCCCGCGCTGGCAATGTTATAGGCGGCGGGGATTTCGCCGAAGATCGTTTGATCCCCGATTGCTTGAAAGCTTTCCAGTCCGGCAAGCCGGTATCGATTCGTAACCCCGGGGCCGTTCGGCCCTGGCAGCATGTGCTGGAGCCCTTAGCCGGATACTTACAGCTGGGAGAACGATTGTTGCGCGGAGATGTGAAATATGCGGGTCCCTGGAACTTTGGCCCCAAGGAGTGCGATACCAAGCCTGTGAAGTGGATCGTCAGTCACCTAGCGAAAGACTGGGGAAAAGGCGCAAGATTCACGCTCGATCAGGGGAAACATCCCCATGAGGCGAAAGAGCTTCGTCTGAATATCACGAAGGCCAGGGAGTTGCTGGCGTGGCGCCCACGCTGGCGTCTCGAGACTGCGCTGGCGAAGGTTGTCGATTTTCATAAAGCCTTGAAAAACAGGGAAGATATGCGGAAGTTTTGTTTTGCTCAGATCAAAGAATACGCCGAGGCTTGTGCGTCATGAGCCATGCGGAGCGACTGCGACAGGAAATTCTAGAGAAGGTTCAGGAATATTATCGCGAGGCTTTTGGCAAGCCGCCCGTTTTTTCGCCCGGCGATCGCATTGCTTACGGCAGTAGGGTGTTTGATTCAAAGGAGCTTGTGTCGCTCGTGGATGCCTCGTTGGATTTTTGGCTGACTCCCGGCCGGTACGCGGAACGCTTCGAGCGCGCATTCGCGGTTTTCCTCGGAGTCAAACATTGCTCTTTGGTCAATTCAGGCTCTTCTGCGAACCTGCTGGCTTTTATGGCGTTAACCTCTCCCACGCTTGGGGAACGCAGGATCAAGCCCGGAGATGAAGTGATCACGGTAGCTGCCGGTTTCCCGACAACCGTGGCACCGATCATTCAATATGGCGCGATCCCTGTCTTTTTGGATATTACCTTGCCGGCCTACAATATCGACGTAACACAACTGGCTCTCGCTCTTTCCAAAAAAACAAAAGCAGTGATGGTGGCGCACACCCTGGGCAATCCATTCGATGTGCAAGCCATGAAAGCGTTTTGTGACAAACAGGGTCTCTGGCTGATCGAAGACAATTGTGACGCGCTGGGATCCCGATACCGCGCTAACAGAGAGTGGAAATATACCGGTACCTTTGGGCACGTGGCGACGTCGAGCTTCTATCCGGCACATCATATGACGATGGGCGAAGGTGGGGCGGTTTATACCAACGATGACTCGATTAAGAGGCTGGTAGAATCTTTTCGCGATTGGGGTCGGGATTGCGCGTGTCCTTCCGGAAAAGACAATACATGTCAAAAACGTTTTACCCAGCAGTTTGGCGAATTGCCGCAAGGCTATGATCACAAATATGTTTACTCTCATTTTGGCTACAATCTCAAAGCGACTGAAATGCAGGCCGCGATCGGTTGTGCTCAGCTGGAAAAGTTGCCTCTTTTTATCGAAGCACGCAAAAAAAACTGGACTCTGCTTCGCGAGGGACTTTCCGGTCTGAATGACAAGTTCATCCTTCCCGAGCCCGCGGAGAATTCTGATCCAAGCTGGTTTGGGTTCTTGTTGACCGTCAAAGAAAAGGCCGGGTTCACTCGGGATCTGGTCGTGGCTCATCTTGAGAAACACGGGATTCAGACCCGGATGCTTTTTGCAGGCAATCTGATCAAACATCCTTGTTTTGATGAAATGAGGAAAACGGGGAGGGGCTACCGCATCGTGGGCGATTTGCCTAACACAAACCGGATCATGCGTGACGCGTTTTGGGTCGGGGTCTATCCGGGGATGACAAAAGGAAAAATAGATTTTATCCTAGGGACTCTTAAAAAGTTTATACCGTAGTGATCGCGCGCTGTTCATAAAGCACCACTTAACAATAAGGAATGCCTGAATGCACCCGACAGTATTTATTTCCGCGGAAATTGGTATTAATCACAATGGCGATCTCAATATTGCAAAAAGGCTCATCGATACGGCCGTATTGGCGGGATGCGATGCTGTGAAGTTTCAGAAACGCACTGTGGATGTCGTTTATACAACCGAATTTTTGGCGAGCCCCCGTCAAAGCCAATGGGGTGCTACGCAAAGAGCGCAAAAGGAAGGGTTGGAATTTAATGAGGAACAATATGATGCGATTAATAACTATTGCAAAGAGCGGGGCATTGAGTGGTTTGCGTCTTGCTGGGATGTCGGTTCGCAAAAGTTTTTGCGCAAATATCAGTTGAAGTACAACAAAGTCGCTTCTCCCGTGCTTACTCTTTTGCCGCTATTGGAAGCCGTGGCCGAAGAGGGGCGATATACGTTTATTGCGACAGGGATGAGCACTTGGGAAGAAATTGATACCGCGGTAAATGTTTTCAAAAAACATGCTTGCCCGTTTGAATTAATGCACTGTGTTTCCATCTATCCCATGGAGCCGAAAGAAGCTAATTTGTTGCTTATTCCCGAAATGCGCAGACGCTACCAGTGTCCCATTGGTTATTCCTGTCATGAGATGGGAAATATCGCGACCCTGGGGGCTGTGGCGCTTGGCGCAGTATCGGTGGAGCGGCATATTACGCTCGATCCTAAGATGTACGGCTCTGATCAAAATTCTTCGATCGGGCCTGTGGAGTTGATCGAGTTCGTCAAAGCGATCCGGCTCATGGAAGCGGCTCGCGGCACAGGCATTCGTGAATTGTCCGTCAAAGAAACAGCCGTGCGAAAAAAAATGCGCGGATAAGGGATCGGTCTTGTGATAAAGCTTTCTGATTATATGATGAAGTTTCTGGTCGCAAAAAAGGTGCGCCATGTCTTTATGCTGCCTGGGGGAGGAGCGATGCATTTGGATGATTCCCTGGGGCGGTGCAAAGCTCTGGAATACACCTGTTTTTTGCACGAGCAGGCACTTGCGATCGCGGCAGAGGCGTATGCCCAGCATACTAATTTTCCCGGCGTAGGATTGGTGACCTCGGGTCCTGGAAGCACCAACACCATCACCGGCGTGGCCGCGGCTTATATTGACTCAACGCCTTGCGTTTTTATCTCCGGGCAAGCCAAACGATCGGATTTGAAGGGGAGCACGGGGGTCCGTCAGATGGGTTCTCAGGAAGTCGATATTGTTTCGATGGTATCGTGTATTACTAAATATGCAGTCACCGTCTTGGAACCGACCGAGATCCGCTATCATCTCGAAAAGGCGTGGCATGAAGCCACTCACGGAAGAATGGGGCCCGTGTGGTTGGATATTCCTCTCGATGTGCAGGCGGCACTGATTGATGAAACGACATTGAAAGGTTTTTCCACTGAGGATCAAGGCGTCCCCGTTCGGCTAGGCGCTGTAGTGACGGAAGTTATCGCTCTTCTAAATGCCGCTGAGCGTCCCCTGATCCTTGCCGGGAATGGGGTGAAATTGGCGGGAGCCCAGGAGGCCCTGAGTCTCTTCGCGGAACGCCATCAGATCCCGATGACGCTTACCTGGAAAGCGGTCGATTTTCTTGACTATAACCATCCCCTGAACTTCGGAAGCCCCGGCATCATGGGATGTCGCCCGGCGAATTTTATCGTGCAAAATTGCGATTTTCTGCTCATTCTTGGAAGCCGGCTTGAACCCAGTGTTACCGCGTTCAATCACGCAGGCTTTGGGAAAAATGCCAAAAAGGTTATGGTCGACGTTGACGAGGCTGAGATTCGGAAGATCGCCCACATCGATGTTTCCATCGTTGCGGATGCCGGTGATTTTTTACGCGCGTTGGGTGAAAAACAATCGGATATTCAGTCGAAAGATCGCAGCTCATGGCTGTCTTACTGCCAGAAGCTCAAGGAACGGTATCCGGTCGTCTTGGAGGAATATCGCAATTCCAAAGACAACATCAATCTCTATGTTTTCACGGATATGCTTTTTGAGCAGCTCGCCGCGGAAGATGTCATTGTGCCGGAAAGTTCCGGTGCTGCCGGGGAGGTTACCTACCAGGCGATGCGCGTCAAGAAGGGGCAGAAAATTAAAAATGCAGCGGGCCTTGGTTCTATGGGTTTCGGATTGCCTTATTCCATTGGCTCCTGCATTGCCAACAATCGAAAACGTACTATCCTAATCAATGGCGATGGAGCGTTTCAGCTCAATATCCAGGAGCTTGAAACGGTGGTGCGGCTGAAACTTCCCATTAAGATGTTTATCCTCGATAACAACGGCTATGCCAGCATCATGGCCACCCAGCGCAATATGTTTGAGGGCCATTATGTAGGCTCTGATCCCGGAAGCGGTCTGACGCTGCCTGATGTCTGTGCCGTGGCCAAGGCGTACGGGATACGTTGCGAGCAGGCGAGTGCCCATCGGGATCTCTCGGAGGTTATCGCTCGGACATTACGTGGTAATGATCCTGCTCTCTGTTGTATCCAGGTCTCCCGTTCTCATGTAACGGCCCCGAAAGTACAAGCGATGAAAACACCCGAGGGCAGCATGATTTCCAAGCCGCTCGAAGATATGTGGCCGTATTTATCCCCTGAAGAACTTGCTCAAAACATGATCGTGAAAAAGGAGAAATTATGATAAAGCTTGTTCTTCTCGATATTGATGGCGTTCTCACCAACGGCCGGGTCACTGTAGATTCCGAGGGCAAAGAGTATAAGACGATCGACTTTAAAGACATTGATGCCGTCTTTGAAATGAAAAGGCAAAAATTGCTGGTAGGGTTGATGACGGGGGAGGCTACTCCGATCACGCGTTATTTTAAGGAACGTTTCGAGCCGGATTTTTTCTACAGCGGCTGTAAGCATAAGGACGAAGCCTTGCGGGAGATTCTTGCCAAGACCGGACTGAGCGTCGAAAATGTGTGCTATGTCGGTGACGCTAAATATGATATTTCCGTCATGAGGCTAGTGAAATTTTCTGCGTGTCCTTCCAACGCCATTCCGGAGGTGAAGGCCTTGGCAGGGATCCAACTCGAAGCTCGCGGCGGCGAAGGGTGCGTGTGGGAGTTGCTGAAATGGATGACCGATAAGGGAATGTATGAACATCAATGACGCGCAACCCAAAATAAACTGACCATGGCTCCTACAGAAAAAACCAAGAAAGAGATTGAAAACGCCAGACGAGAAAGGCTGAAGCTGGAAAAGCCTTTGGCGTTCGCAAAGATACTTATGCTCGCGGAACGCTTCAAGGCCGGAATGGCCACGCCCGTGATTGACATAGGTTACAATCTGGCCTGTAATTTAAAATGCAAACATTGTTTTACGACGCGATTTACAAAGAAAGGCCGGACACTCACTCCCGCAGATCTAAAAAAACTTAGCGATGAAGCCCACGAACTGGGGTTGTGTCAGTTTGTTATTTCCGGCGGCGAGCCATTGATATTAAAAGATTTAAAAGAGGCCATCACTGCGTTGCAGCCCGATAAATTTCATCTATCCATGAGCACCAATGGATATTTTTTGACGACAGAAATGGCAAAAAACCTCAAAGCCTGGGGGATTGATAAGGTTAAGATCAGCCTGGATGATTTTGATGAGAAGCAGCATGACCAAAACAGAGATAGCGATGGCGCTTACAAGAAAGCCATGGATGCCTTATTCAATGCTCAAGAAGCGGGGCTTGGGGTCGTGATTCAGACAGTGATCAGTCATCAGAACTGCCGGACCGACAGAACCGTGCAGATGGCTAAATTCGCACAAGAGCATGGTTTTGTGGTGGATGTGATGATCGCTCATGCCGTGGGAGAATGGGAAGGGAAGCACGAAAGGCTTATCGACGAGCAAGATGCCGCCTACATGAAGGAAGTTCACGAGCAATACCCGGCGTTGCATCGCGATACCTTCCCGACTTACGGGATCGAAAGAGGGTGCGGGTGCATCAATTCCAATTTGCATTTGACGCAAGGAGGCGACATCCTTCCTTGCGGATTTATTCCCATATCGATGGGAAATATCTTTGAGGAGAGCCTAGGCGCCATATTGAAACGGGGGCAAAGCATAAAATATTTCAAAGAATATAATCCCTTGTGTCTTTCGGGCGAAGATCGGAGCTTTATCGATAAATATATGACCCAATGCTACGGCAAGCCGCTGCCGGTTCATTGGTCCGAAGTGTTCACGGAAGAAGATTTTATAAAATGAGCGATTTTACAATTATTTCGCATGACCGGCTGCCATTGCGTGACCGGCTGCCTCTTTCCAAGCCCCTATCGCTTTTCATTGAGCCGACCAACTTATGCAATTTTAGGTGTACGCCATGCGTCCATGGCAGCGAGAATACGCGGCAGGACTTGGCCCCGTTGCGGCACATGGAAATGAGCCTCTACAAGAAGCTTATACGTGAGTTGCAGGAGTGGGAGGGTCCAAGACTCAAGTTATTGAGGCTTGCGATGTTGGGGGAGCCTTTTGTGAATTCAGAATTCTGTGAAATGGTGCGCATCGCAAAAGAGGCGAATGTTGCGGAGCGTGTGGATACTTTTTCCAACGGATCATTATTGACGGAAGAAATAGCGTCAAAACTTATTGAGTACGGTTTGGATGTCATACGGGTTTCCATCTATGCCGCCGAAGACAAACATCACCATGAGGTGACCGGAACGAAGTGCCGCGTGGGAGAAATCCGGGACAATGTGAAGCGTCTGAGGGTGATGCGCGATGCACAAGGCAAAACCCGGCCCTATATTTTCGTAAAGATGTTTGACGCATACAATCATGAAAACGAAACTTTTTTTGATTTGTATCGCGGCATTGCCGATGAGATAGGCCTGGAAAAGGTCCACAATGCGACTCAGTACAGCGGGAACGATCTTGTGAATATGTACTATCGTGATCCTGCGAAAGAACAGCTGGCGAATCAAGAGTACGCCGATAGTTTGAACGAGAAAAGAATAGCCTGCCCCCGTCCTTTTATGGCCATGGTGATCAACAATATCGGCGACTGCCTTATGTGCACCCACGATCCGGCCAAAGGAACTAAGATCGGCAATGCTTACGACAGCACGTTGCAGGAGTTGTGGGATGGAAAAAATATGTTCGAATTCCGTAAGATGCTGCTTGAAAACCGAAAGCATGAAAACAGGATCTGCGCCCGTTGCGATTGGTTCAAGCTGTTCCCGGAAGAGGATGATGTGGATGGCTTCCCTGTGGAAAAGCTTAAGAAATGATCCCCTTTACCCGGTTGCATACCACCCAGAGACAGAATTTAGCGGAAGTGCTGCCGCTTAAAAAACCATTTACCGTACTGATCGAACCCTCCAGTCTGTGCAACTTCAAATGCACGCAGTGTTTTCAAAGCATCCAAAGCGATAACTATTTCACCCAAAACAGAATGAATATGCCGCTCGTGCGATTTCAAAAAGTGATAGCGCAATTGAAAGCCTGGAAAGGCGCGCCCCTTAAAGTTCTCAAGTTGAGTTTGTATGGGGAACCTTTGGTGAGTCCCGACTTTTGCGAAATGCTGCGCGTAGCCCGGGAGGCAAATGTTGCCGAACGGATCGAAACCACCACGAACGCTTCTTTACTGTCACGAGAGATTGCCGAAAAGTTGGTCCAGTATCAGCTGGATTACTTGCGGGTCTCGATCTATGCCACGGAGCAGGAAAAACATGAGTCTGTCACCGGCTCTATGGTGAATATTCGCAACCTCCATGAAAATCTTCGGGTTTTGCAGGAAGTTAAAGCGGCTAAGGGTTCAGAGCGTCCGTTCATCAGCGCTAAAATGCTGGATAGTTATGGGGCAGAGAACGAACAGTTTAAGCGCTTGTATCAAGATGTCTCCGATGAAGTCTATCTGGACAAGCCTCATAATTGGATCACCGTAGACGGGGTCGATTTTATCAAAAATTATTATAAGGACAGGATCGGCGAAGCCCGTGAAGATTTTAAGCGGAATAGTCAGCCGAGGATCGCTTGTCCTATGGCTTTTACCACGATGGCCGTTCGCAGTAACGGGGATGTGGCGCCCTGCTGCGTGGATTTTATCGGCGGCACGAACTTGGGGAATGTCGAGGAAAGTAGTTTGCAGGCGCTATGGAATTCAGGGGCATGGCTTGAGTTTCAAAAGATGCAACTACAAAACAGAAAACACGAAAATTCTTCCTGCGCGCATTGCGATTTCTCCGCGTGCAGCCACTATGCCAAAGATAACATTGACGGTTTCGATGCCCAAAAATTGTTGTGAAAGCTCCAGAAAAAACAAAAGGGGTTACGCTCATGCTTCTTGATTCTATTAAGAATGTCCCGCATGTTGAGGAAAAAATCTTTGATGCGATCAAGGCGGCTCCTGCCCCCGTGGTGCTTTGGGGCGCCGGGGAGATTGCTTGGTGTGTTTGGACCTATTTGCGTCAGCGCGGTATAGAGCCAGTGTGTTTCTGTGATAACAATCCGGTTAAGCAGGGAACGGTACACTTAGGTCTTCCGGTTTATGATTATGAAAGTCTCAGGAGAAAATTTTCTCAAAACGGTGAGAAATACCACATCGTTGTCGCGACGGGTCCCCAATACAAGGATGCAATATTTTCGCAATTAGCCGCAGCTCACGAAGAAAATCCTATATGGTATTTGCGGGGTTATGAGGTGTGCGGTGAAAAGATTAACTATCCTTATGTCCGGGAGCATAGTGCTAAGTTTGAAGAGGCTTATTCCTTGCTGTCGGATGAATTTTCGAGGAAGGTTTTTAGGAATGTCCTGAACGCCAAGCTTTCGGGGGACTTTGCCCTTTATGAGGAGGTCCTGAGGGGGTCGGAATATTTCGACGAAGAGGTCGTGCGGTTGACGAATCATGAAGTGTTCCTGGATGTCGGCGCCTATAAGGGGAATGCCGTCGTAGAATTCGCGAAGAGGACCGGCGGGAAATACGACGGTATTATCGCGTTTGAGCCGGATAAAAAAACCTTTACTGCTCTCCAATCCGTTTTGGCAAAAAACAACATAAAAAAAATAGAGACGCACAACAAGGGTGCATGGAATAAGCAGGCTTTTTTACATTTTCATGATGGGCGCGAGGGCGGCTCGCGACTTTTAGAAATATCCGGGAAGGCGTTTTCTGCCACCTCTGTCGAAATGGATACTATAGACAATATTTTACATGGCC
>SESH01015137.1_pt1 | contig 11034 bp, 11 predicted proteins | sample 3171561 | NCBI WGS metagenome assembly SESH01 (sample SAMN10866947, study PRJNA518727) | freshwater metagenome | biome: subpolar coniferous forest; feature: holomictic lake; material: water; isolation source: holomictic Lake 442 2011 16.5 m and 2014 13 m | place: Canada: near Kenora, Ontario
AGACGGTTTGTGTCTTTACAAGGCTAAGTCCGACAGGCTGCTAGTGCAGTTTCCTTTTGACAGGAAACACGGTGCAGGATACCTTTGTACCCCTTACTTGATGGATGCCGGAAATTTGATGCAGCTGGCACGAACCGTGCGTTGTCTACGCGTTCGGGAGGTTGAGTGAACGCACTGTCAGGAAAATTCTTGTTCGCGCGAAAGCGAACGCCGACGGATGTGGTGGGCCTCGACGTGGGCGGCGCCACGACGCGTGTTGTGCGGATCAAGCGTATCGGCGAGGGGTTCACGCTGGTGGGTGCTGATCTGTTTCCGCGTCAGGCCATGCCGGCGCCGGAGGCTGAGGAGGTGCACGCGCCGCCGCTGCTGCTGCCGAAGTCGTTGCGCGCCCCGTATGCGGCCATCGCCGTCACCTCCCCGCAGGCCGCCATCCGCATGCTTTCGGTTCCCGGTGGCGCGGAGAGCCTGGCCGGTCTGAATTTCAACGAACTGCTGGGGCTGGCCGAGGGCGTGGATTTCCGCATCGGCTACGAGGTGTTCTCTGCCGAGGGGCGCGAGCAGAGTGTTCTGGCGTCGGCGCTGCCGGAAAAGCAGGCCCGCTGGGCGGTTTCGCTGCTGCCGCAGGGGCTGCCGGCGCCGTGCTCACTGCAGGCCGGCGGCGCGGCGGTTCTGAACTGCTTTGCCCGCGAGCTGGCGGCGCACCATGGCGATGTGCCCGCGATCTTTGTCCAGGTCGGGCATGACGTGACGGATATGGCCGCCTTCTACAAGGGGCGCCTGGCCCTGTACCGGCAGTGCATGATGGGCAGCCAGTCCATTGTCAAGACCGTGCAGGAACGCTTCGGCATCGAGGAGGAGCTTGTACCCGGCGTGCTCGAAGACGACCTGATCGACGCCTCCCAGCCGATTGCCGCAGCCATTGAGCCGTTCCTGCGGCAGCTGGTTCTGGCCCGCGAGTTTGTGGAGCGCAAGCGCTCCTGCCGGATCGAGAAGATTCTCCTGTGCGGGGCGCTGCTGGGCTCCAAGCACTGGAATGAACACATCGGCAGGACCATGGGCATCACGCCCGAAATCTGGAATCCGCTGGCCACGCTGCCCTGCCTGCCGGACGCCCTTTCAGAACGGGTGAAGGGCATGGAAAACCGGTTCGCCACGGCTGTCGGTGCGGCGCTGGCCGTTCTGGAGGCAGACTCGTGACCTATCACGTCGATTTACTGCTGGATGACGAGCGGCGCAGCGCGAGCCCCGTCAGCGTGGGGATGGTGCTGCGGCTGGGCGCATTCGGCGCCGTCGCCACGATCCTCATGATGACCTTGATGCTGTTCATCGCCAGCCGCGATGTGCAGGGAAGGATGACGGTGGCCCGGGCCACGTGGGAGCGCTTGAAGCCCCAGCACACGGAGCTGCTGTCGCTGCGCGTTGAGCTGAACGGGCTCCGAGCCTCATCCCGGCAGATCGAGGCGTGCCGGCGCTCGCGCCTGCCACTGGGCAATGAACTGGCGCAGCTGCAGGATGGCGTCCCGGAGGATATTCAGCTGACAGCCCTGCGCATCAACCAGTTTGTCGGCAACCAGAAGGTTGGTGCCAACGCGACCCGCAGCTACGAGATGCGCCTGTCGGGAAAGGTTGCCAGCGACAACCCGCAGGGGAATGTGGACGAGCTGATCAAGCACCTGAAGGCGCAGTCCTACACCGGGCGCGTGGAGTCGGTGACCGTTCCCAACAACGGCTTTCGCAAGGAGATCGTCCGGGTGTCGGCCAGCGAGACGCGCACCGACTGGTTCTTTGAATTGGTCTGCCGGTACCGGTCAAGGAGCTTCGAGTGAAACTTTCCGCACGCGACAAGCAGCGGCTGCAGTGGGCGCTGGCGGTCTTCGTCGGCTCGGCGGGCGTCTTGTATGCCTGCATCCACCTGCTGATCCGCCCCCTGATGCAGGTCCGCGCCGAAGGGTTGACCACGCTGAACGATTACCAGCAGCGGATCAGCAAGGCCACGACCGACCTGCGGGGGCTGCCTGCCACCCGGGCCGAGGTGGCCAAGCTGCATGCGGAGCTGGCGATCGTGACGAACCGCTTTGTGATGCGGCCGGTGCTGGGGTCGACGCTGGTCAGTGTGCAGGGGGTTGTCGAGCCCATCGCCAGGGCGTGCGACCTGCAGCTTGAGTCGTGTGTCGAGCGCGGCCGCATGGACGTCCCGGTCAGCCGGAAGGACGCGGTTTTTGTGATCGATCGATACCTGGTGGAGATCTCGGCTGTCGGCTCGTTCGCAGCGGTGCGCGACTTCGTCCAGGCGCTGGAGCAGACCAACGAGTTCGTCTGCGTGACGGATGCGGAAATTATCGGTCTCGCCGGGGATGTGTTCCGGCACAAGGTCCGCATCTGCATGGAATGGCCGGTGTTTGGCGAGCGCAGCACGGCGGCCGAGGCGGCTCCCCGCGCTGACGGCGGCACGCGCAAGGAGGTCCAGCCGTGAGTCGCGCAACCCAACTGACGGGTCCTAAGACAGGCCGGTGTCGGCCGGTGCTGATGCTGCTGGCCGGGCTGACGGCTCTGCTGGGTCACGGGGAGGAAGAGGGTGCACCGCCAGCCACCGGTGAAGCGCCTTCGCCCGCCGGTCCGGTGCTTCGCTTTCCGGCGCCGTCCGCAGCGCCTGCGTCCAGGTTTACGATGGGCTCCGCTCCGGCACTGGCGACGCCGCCTGCGGCCGCGTCCGTGCCCGCGCCCGCGGCGCCGGCCGCGCCCGAGGTTGTGCTGCGCGACAACCGGCGCGACCCGTTCTGGCCGGTTGACATGGTCCGCCCTGTACAGGCGGGCGCAAAGGCCGACCTCGAGACCGCGGTCCGGATCGGCGAAGCCGAATGGCGCACCGTGGAAAAAGTTCTCCGCGAGACGGTCAGGGGCGTGAGCCGCCTCCCCGCCCGGAACGGCCAGAATGAATACCTGGCGCTCGTCAACGGCAAGTTTGTTGCGGTTGGCGGCACCGTCATCCTGGCGGCCAACGGCAAAAACTACCGCTGGAAGGTGGCCAGCATGACCCTGAAGGGCGGACCGGTCTTTGAGCGGATCCTTTCGACGCCATCCACCCCGCCGGTGAAGAAATAGGAATGTTGGACTGGAAGTTGCTGATGTGTTTTTTGGCGGATTCACTCCGCCGGAGAGAGGGGAAGCATATGGAAGCGCATGCATGCACCAATCCGTCGCGCCTGCGATGGCTGTCGTTGGCAATGGCTGTTTCGTCCAGCCTGGCGCTGGCTGCCGAGGGTGATGCGCCGGCCGTTGCTGTGGACCCGGGCGTTAAACTGGCAGCCCCGGCGGTGGATGTAGCCACCAATGCGACCGTGGTCGCTGCCGCGGCCAACACGTCGCAGGTCATCTCGCTGACGCTGGACGATGTGCCGCTGGCCGAGGTCGTGCGGCTGTTTACGCGCATTTCCGGCGCCAACATCATTGCCGCCACCACCAACCTGCAGGGGCAGGTGACCGCCAACCTGCAGGATGTGCCGTGGCGCCCCGCGTTCGAATCCATTCTCGAGCGCCAGAGCCTGCAGCTGATCGAGAAGCCGCCAGCATCCGGCATCTTCGTGATCGAAGGGCGCAAGTCGGGCGAGGATCCGCGCGTCTCCACGACCATCAAGCTCAGCTACGCCAAGGTGGCGGATGTGTCCACGCTGGTCACGGGCATCCTGGGCAAGGACGGCACGTCCACGCCGTTCGCGGCCGGCAACACCATCGTCATCAATGCCTCCGTGCTGAAGGCCGCCGACGTGCGCAAGATCATCGAGGAGCTCGACCGCCCCCGCACCCAGGTCGCCATCGAGACCAAGATTGTGCAGCTGACCGAGGGGACTTCGAAGAAGCTCGGGATCGACTGGCAGTCGCTCGACGCCTACAAGATCCGCGCGACCGGCCAGGGAAACTACAGCCGGAATGTCGCCGGCGGCCCGGTTCGCAGCACCACCACCACCCGCACCTATGACCAGTTCGGCAATGAAGTCCCGCAGCTCGACCACTATGAGACCATCACCACGCCCAGCGGTGACATCAGCGTGCCGATCTACAAGGCGACCACCACGGCCCTCGGCGGCAACGCCAGCGAGGTGACCTCCCTGCGCGGCCTGTCAGCCGTGCTGACCCCGGGCGAGTTCAACATCGTGCTCAGCATGCTGGAAGGGTCCAGCGGCACCAAGCTGGTCTCCAACCCGAAGATCATTGTCGCCAACGAGGAGAAGGCGACCATCAAGATGGCCCAGGACGAGCCGAACATCAAGATCACGCGCGCGCGCGCCACGATTCAGGGGCAGGAAGACGTGATTACGTCCGAGCTGGATGATAAAAGACCGTACTTCACCTATGGCATCACCGTGGAGGTGACGCCGCGCATCAACACCACCAGCAACATCACCGTGACCATCAAGCCGGAGCTGAGCACCAAGGTGACCGACAAGGTCGCCCCGGATGGAAACGTCTTCCCGATCATTGAGAAGAAGGTCGTGGAGACGGTGTTCAGCCTGAGCGATGGACGCACGGCCGCCATCGGCGGCCTGATCCAGACCGAGGACGCGGACATCCAGAGCAAGGTGCCGCTCCTGGGCGACATCCCGCTGCTCGGCCGGTGGCTCTTCCAGCACAAAAGCCGCGTGAAAAACCAGAAGGAAGTCCTGATCTTCGTCACCGTGACGCTGGTGGAGGCGCAGACCTCCACGCGCGAAACCGGCCTGCCGTCCGAGTCGGTGCTGTACGAAAAGAACTATCCGCTCGCCGCGCCGGCCGTGGTTGCGCCCGCCGCTGCGGTAGCGCCGGCAGCCAAGGCCCCGTAATCCCGCGCAACCCGCCGCAACCCGCAACCCGCCGCAACCCGCTGCCCGCGGCAACCCGCTGTCCGCGGGTTGCAAACTGGCAGCCTGTCCGGCAGACGGTTTGTGCCTCCGCAAGGCCTGTCCCGGCAGGCTGCCAGGGTTATTCGTCCCGGTGCGGGCGGTTCTGCGAGTATTCGCGGATGCGCATGTTGAGCGCGCCCACCGAGGCGATGTCGTTGCGCTCCGTGGCCATGGCTGCGGCTTTGCGCGCACACTCCAGGGCCTTGCTGAATTTCCCAAGCTCGGCATAGGCCGCGCCCAGCGTGTCCAGGACGGCCGGCTCCTGGCCGCGGGTGACGTCCCGTGCGCGCTCGGCCAGGCGCACGGCATCCTTGCCGTTGCGAAGCTCGTCAAACGGGCAGGTGGCCAGCAGCCAGGCCAGGTCGTTGAGCATGCCGACGTCGTCCGGAGCCGCCTCGTACTTGCCGCGCAGGTTCTCCAGGAGCGTGCGCGCCTGCTCGGAGCGGCCGGCGCGCTCCTGCTCCGCTGCCGCGTTCAGGAAGTCCATCGGGATCCCCGCGTTCTGCATGGTCACGCGGATATCCTCCTTGTCGATCGCCTTGATGTAGGCCTCTTCCGGCGTGATCTTACCCTTGAGGACCAGGCGCGACAGGTCGTCGCTGAAGGTCTGCATGCCCATGCTGCGGCTGGTCTGCATGACGGTGGGAATCATGAAGGTCTTGGCTTCGCGGATGTGGTTGGCGACCGGCACGTTGACCAGCAGCACTTCGAAGGAGGCGATGCGGCCGCCGCCGATCTTGCGGCAGAGCGTCTGCGCCACCACGCCCTTGAGGGCGTCGCCCAGCATCGAGCGGACCTGGTTCTGGCGGTCGGCGGGGAACTTGTCGATGATGCGGTCCACGGTGGTGGCCGCGGTGTTGGTGTGCAGCGTGGCAAAGACCAGGTGGCCGGTTTCCGCCGTCTCAATCGCGGTTTCCATGGTTTCCAGGTCGCGCATTTCGCCCACCAGCACGATGTCCGGGTCTTCGCGCAGGGCGGCGCGCAGGGCGCGCGCGAACGAGATGGTGTCGCGGTGCACCTCCCGCTGGTTGATCAGGCACTTGATCGGCTTGTGCACGAACTCGATCGGGTCCTCGACGGTGATGATGTGCTCCGCGCGGGTCTTGTTGATGGTGTCGATCAGCGCGGCGAGGGTGGTGGACTTGCCGCTGCCGGTCGGCCCCGTCACCACCACCAGCCCCTTGGACATCATGCAGAAGTTGCGCAGCGCCGTGGGCAGGTTGAGCTCCTCGATCGTGGGAATCACCTCGGGGATCTGGCGCATCACCGTGCCGGCGCCGCGCATGTCGAAGAAGCCGTTGACGCGAAAGCGCCCCACGCCCGCGACCTCGTGCGCAAAGTCGGTGTCCCACTCGTCGCGGAGCTGGGCGCGGTTGTGGTCGCTCATGATCTCGTTGAGCATGGCGAGAATCCCCTCGCTGGTCATCCCCTCAAACTCCTCGATCGCGCGCATTTCACCGTGGATGCGCATGTACGGCTTGAGGTTGGACGTCAGGTGCACGTCGCTGGCGCTGTGCTCAACCATGTACCGGAGCAAGACATCAACTGCGGCCATTGCGATCTCCTGTCTTCAGTTGCGGCGCCGGTGTGCACCGGCACCGCGGATACAGCTCATGTATAGCAGGTTTCGTGCGCGGCATCCAGAGCCGGGGGGCGGAAGACGTGGCTGTGCTCGGCCACGGCGTGCAACTGCTCCACGGCGGTAAACCCGCGCCGCGCCAGCGCCGACAGCACCTCGGCAATGAAGGATTCGGGCGTGGACGCGCCGCTGGCGATTCCCAGCACCCGGGCCTCTTCGACGGGGATCTGCGCCAAATCGGCGCACGAGCCAACCAGGTGCGCCCGGCCGCCGGACTGCTGCGCGGTTTCGACCAGGCGGCGGGTGTTGGAGCTGTTCGCCGAGCCCAGCACCAGCACCTGATCCACCTGCTGCGCCAGGGTGCGGACCGCCTGCTGGCGGTTTCGCGTGGCATAGCAGATGTCCTCGCGCGGCGGCTGGCGCAGACGCGGAAAGCGCTCCCGCAGCAGCGCCCGGATGCTGTCCGCGGTTTCCGGGCTGAGCGTGGTTTGCGACACCACGGCGACCCGGTCCGGGTCCGGAGGCTGCACCTCCCGGGCCTCCGCCAGGTTCTCCACGACCACGACCCGGTCCGGCGCCTCGCCGGCGATGCCGACAACTTCGGCATGCGTGCGGTGGCCGATGCAGACCACCGTGCAGCCGTCCGCCACGAAGCGCAGCACCTCCCGGTGCACCTTGGCGACAAAGGGGCAGGTGGCGTCGATCAGCCGCAGGTTCCGCGCGCGCGCCTCGGTCCGCACGGCCGGCGCCACGCCGTGCGCCGACAGCAGCACCACCGCTCCCGGCGGCACCTCCGCCAGCCGCTCGACCACATGCAGGCCGCGCGCCATCAGGCCGCCGGTCACCTGCTCGTTGTGCACGATTTCGTGCAGCCCGTAGATCGGCGCGCGGTGGCGCTCCAGCGCGGCTTCCGCCGCGGCGATGGCGCGGGCCACGCCGGAGCAGAACCCGTGCGGATGCACGATGATGATGCGCTTGTCGCTCATGGCTTCCGCTTGTAAGCAGGCCTTTCGCCTGTTGCCGGCGCTTGGCGGTGGCTTCCCCTAACGAGCATCTTTGTCGGCACAAAGTTTGTGAAACGCAGAGGCTAAGACCGACAAGCTGCCAGGCGCATTGACCTTTCCCGCGCTTTTGGTTAAGAATATCCTTGTCACCGAGCGAGGGAAAGCCCAAAGGAGCCCGGGCCTGCATGACGACACGTGGACTGCTGATCGCCGCAAACAACTGGCTGGTCCGGCATGCGCGCCGGCGCGTGCCGCGGGCCCGCCTGCTGGTGCTGCTGCCGCGTTGCCTGCAGCGCACGGGGTGCGGGCAGGGCGTGATCGAGGACCTGGACGCCTGCCGCCAGTGCGGCCAGTGCGACGTGGCCGCGCTGATCCGCCTGCGTGACGAAACCGGCGCCTGCTTTCGCATGGCCGGCGGCGGCCGCGCTGCCGCCGCCCTGACCCGCCAGCCCGGCGTGCAGGCCGTGGTGGCCTGCGCCTGCGAGAAGGAACTGGCCGAGGGGATCTGCGCGGCTTTCCCCAAGCCGGTGCTGGCTGTGCGCAATCAGACGCCCGAGGGGTTCTGCCGTAACACGCGCGTGGACACGGACCGCCTCCGCGCCGCCATCCGCGCCATGGTCCGCGCAGAACGGGGGCTTGCCGCGGACGCTCGCCTCATGCCATAATTCCACCTTGTTCCCTGTAGGGGACACCTGATTTTCCAATGTCTGAAAAGAAAGCCAAAACGGGCGGCGATGCGGAGCCGCATCCGGTGATCGATGCCGGGGAGTGCAAGGGGTGCGGGCGGTGTGTGGCCGCCTGCCCGCGCAAGGTTTTGCGGTTGCGCGCCGGCATCAACCACCGCGGCATCCAGCCGGCGGAGTATGCCGGCAGCGGCTGTTCCGGGTGCGGCATCTGCTTCTACAACTGCCCCGAGCCGTACGCGATCGTGGTGGAAACTCCGGACAAGCCGGCGCCCGGGCCGTGAAACCCGCAGCGCCCCTCCGGCAGCGACAGGATGCATGACGCATGGTCAGACTGATGAAAGGCAATGAAGCGGTGGTCGTCGGCGCGCTCTATGCCGGATGCGACGCCTTCTTCGGCTACCCCATCACCCCCGCCAGCGAGATCTCGCACGCGGCGGCCGAATGGTTCCCGGCCGTCGGCCGCGTGTTTATCCAGGCGGAATGCGAAACCGCCTCCATCAACATGGTCTATGGTGCCGGCGCCGCCGGCAAGCTGGCCATGACCGCCACGTCCGGCCCGGGCATGAGCCTGATGCAGGAGGGGCTTTCGTACATGGCCGGCACAAGCCTGCCGGGCGTGGTGGTGAACATCCAGCGCGCCGGTCCAGCCCTCGGCAATGTCTACCCGGAGCAGGCCGACTACAACCAGGCCGTGAAGGGCGGGGGGCATGGCAGCTACCATGCCATGGTGCTGGCGCCGGCCAGCGTGCAGGAGCTGTGCGATCTGACCCTGCGGGCCTTTCAGCTGTCGTTCCAGTACCGCACCCCCGTGATTGTGCTGTCCGACGCCGTCCAGGGGCAGATGACCGAGGCGCTGCGCCTTCCGGATACGGAGCTGCCGCGCCCGCAGGGGGTCGATGCCTGGGCGGTCCAGGGCACACCCGCCACGCGCGGCAACCTGCACACCTCCATCTTTCTCGATATTGCGGTTTTGGAAGGCATCAACAATGACCTGCAGCGGAAGTATGTCGCCATGCAGGTCGAGGCTGCCGCCGAGAACTATCGCACCGACGACGCGGAGGTCGTCTTCCTCGCCTACGGCACGTCCAGCCGCGTGGCCCGCACGGCTGTGGACGATCTCCGGGCCAGCGGCATCCGCGCCGGCCTGTTCCGGCCGCTGACGCTGTACCCGTTTCCCCAGGAAGCGCTCTGCCGCCTGGCAGACCGCCGGCTGATCGTCGTGGAGATGAGCTGCGGACAGTTCCGGGACGATGTCATTGGCCAGTTCGCTGCCGGCCTGGGGAAGGTCCCCGCCGTGCAGCTGGTGAACCGCATGGGCGGCATGGTGGTGCCGCTGGAGACGGTCGTGCAGGCCGCGCGCAACCCTGTATGAGCACCAAACGCACAGTCGGCATGTATCCCACGTTCGACCGCTCCGGCGCGGCGACCCGGTCTTCGCACTACTGCGCCGGCTGCGGCCATGGCATCCTGCACAAGCTGATCACCGAGGCGCTGGTGGACCTGGGCGTGCAGGACCGCACGGTCCTCATCAGCCCCATCGGGTGCGCCGTGTTCGGCTACTACTATTGGGACGTGGGCAACATCGGCGCCGCCCACGGCCGCGCCCCCGCGGTGGCCACCGCGGTCAGCCGCACGATGCCGCAGGCGCTGGTAGTGGCCTACCAGGGCGACGGCGACCTTGCCGCCATCGGGCTCAATTGTGCCGTGCAGGCGGCCAACCGCGGCGAACGCATGGCCACCTTCATGGTGAACAACTGCACCTACGGCATGACCGGCGGACAGATGTCGCCGACGTCGCTCCTCGGCCAGCGCACGCTGACGTCGCCCCTGGGGCGCGCGGCCGCCACCGAGGGGTACCCGCTGCGCGTTGCCGAGATCATCAACCAGCTGCAGGCGCCGATTTACATTGCGCGCTGCTCTGTGGCCGATACGCCGCACATCCTCCAGACAAAGAAGATCGTCCGCAAGGCCATTGAGCTGCAGCGCGATGGCAAGGGGTACGTGTACGTGGAAGTTCTTTCCCCCTGCCCGACCGTCATGGGTCTGGATTCCCTTGCCTCCGCACGCTTTGTCTCGGAACAGATGGAGAAGGAGTTCCCGCTCGGAATCTTCCGCGACACAAGCGATTCGGCCGGGCCGCTTCCCCCCCCGCCGCCGCCGGTTTCACTCCAGGACCTGTTTGCCCGGACCAGCGAGCGGGACTTTCCGGTGCCCCGGCTGGATCCGGCCGTGCTCGAACGGCGCATGATTTTTGCAGGCTCCGGGGGGCAGGGGATCCTCATGCTCGGCCTCAGCGTCATCGAGGCCGGCGCCAGCGCCGAGCGCTTTGTCACCTGGTACCCGACCTATGGGCCTGAGCAGCGCGGCGGGTTTGCCTCCTGCGCGCTCGTGGTCGGCGGTCAGCCGGTGGGGGCCCCCAATGTGGAGCACCCGGACCTCCTGGTCTGCCTGACCCGACCCATGCTGGAGCGGTTCCTCCCGACGGTCAAGCCCGGCGGGCTGGTGCTGTGCGACTCGCTGATCCTGGGCCCGGGCGCACCCGCGCGCGCCGACGTGCGCATGCTTTCCATCCCGGCCACCGAACTTGCCGCCGCCGGCGGCAGCAGCCGCGCCGCCAATACGGTGATGCTCGCCGCGTTGCTGCACACGAACGCCACCGGGTTGCCGGAAGAGGCGATCCTGCACGCCCGCGATGCCGCCCTGCGCAAGAAGCCCAACCTGGTCGAACAGAACCGCAGGGTCTTCGAGGCCGGGCTGGCCTGGTGCCGCGAGAACCTGAAGGCGTAGCCGCGCGCCGCACGCCGGCAACCTCCCGCGCGCCTTGTCGGCCTCGTCGCCGTAGTCGTCAACCGATCACTGCTCACCGATCACCGATCACCGTACGTCCG
>SESH01064643.1_pt1 | contig 11008 bp, 6 predicted proteins | sample 3171561 | NCBI WGS metagenome assembly SESH01 (sample SAMN10866947, study PRJNA518727) | freshwater metagenome | biome: subpolar coniferous forest; feature: holomictic lake; material: water; isolation source: holomictic Lake 442 2011 16.5 m and 2014 13 m | place: Canada: near Kenora, Ontario
AAACATTCCGCAAATGCCCAATTTGGCTAACTGGATCGCACCCACGCTCAATTTGGAAGAACTGGAAAAGCGCATCGAAGAACTCAAGACCGTGCATTTCTGGCTGGAGCAAAACTCCAAGGCGCTGGGTGCCACGGTGCAGGCGCTGGAAGTGCAAAAGATGACACTGGCCACGCTCAAAGGCATGAACTTCAACATCGGCGATGTGGCCAATGCGCTCAAACTCAAGGCGGCCGATACTGTCTTCTCCGGGGTACAACGCGGCATCGACAGGGCGGCATCGACGGCCCAGAGCATCTCCGAAGTTGCGGCTGACGCGCAGGCGGTGGCCAAGAAAGTCCGCAAGGCCGCCAAACCCGCCGCTACGGCGGCGGCCGGCATGGTCGATCCGATGCAGTTATGGGGATCGCTGACGCAGCAGTTTCAGCAAATTGCCGCCAGCGCCATGAAAGATGCGGGCAAGAACACCGCCATCGACATGACCAAGAACATGGCGACCGGCTTTGCCAAGGAAGCGGTCAAGGCAACAAAGCAGGCCGCCTCCAGCGCCGTGAAGGCCCGCACCACAGCCAGGAAGACAGCAAGAAAATAGTCGGATGAAATTGTTTCCGTACGGTCATGCCACGCACCCGCAGTGGCGCATGGCGGCGGGCCTGGTGCTGGCACAGGTGCGCGCCCAGATGGCCTTGCACGACTATGCCAGCGCACCGACGCTGGCCCTGCTCTACATCACCGACCATTACGCCAGCGAGGCGCAAGCCATCCTGGATCACTTGAGTGCAGAATTGCCGGAAGTCACTGACTGGTCGGGCACGGTGGGCGTCGGCATCGCCTCCAACAACGTGGAGTATTTTGACGAGCCGGCGCTGACGCTGATGCTGTGCGAACTGCCGAGCGACCAATACCGCGTGTTCTCCGGCGTGGCACCGCTGGGCCTTGGTTTTGAAGCCCATACGGCACTGGTGCACGCCGATGCCAGCACACCTGAACTTGCCGGCTTGATTGAGGAAATGGCCTTGCGCACGGACTCGGGCTACCTGTTTGGCGGACTGTCTTCCAGCCGCTCCTCCATGGTGCAGTTTGCTGTTGGCGGCAATGGCAACATCAAGGGGCAGGGTGCAGCGGGTGGCGTCTTTCGCGGCGGTCTGAGCGGCGTCGCCTTCGGCGAGCGCGTCAGCCTGGTGTCCCGCGTGACGCAGGGCTGTCTGCCAGTTTCAAAAGCGCACCGGGTTGACGCCGCCCGGAACAATCTGGCGATGCAGTTGGACGGCGAGCCGGCGCTCGATGTGCTGCTACGCGATCTGAAAATCTCGCTGGACCAGCCTGAGCCAGCACTGCGGACGATACGTGCCACGCTGGTCGGTTTGATGCGCCCGGCAGAGCAGGGTGGTGCGACCGACGACGCCGTGGCGATTGGTCGCAGTGGCAACTTTGGCAGCGACGTGCTGGTGCGCCACATCATCGGGCTCGATCCCGCGCGGCGCGCCGTGGCCGTGTCAGACCAGTTGGAAGCGGGCATGCAGCTGGCGTTCTGTGAGCGCAACGCACAAGCAGCCAAAGCCGATTTGATGCGTGTCTGCGCCGAAATTCGGGAAGAGCTCGAACCTGAAGAACTGCCGGCGGAAGCGCTGACGGCCTTGGCTGCGTCCGAGGCCGAAGCGGCACCGCATCCTGCGCGCGGCATCGCAGGCGCGATTTACGTCAGCTGTTCCGGGCGTGGCGGTCCGCACTTTGGCGGCACCAGCGCCGAGATGCAGATCGTGCGCCGAGCCCTCGGTGACGTGCCCCTGGTGGGTTTCTTTGCAGGCGGCGAAATCGCCCGCAACCATCTGTATGGCTATACCGGTGTGCTGACCGTCTTTACCGGGGAATAGGTCCCCGGCTCACACTCCGCGCAGGCGATCGGCCTTGAACTGCGCCACAAAAGCGCTATAGCGTCCGAGGTCCAGCGCCTCGCGCACCTCACGCATCAGGTTCAGGTAGTAATGCAGGTTGTGGATGCTGGCGAGCATCGGCCCCAGCATTTCGGTACAGCGGTCCAGGTGGTGCAGGTAGGCGCGACTGAAACCCTCGCGTCCCCCGTCCGCGTACGCAAGGCCTGAAGTGCCGGCGCAGGCGTAGCAGGTACAGGTCTCGTCCAGCGGCTGCGGGTCCGTCTTGTGCCGTGCGTTGCGGATTTTGAGGTCGCCATGGCGGGTAAACAGCGTACCGTTGCGCGCGTTGCGCGTTGGCATCACGCAGTCGAACATGTCGACCCCTTGCGCCACGCCTTCGACCAGATCTTCCGGTGTACCGACACCCATCAGGTAGCGTGGCTTGTGGGGCGGCAGGCGGTGCGGCGTGTGCGCCATGATGCGCAGCATCTCGTCTTTCGGTTCGCCGACGCTGACACCGCCAATGGCGTAACCCGGAAAATTCATCTCCACCAACTCGCCCAGCGACTGCTCCCGCAGGTGCTCGAACATGCCGCCCTGCACGATGCCAAACAGTGCGTTCGGGTTCTGCAGCCGGACAAATTCCGCCTGGCAACGTTTGGCCCAACGCAGACTCAGTTCCATCGAACTGCGCGCCTCCAACTCGGTGGTGAGCTGGCCTTTGGTCTTGGGCTCAACGGAAATATAAGGTGTGCACTCGTCAAACTGCATCACGATGTCGCTGTTCAGCACGGTCTGGATCTGCATCGAAATCTCAGGCGTCAGGAACAGCTTGTCGCCATTGACCGGGCTGGAGAACTTGACGCCCTCTTCCGAAATCTTGCGCATCTCTCCCAGGCTCCAGACCTGAAAGCCACCCGAGTCGGTCAGGATCGGCTTCGTCCATTTTTCAAATGCGTGCAGCCCGCCAAACGCCGCCATCACGTCCAGCCCCGGGCGCATCCACAAATGAAAGGTATTACCCAGAATGATCTGCGCCCCCATCGCTTCCAGGCTGGTGGGAGTGACGCCCTTGACGGTGCCGTAGGTGCCGACCGGCATGAAGATCGGCGTCTCCACCAACCCATGGTTCAGGCGCAGACGACCCCGGCGGGCGTGGCTGGCAGGATCGGTTTTCAGCAGTTCAAATTCAAGCATGGGTCCCTTTGGGCGTGGCCCGGGCCAGGATGGCTGCGCAGTCCACGCCGCGCGGCAAGCTGCCGTAGTTATGGTGGCCGGTTTGTTGCAGACGGGACTGGCAGAAGGCATCGCTGACAAACGAGGGCGCATGGCGGACCAGCAGCGAAGCCTGCAGGGACAAGGCCATGCGATCGACCAGATCACGGGCGCGGTACTCGGCGTCGTGCAGATCCTTCATCTCGCTCACCAGACCCGCAACGCACTGGTCCAAGGCCGCGTTGGCGCCCCGCGCCTCCCCCACTTCGGCAAAGAAGGCGTCGAGCACTGCCGGCGTTTTCGAGATGGCGCGCAGCACGTCCAGGCATTGCACGTTGCCGCTGCCCTCCCAGATGGTGTTCACCGGCGCTTCCCGGTACAGACGCGGCATCATGCTGTCTTCCATCACACCGCTACCGCCAATACACTCCATCGCCTCATAGGCATGATTCGGTGTGCGCTTGCAGATCCAGTATTTGCCGACCGCTGTAACCAGTCGCACCAGCAGGTCTTCCTGCTCGACATGCCGATGGTCCATGGCACATGCGATGCGCATGGTCAGCGTCAGGGCTGCTTCGCTCTCCAGTGCCAGATCAGTCAACACGTTTTGCATCAGCGGTTGCTGATTCAACACTTTGCCAAAGGCGGAACGAACCGAGCAATGGTGCAGCGCTTGCGATGCCGCCATGCGCATGCCGGCGCTGGACCCAATCATGCAGTCAAAGCGCGTCATGCTCACCATCTCGATGATGTTGCGCACGCCGCGCCCCTCTTCCCCGACCATCCAGGCCAGCGCCCCGCGCAGTTCGGTTTCGCTGGACGCGTTGGAGGCATTGCCCATCTTTTTTTTCAGACGCAGGATCTGCATCGCGTTCTTGCTTCCATCGGGCCGCCAGCGCGGCAGCAGGAAACACGACAGGCCAGCTGAGGTTTGCGCCAGCACCAGGAAGGCATCACACATTGGTGCCGAGACAAAGTACTTGTGACCCACCAGTTCATAAGCCTGTCCAGGCCCGCTGGCGCCAATCGGGTAGGCACGAGTGCTGTTGGTCCGCACGTCGGAGCCACCCTGCTTTTCCGTCATCGCCATGCCGATGGTGACGCCCTGCTTCTGTTCTATGGGCACATTGCGCGGGTCGTACACCCTGGACATGACTTTGGGGCCCCAAATGTCCAGCAGCTCAGGCTGCAAGCGCAGCGTCGGCACCGAGGCAAAGGCCATGGTGATGGGGCAGCCGTGGCCGGCCTCCACCTGGTTATGCAGATAGGTCCTGGCAGCGCGCGCCACGTGGGAGCCGGCTCGCGGCTCGGTCCAGGGGGACGAGTGCAGGCCGTGCTCGATGGCGGTCTTCATGAGTTGGTGATAAGCCGGATGAAAGCTCACGAGATCAATGCGGTTGCCGAAGCGGTCGTGGCTATCGAGCTCGGGGATGAATTTGTTCGCCAGACGGCCCTGCTCCAGATAGTCTGCCGAGCCTGTCAACTGGCCGAAAGTGCCAAGTTCAGCCTGCGCCCAGGCAGCGCCTTCGCGCTGCACCGCCTCGTTTAGTGCCCTGTCCTGGTCGTACATGTTGTAGTCGACCAGGTCGTTCGAGAGATTCTCCACCTGATGCGTCTCTGCGAGGTAGACCGAACTTGGGGCAGCTTCAATACGCGTGTTCATGGTTTGTCTCCAATCAGAAGCTTGTCTTGTGCTCTCTTGGCAAACTCCGCGCGCAAGGCTTTAAGCTTCTCACGCGGATCTTCCCTGGCCGTGATTTTATCGAGCGCCATCTCGGCGATAAAGCGGCTGGGTTGCGCGGCGATCATTTCGCGACCTTTCTTGCGCTTGCGCGTCCAGCTCACTGCCAGACTGGCTTTAGCCCGGGTGATACCGACGTACATCAGGCGTCGCTCTTCCTGCAGACGCTCCAGAATGCCTTCGCTCATGACGCCATCAGCGCGGCCGCCGGGGTTTGCATCATCGCCCAGCTTGAAGGGCAGCATGCCCTCGGTGACGCCAACCAGCATGACATGCGGCCACTCCAGACCCTTGGCAGCGTGCAGGGTCGACAGCGTGAGCACGTTCTGCTCGGTCTCGCGCTCGTTGATGGTTGACAGCAGGGAAACGGTCTGCGCCACCTCCAGCAGCGACTTGACTTCGCCAACGCCGTCAACGCCCGCCACATCCTCGATCTGCCCACCACAGCGGGCCGACATCCAGTCGCAGAAGTCGACCACATTGCTCCAGCGCGCAGCAGCCAGTTTTTCACTGTCTTCGCCGTCGTACAGGTGCTGCTCGTAGTTGATTTCCTTCAGCCACTCCAGAAGGAATTCACCGGCCGCCTGCGCGCCCAGAGTGTGGCGGGCACGAAACTCCAGATCGTTCACGTAGCGACCAAACTCGTGCAGACTGCCGACGGCTTTGCTGCTGAGCGCACTGCCCAAAGAGGACGAAAACAGGGCCTCGAACAGGCTGACCCGGTACTTGCTGGCAAAGATACCGAGTTGCGAGAGCGTCTGATGCCCGATGCCACGTTTGGGAACGGTCACGGCACGCAAAAAGGCAGGGTCGTCATCGTTGTTGATCCACAGGCGAAACCAGGCGCACAGATCCTTGATCTCGGCGCGGTCAAAAAAGCTGGTGCCACCGGAAACCTTGTACGGAATGGCCGCCTTGCGCAGCGCTTTCTCGAACACCTTGGCCTGGTGGTTGGCGCGGTAGAGCACGGCAAAGTCCTTGAAATCCAGAGACTGCGGCCCGCCGCCAGCACTCTGGCCGGCGCGCAGGCTTTGCACTCTGGCCACCACGCGCTCGGCTTCGTGCTCCTCGCTGTCGGCGTCCAGCACGCGCACCGGTTCGCCCTCACCGAGCTCGCTCCAAAGGTTCTTGACGAACAATTTGGGATTGGGACCGATCACGTTGTTGGCGGCGCGCAGGATGGCACTGGTAGAGCGGTAGTTTTGTTCCAGCTTGACGACCTTGAGCGCGGGGAAGTCCAGCGGCAGGCGTTTGAGGTTGTCCAGCGTGGCGCCGCGCCAGCCGTAGATTGACTGGTCATCGTCGCCCACCGCCGTAAAACGCGCCTCAGCGGGTGGCTTGCCGCCGACCAGCAGCTTGAGCATTTCGTATTGCGTGGCGTTGGTGTCCTGGTATTCATCGACCAGCACATGGCCGATCAGGCCCTGCCATTTCTGGCGCACGGTCTCATGGTTTTGCAGCAGTTTGAGCGGCAGGCCGATCAGGTCGTCGAAATCGACGCTCTGGTAGGCGGCCAGGCGCTCCTCGTAGTGCGCCATGACGCGCGAAATGATGCGCTCGTTGTCATTCTGCGCGGCAGCAGCGGCGCGTTCGGCGTTGAGTCCGAGGTTCTTCCACAGGCTGATGGTCCACTGCCAACTGCGCGCCGTGGCGGCATCGACCGTGCCGCCAGCGTCTTTGAGGATGCTGTTGACGTCGTCACTGTCGAGGATCGAGAACTGGGGCTTGAGGCCGAGCGCGGCGCCGTCCTGGCGCAGCATGCGCACACCCAGCGCGTGGAAGGTGCAGATCAGCACGTCTTTGGCGGGTCGCCCGATCAGGTCCTTGGCGCGTTCGCGCATTTCGCTGGCGGCCTTGTTGGTGAAGGTGATGGCGGCAATGCGTTGCGGCGCCAGCCCGGCCTGGATCAGGCGGCCGATTTTGTGCGTGATGACGCGCGTTTTGCCCGACCCGGCACCGGCGAGCACCAGACAGGGGCCGTGCATGTAATTGACGGCTTCCTGTTGTGCCAGGTTCAGGCCGGCGGCTGCGTTGGACGGGGGGGAGGACATTGAGATACTTTGAGCGAAGCCGCGAATCATACAGAGACCAAGTACTGGACAATAGCGGCGTGCTGCAGATTCTCCTGATCACCTTTCCCTTTTTCGCGCTGGTGCTGTGCGGCTACCTGGCGGCGCGCTGGCGCGTGCTGCCGTTGCCGGCGGTCTCCGGCCTGAATAGCTTCGTGCTGTTTTTTGCCCTGCCTTGCATGTTGTATCGCTTTGGCGCCATGACACCGATTGCGCAACTGCTGGATACGGGTGTTGTTTTCACCTGGTCGCTGTCGGCCCTGTTTGTGGTGGCGCTGGCGGTGGCGATCAGCCGCAATCCGCGCATCGGCTGGAACGATGCCGCTTTTGGCGCGCTGGTGGCGGCATTCCCGAACACCGGTTTCATGGGTGTGCCGCTGCTGGTGGCGCTGCTCGGGCCGCAGGCGGCCGGCCCCGTGATTCTGACCATGGTGATCGACATGGTGCTCACGACCTCGCTGTGCATTGCGCTGTCCAGGCTCGATGGTGCCGATCAGCACGGTGCGCGCAAGGCCTTCGGCAAGGCGCTGCGCGGTGTGCTGACGAACCCGCTGCCGTGGGCGATTCTGCTCGGTGCGCTCAGTTCGATGCTTCAGTTCGAATTGCCCAAACCAGTGGTGCAGACCGTTGGCATGCTGGCTGACGCGGCCTCGCCGGTGGCGCTGTTCACCATCGGCGCGGTGCTGGCGCGCTCGCAGATGCTGGCGCTGGAGCAGGGTCATGCGCCGATTCCCGGGCGCGATTTTCTGCCGGTGGCCGCCATCAAGTTGCTGGCGCATCCGATCCTGGTGCTGTTGGTTGGCACGCTGGCGATCAGGGCCGGGCTGCCGCTCGGTCAATCCGCTTTCACCACCATCGTGTTGGCGGCCGCGCTGCCGAGCGCCAGCAACGTATCGCTGCTGGCCGAACGCTTTGGCGCTGACAATGGACGCATCGCCCGCATCATTCTGGTCTCGACGGCAGCAGCCTTCCTGACTTTTTCGCTGGCGGTGTCGTTGCAGATATAGCGCTTAAATCAATAGCGGATCGACGTCAATCGCCCAGCGCAGCAGGCCCTTGCCTTCGGCTTGCCCGCGTGTGCTGTGCAGCACCGCTTGCCAGGCGCTCAGGAAACGCTGCAGCGCTGCGCGTGAAGGGCTCTCGATCAGCATCTGGGCGCGCTCCACATCGGCCACGCGCTGCATGCCCATGGGAACGGACGGGTACAGCGTGATGTGTTGTAACAGGGCTGCGCCATCGGCCATGCTGCTGGCAGCCGCGCTGGCGGCATTCAGGAAGCCTTGTGCGGTTTCCTGCGTGCGCGCTTCGGAGCGCACCAGCGCCTGAAAACTGAAGGGCGGCAGCGCTGCCTGTTCGCGCTCGGCCAGCTGGCCTGCGGCAAAGGCCGGGTAGTCGTGGCGTTTCAGGGCTTCAAACACCGGGTGCTGCGGGTGAAAGGTCTGCAGCCACATTTCGCTGACGCCACTGATGTCGGCGTCGCGCCCGGCGCGGCCGGTTGCCTGCATCAGCAGGCCGAAGAGGCGCTCCGGAGCCCGGAAATCGCTGGAGAACAGGGCGCCGTCGGCGTTGATCGCTGCCACCAGCGTGATGCGGCGAAAGTCGTGCCCCTTGGCGATCATCTGGGTGCCCACCAGCACATCGACCTCGCCGGCGTGTACGCGCGCCAGTTGCGCGCTCAACTCACCCTTGAGCCGGGTGCTGTCGGCATCGATGCGCGCGATGCGCACCGGTTCACCCTCGGGCCACTGTTCGGATACCGAGTTCGGGCGGCGTACGTCGGCCAGCAGTTCGGCCAGGTGTTCTTCGAGCCGTTCGGTGCCGCGACCGAGCGCCGTGATGTCGGGGTTGCCGCAGGCCGGGCAGGCGCGCGGCACACGTTCGGTGTAGCCGCAGTGGTGGCAGCGCAGGGTGCGGTCGATCTTGTGAAAGACGCGGTAGGCACTGCAGTGCGGGCATTCGCTTTTCCAGTCGCAGTCGCTGCAATGCAACACCGGGGCGTAGCCGCGCCGGTTCAGGAAGATCAGGCTTTGTTCGCCGCGCGCCACGCGCTGCGCAATGGCGTCGAGCAGGGGCGGCGCGATGACGCAGCGCTTGGGCTGGTGCGTCATGTCCACCCGGCGCACCAGCGGCAGGGCGGCGTCAAGGCCAATGCGACTCGGCATTTCCAGGCGCAGGTAGCGCCCGCCTTGGGCCGCTGGCCGGCTGTGGTGCCAGCTTTCCAGCGAGGGTGTGGCCGAGCCGAGCAGCACCTTGGCGCCCTCCAGCCGGCCCCGGTAGACCGCCAGGTCGCGCGCCGAGTAGCGTGCGCCTTCGCCGCTTTTGTAGCTCGGGTCGTGTTCTTCGTCGACGATGATCAGACGCAGCTGCGGCAGTGAGGCAAACACCGCCATGCGGGTGCCCAGCACGATGCGCGCGGCGCCGCTGTGCGCGGCCAGCCAGCTCTTGAGGCGCTGCGCTGGGCTCATGCCGCTGTGCAGCGAGACCACCGCTTGTTCGCCAAACAGCGGTTCGAAACGTGAGCGGAAACGCGCTTCGAGCTGGGGTGTCAGGTTGATTTCCGGCACCATCACCATGGCCTGGGCCTGCGGCTGGGTTGTCAGCAGGTTTTGCACGCAGCGCAAATAGACTTCGGTCTTGCCGCTGCCGGTGGCGCCAAACAGCAGGAACGGGCCGCTTTCGGCTTCGAAGCGTGCCAGGGCCAGCGCCTGCTCCGGCGTCAGTACGGTCAGATCTTGGTCGCTGACGCCGTTTGCCGCGTTTGGGGTGCCGGCTTTGGCATGGCGTTTCAGGCGCCGTGCCAGTTGCACCGTGCTGAGCTCGCGCAGTTGCGGCGGCAGCGCCGCCAATGCCACTTCGCCCACTGAGCGCTGGTAATAACCGGCCGCGAAAGTGACGAGTTGGCGCCAGGCTGGGCTCACAGGCGCCAGGCCTTCGAGTGGACCGATCAAGGAGCGCAGTTTTTCCGGGGCAATTGGGGCTTGAGCTGCGCCGGGGTCTGGCGCATCCCACACCAGGCCCAGCATCTCGCGTTTGCCCAGCGGCACGCGTACCAGCGTGCCTGCGGGCAGGGCAAGCGCACTTCGGTAACTCAAGGCGCCAGCGATCTGGCTGTGCGCCGGTGTCTGGACCAGGACCGCAAGGCAGTGGCTCATGGTGGCAACTGAGTTGGGGTGGGTACTTGATGTGAACTTGCGATAGTTGCCTTAAGTGCTTGATTTTTAAACGATTTGCCTGTCGTCCAAGGATTCTGTGGATAACTTTGTTGATATCCTGACTCCGCTCGCTTAGGAGCCTTAAGAATCAAGGCTTTGGCTGGATTGCCCATAAAAAAAGCAAATTTGTAAACCGTTATAAATCAACAACTTAGGATCGCTATTGGTTTTGTAGCAGGGATCTGCCAAAGTGGCGCCTCTTTCGCAGTGCAGCAAAATAAATGTGCATAAGTCAGGCGCCACTAACACGATATAGGTCAAAAGAATGCTAGAAAGCCAGGGCGCAAACCGCTCAGGCACGCATTTTTCGCGAGTGTTCGTGTACCGCCTGCACCAGCGCCGCCACGTTGTCTGGAGGTGTGTGCTGACTAATGCCGTGCCCGAGGTTGAAAACCTGCGTCGGCCCGGTGCCGGCGCCGCTGTGCGGCTTGCCAAAACTGTTCAGGACCTTGATCACTTCAGCTTCGATTTGCGCCGGCCGGGCGAACAGGACGTTGGGGTCAAGATTGCCTTGCAGGGCCTTGCTTTGACCGACCAGGGCGCGTGCCTTGGCCAGGTTGACGGTCCAGTCCAGTCCCAGCACGTTGCAGTCCAAGCCACCCATTTCTTCGAGCCAGGGGCCACCGCCCTTGGTGAAGACGATGCTGGGGATGCGCACGCCCAAGTGTTCTTTTTTCAATTGCGCCAGAACCCGTGCCGTGTACGCCAGGCTGAACTCTTGAAAGGCGCCGTCGGCCAGTACGCCGCCCCAACTGTCGAACACCATCACGGCTTGCGCGCCGGCTTCGATCTGGGTGTTGAGGTAGAGCGCTACCGCGTCGGCGTTGATTTGCAGAATTCGGTGCATCAGGTCCGGGCGGCTGTAGAGCATGGTCTTGACCAGGCGGTAGTCGTCCG
>SESH01059786.1_pt1 | contig 10999 bp, 5 predicted proteins | sample 3171561 | NCBI WGS metagenome assembly SESH01 (sample SAMN10866947, study PRJNA518727) | freshwater metagenome | biome: subpolar coniferous forest; feature: holomictic lake; material: water; isolation source: holomictic Lake 442 2011 16.5 m and 2014 13 m | place: Canada: near Kenora, Ontario
CACATCGCCTGTCGCATAAGCGTTCGTGATCGAACCGCTATTGTCTCCGACGAGACCGCCGACATAATAGTTGCCGCTCACATCTGCTGTTGCATAGGCATTCGTAATGGTCGTCGAGGCACCACTGTTCCCCACAAGAGCGCCGGTATTATCAAAACCCCCGATGCTGCCGCCTACAAGGCCTACGTTCCTGACAGTCGCTCCGCTCGTGGCGCTGAAAAAACCGACATTGTTTTCAAACAAGCTGGTACGGTTGATCGTGAGACCCGCGATCGCATGACCGCTTCCGTCAAAGATACCGCTATAAGTCCCCACCGGATCAAAACCGAGGCCGCCGTTCCAATTCACGGTATCGGACGCGTCAATGTCGTTGGCGAGGGTGTAATTTTTTGTAAGATCAAGGGCCATCATCTGGAGTTGGGCTACATTTGTAATGGTCGCGGTATTTTCGATCTGTAGATGTGGATTTCCGGCCATGGTCCAGGCATGTCCACTGTGATCGGCAATGTCCCATCCCGAAAAAGTCCCGGCCGTTTTCATCTGGGCTGAGGTCTTTCCCTCCACAGAGCCAACACCTTCGCCCGCGCTTGTGGTCATGCCTGAAGTCGTTTCATCCCAATAGTTATTGGTAAGAGTACCGTTAAGATGGTTCCCGAGAAATCCGCCCGGACCGCCCCCTGAGGCAGCCACCGTCCCAGTACTGTACGAGGAACTGATTGATCCTGTATAGATCTCACCTACAAAACCTCCGACGTTATTACCTCCACTCACATTTCCCGTAGCATAGCTTGTGGTGATTGAGGATGAGGACTGATTGCTACCGACAAAGCCGCCTGTCCTATATCCGGTACCCGTGACATTTCCCGTCGCATAACTTGAAGCGATCGAGGAACTGCTTTCGTTATAACCCACGAATCCTCCGACCTCATATCCTCCCGAGACATTTCCCATCGCATAACTTGTAGTGATGGTGGCATATCCTGTTCTCCCGACAAGACCGCCGGCAGAATCCCCCCCAATAACATTCCCCGTGGCATGACTGGAGTTGATAGTCGAATTCAGATAGCCTACCAAACCACCTACCGCATGGCTACCACTCACGGTCGCTGTAGAATCACTTGAGGAAATGGTGGACAATGTATAACTATTGCCCACCAAACCACCCACAAGCTGGGCGCCGGTCACGCTTCCCGATGTATGGCTCGATGAAACTGAGGAGGATGCAATCCTTCCAGCCAAACCACCCGTATAGAGATTACCGGTGATATTCAGGCCTGTCAGAGTGATATCGTGAATAGTGGCGCCATTCGTATCGCCAAAAAGACCGACATAATCAGTCGCTGGACGATTGATCGTAAGGTTCGAGATGGTGTAAGAATTACCGTCGAAATTCCCTGAGAATTTCGCGGAGTAATCACCCGCCGGCGAGAATCCGGCCCCCGAATTCCAGCTTGCTGTTGCAGACGCATCGATGTTCCCGGTCAGTTCGAAATATCCGGCAGGATCATATGTCATAAACTGGAGTTCGTTCACCGTTGCGATAAGCCAAGGGCTGGATACCGAACCATTCCCCGTCATATCCTGCCAAATGAGGTGAGGATACGCGCCATCAACGATCTTCCACATACCATCCCAACCGGAGTACGTCGCCTGTTGTTTCATTTGGGCGGTAGTCTTACCGAGGGTAGTGCTAGAATCCCCCGAATAATATCCAAAACTTTGTGACTGAGGAAGGCCTGCCGTTTCATAGTTCCAGACATTGTTCGTGAAGGTAGATCCATTCTGATCATATCCGACAAAACCACCCACATCGGAACCGCCGCTTACATGACCCGTAGAATAACTATTGGTAACACTGGCATAGTAGGTATAACCGACCAGACCTCCAACTCGATCACTGCCGATTCCCGCGGTGACGTTGCCTGTGGCATAGCTGGCAGTAATATTCACATCCATAATATTACCTACCAGACCACCGATCCTACTGAAGCCGTTTACGCTCGCAGTTGAATAGCTGTTAGCAATATCGCCATAAAAGAGCACGCCCACAAGACCGCCGGCTTCCATACCACCCCCGACAACACTCCCTGTCGAGTAGCTATTTAAAATATCAGTTGTGATATTGGTACCAGCAAGAATACCAACGCCAGATGCACCGTTTACGCTACTTCCAATCACGCCAACATTCTTGATTGTGGCATCTTCCGTTGCTCCAAATAAACCCGCGTGATTTTCGGACGGACGATTGATCGTCAGGCCTGTGATAGTGTGAAAAGAACCGTTAAACATACCCCTGAATGGATGATCCGGATAAGTGCTGTATGAGAGAGTGCTATAACCAATAGGATCGAAACCGGCGCCGGCATTCCAATACGTAGTGCCCGTGGCCGTAATATTATTGGCAAGTCCAAAAGAAGTCGCCGGAGTTAAATAGCCTCCCATCGCTTGAAGGCCATAGACATCGTAGATCATGTACGGATCGACCGAGGCCCCAGTCCCAGTGAAACGATTCAATTTGCCGCTCGCGATCCTGAAATCCGTAAGGCCGAACCATGTCGCGGTGGTCGGGTTGGAGGTGAACGTGGGAGCGGAGGCGGCCTTGGATTCCTGAAGCGTAAAAATTGCGATATCCCGGATCGAGCCAAGCGTGGAAGCCTGCGATGCGCTGATCGTTAAATTTTGGCCTTGACCCAATATCGCCGCCGTGGGAGCCATCGTGAAAGCACCGGTACCGCTCAGGTCGCTGTCCGCGGTAAAAGTCGTGGCGGCCGTCAAAGTCAGCGTGACGCCGGCATTGATCACTATATCGGCAATATCACTGATCGCGCCCGAAACGTTCGTGTTCGCGGCATAGGTGATGGCGTTATCTAAATTATCATGAAAGGATTGGCCCACATGATATTCCCCGCCGATCCGAAACGCTGCGGCTTTCTCCCGAAAATACGCGGCAGTCAAATTCCCCATCGTTTCGATGTCTCCGGCCGCTTTCATTTCGATCGATCCGTTTGCCGCATCCAAGGTTCCAGGATTTGTGATCGCTCCCTCCGTGGAAGTGAGGTTGATCTTACCTTCTGCCGCTTTCATGAGGGCTTCGTTCATCACGGCTTCGCGAGCGGTCACATCGATACTCCCTTGAGTCGCGTCGATCGTTCCGGTGTTTTTCACTTCGCCCTGCTTCGCGGTGATCTCGACTTTACCGTTCATGGCCTCAAGAAGCATGTTGTTGTAAGCGGACTGTTCGGCCGTGAGATTGATACTGCCGTGATCCGCCTTCACATCGCCGGCATTTTTGATGTTCCCGTCCTTGGAGATCATCCAGACTTCACCGCGCGCGGCCTGGATGACTGCATTATTGGTCACATCTTGGTGGGCCGTCAGAGTCACTTTACCGTCCGTGGTGTTAATCGTGCCGTCATTAGTCACTTGGCCTGCTTTGGCCGTGACCTCGACCTTCCCGCTCACGGCTTCCAGAAGCGCCTGGTTATAAACGGACTGGCCGGCGGTCAATTGGATATCACCCTCATAGGCCGTAATCGTTCCCTTGTTCGTGAAACTTCCAAGGAACGTATCGAGATCGAACTCCCCGTTCTTCGTCTGGATGAGGCCCTCGTTCGTGATATCTCCGATGGACTCGAACTCCACGCTGCCGTTATCCGCGCGTATGATCGAATTGGAATTGGTGTTGGATTGGAGGTTGATGGCATTCTCGAACAAACCATCCAAAGCTTTGGCGCTAAGCATGACTTTTCCGCCATCCGCGGTGATCGTTCCGGTGTTCTTGATCTGGTCCGTAAGGCCCATGGTGTTGGCTGTCGCCTCATCCACGCCGATCGAGACGAGGCCATCGCCTGAGATGCCGACCGTCACAGTATTGCCGGCCGCCAGGGCCACCGTTCCCATCGGCACTTCGATCACGCCGTTATTCTCCATGGCATTTGCGATCAGGGCCACAAGGTCGGCGTTATTCCCGACGATCTTGCCGTTATTCATCAGAAACCCTCCTTGACCGCTAAATTGATAATCATGAGCAAGGAATTTTGTTGCATCAAGATTGAGCGGAAGGGTCGAGGCTAAGAGAGAAGCATTGTTGAGATTGATCATGCCGGTAGAGCCGATATTGATGCCCGCGATATTCTGCAGAATGAAATCGAGATTGGATAAATTCATGGTGCCGAAAATGTTCGAGGCTTTCCCGCCATTCACGAGAAGCGCCAGACTCGCGTTCTGATTGAGCCCTGCGATGTTATAAATATTTCCCGTCGGGACATTGAACTCGGGGACGTTCCACACAGGGTTGCCTGATACATTCCAGTTCGTCGTTTTGTCCTGGACGTTCACGTCGATACTTCCCCCCTCGACTTGAATCGTCTCTGCCACAACCCAAGATGGCGCGACCGTAAATGTCGTGAACATCACCACAGTCAGGAGTGCCACGAACCTCTTGAAAGACACGGGAGTTGTATCTTGATTCCGGGTATCGGCATCAGAATTTCCGTGCAAACTCCATAGCTGAGTTTTAAGATTTTCTTTTTTCATATTCTGTCCCTAATAGAAGGCTACTCTACAGCTGAGCATAAAACAAGAGCTCCTTAACATTTTATTAACAATATACGCTTTTTATAGCGCTTCATAACCAGAAACATAGCGTTATATAGCATTATTGATCATAAAATCAGCCTATTTGCTCACTTTTTGAACATTGAGAATGTCGGGGTTGTTGCCGGGGTTTGGACGGGTTGCCGCGAAGAGATTCTTCGTCAGAAAAACAGGTTAGTCGCAACCTGAAACACAGAAACGAACCTTGTGCTAGGGACCGTTCTCTACGAGAGGATTTTTTTAGGGATATCGCTTAAGAGAAATGGGGCGATATTTTCGGTTGGGATAGGCTTGCTGAAAAGATAGCCTTGAATGATATCGCAGCTCTGAGACCTCAAGATCTCGAGTTGCTCCTTAGTCTCCACCCCCTCGGCAACGACATCCAGCTTTAAGCTGTGCGCCATGGAGATAATAGCCTGGGTAATGGCCTGGTCATCGGGATCGGTGGTCACATCGTTGACGAATGATTTATCGATCTTGATGGTGTCAATCGGGAACGTCTTCAGATACATGAGGGAGGAATAGCCGGTTCCAAAATCATCGATCGAAATACGTGTCCCCATATTCTTGAGCCGGCGAAGCGTCTGAGTGGTTTCCTCCAAACGGTCCATGATCGTACTTTCCGTCAGCTCCAGGTCCAGATCCTTAGGATCAATACCGCTTTTCCGAATGGTGTCTCCGACCATATCCACCAGATTCGCGTAATGGAACTGACGAGCCGAAAGGTTCACGGAGATCCGGAAGGGCTTAAAACCCTGATCGTCCCAAAGCTTCTTCTGCGCGCAGGCCGTCTTCAGGACCCATTCTCCGATCGGATGGATGAGACCCGTCTCCTCCGCGATCGGAATGAATTCCATCGGGGGAATAAAACCGAGGTCCGGATGCTGCCAGCGGATCAAAGCCTCCGCCCCGATCGTTTTCCCGGTGCGGAGCTCCAGCTGAGGCTGATAATAAAGCCGGAACTCATTGCGTTCCAGGGCGCGGCGGAGACTGTTCTCGAGCACCAGCCGCTCGAAGCTATTATTGGCGATCGAAGAAGAGAATAGCTGGAACCGGTCTTTCCCCCTCTCCTTGGAAATATGCATGGCCGCATCGGCGTTCTTGATCAGGATATCACTTGTTTCCCCGTCATTAGGGAAAAGGGCGATCCCGATACTGCAGCTTGTGAAAAGTTCATGCTCGTTGATAAGGAAGGGTGCCTTAAAAGCCGTCAGAAGCTTATTGGCAACGTTCTCCGCGTCCTCGGTCTTCGCCACACGCGGCAACAGTATGATAAAAGCTCCCCCACTAATACGCGTGACCGTATCGGAATCAAACAGGATCTTTAGAAGTCGCACAGAGACCGCCTTGATCAATTGGTCCCCGATGGGATGGCCCAGCGTGTCGTTAATGCGTTTGAAGTGGTCAAGATCCAAGGCCAGCACCGCTCCGCTCTCTTTCTTGCGGCGAGCTGACTGGATCGCCTGGTCCAGGCGGTCGACAAAAAGCTCCCGGTTCGGCAAATTCGTCAGAGCATCATAATAGACCAGTTGATTGAAACGCTCCTTCTCCTTGGTCCTCTCCGTGACGTCAGAGATCACGCCATCCACGTGGATGACCCTGCCCTCCCCGTCACGGACGGCACGCCCGTGATCATGAACCCATCGAAAATCCCCGTTCACGTGTCGGACACGGTAATCCACACTGAACATGGCCCCTTCCCGGACCGCCTGCTCGAACGCGTCCTGAAGCAGTGGAATATCCTGAGGCAGGATTTTTTCAAAATAAGTGGCAATGCCCCTATCCATGAATTCAGAGGCCGGAAGACCGGAGATTTCTTTAATAACGTCGCTGACAAACTCCATTTTCCATTCTCCAGGCGCCGCCAACGTATAACGATAAACCGCGCCCGGGATATTCGAAACGAGGCTCCGGAACCTTTCGTCCCGATCCTGAAGGCTCCGTTTGGAATGCTCGTTCTCCTGATAATACTTTTGTAACTGAGCCTGGGACTTATTACGGCTGATGGCATAGCTGATGCTTTTGACTAAAAGTTCGCGATCAAAACTCCCTTTGGTCAAATAGTCCTGGGCTCCCCAAGCGATCGCTTGGGCCGCCAAATCATCATCATCGACGGAAGTGAGAATAATGACGGGAACTGCAGGGAACGCTTTATGGACGGAAAGAAAACTATTGAGCCCCTCGCTGTCGGGAAGCATCAGATCTAGGAGCACCACATCAATATCCCCTTCCCCAAGACGCTCGAGGCCGGATTGCATGTGTTTGCTGCGGATGAGTTCGAAGGCAGGTTCCCGGTTTTGAGACAAGCGCTCGTTCACCAACACAAAATAATTCGGGTCATCCTCAATGACCAGAACCTTGAACGCTTTCTTTTCCATAAGCAGATCACCTCTCCAAAAATATCTTCTTATAGCAATCAATCAATATATTAAATTTGTCTACCCTATTTATTAGTGTAACACAACAATTAAAACATTCAAGGGGATCCTATGAGATTCTTAAAATGTTTACTTTTTAGTTATTATAGAGCTTACATTAGGCTCAACGCTGATGCAAATGCTATATATTGATAGAAATGATCGTTATTGCTATGCGTTTTTATCGTTTTTTTGCTTTAGGGCTCTTTTATTTTAAATAGGCATGTGCTAGGGTTTTCATAGGCAGCGAAAAAGAAAGGGGCTTAGAAATGAACCGAAAAGAAAAAAGTCTGGCATTGGAGCTTTCCATCACGTGGCTGATCGACCTATTCCTTATTGCCTCCATCCTATCCCTCTTATGCATCCCAGTAGCACTGGCTCGCGAGTCGCAGTCCCCGGCAGCCCCGGTCACAGCCCAAGGCCAAGCACAGCCAGTCGTCCCGGCCGCAGTCACCTCGGAACCCGAAAAAGCGATGACACAGACGTTGGAATCCTATGCAGCCGTCAACTCAGTTGATTTCTTAATGGAAGAACCCCCTCTTACGCAAAGCACGAGCCCGGACGCCGCTCAGGCAGTCCCGGAGCCCGCAACACCGGCAGCACCCGTCGAACTCCAGGTCCTGCAAGGCACCCTGGTTGAAGAGGCGAGTGAGGTCGCTATGCTTGTTGCGGAACAATGCTCTCAAAGCGGTAGTGGCGCCGAAGGCACCAGCGCCTGCGAACGCTCGTATTCGAACGGCCACCACGCCACGGTCCTCACCCAGAACGCGAACGAAGGCGATGATGTAAAGCACCAAACGGTCATTGAAGAGTTTGATGGGGACAATACTCTTCTTTATAGAAAGACCATTCGCCACCGCGTGGATTACAACTATGTGAAGGATCAGAAAGCCATGGAAAAAGAACTTTTTGATATCGTCTATCAACCCGCCGGCAAGAAGACCACTCGGGAACTCATGATCTATGAATATTTTCTCGATACCGGAAAAACCAAATCCCTCTCCTGGACCCAATACCAACAGATTGCGAGCGAACCCAAGGCGGAGCTGGTTTATCACGCCCTATTGCGGTATGGCAATGATGGAAGTCCGGACCGCGGGCTTGCGGAACGGTGGGACCACGGACAAAAGGCCGACACTTTTATGAACTGGAGCCGCCAATCCAAAGGCTTCGCGACATTGGATGTAGAGTCTTGGGGACAATGGGAAGGCTGGATCAAGAACGTTTCCTTACAAGCGTATCTTCCGTAGCTCTCATTGAAGGCTTTATCGGAGCAAGGAATACCCTAATCACCTTCAATAAAAATGAATCGAGATCAGCACTGATTTACATTTATGAATAAGATTGGAAATTAGTGCAGTCCCAATCAACCCTTAATTTGAATAATGGATTGGGACAGGGCCACCCTGACCTGTATCTTCTGTAAATATTGTTCGTTTGCCGTTCCCCGTTCCCCATTCCCCGTTATTTTCTTCTTACCCTCTATCTCTTGAGGTTGTACTCCACGTACATGGACAACACTTCCTGGACCTTCACGGGAGCCGGAATCCCGAAATAGCGGCTGATGATCGCGTGACTCATCTCGTGGCCGATAATCCCCAGCTGAAAGGCTTCTTCTGAAACATAAATCGAATTGTAGTCATAAACATAGAAGGAGCGCCGGCCCCCGAGGCTCGCATGGAAGAGGCGATTATAAATCTCGCTCAGTTCGGCGGTGGTTTTACATACTTTGATGTCGATTTTCAGGCTATTGATATGCATATCCAGGATATTGGAGACCTGTAGGAAAAGCGTGTCGAGCATCCGGGCGAGTGTTTCTTCACGGGAATTTTTAGGACTCGCTGACCGGCCTGAGAGGATCTCATCGGATGGACGAACATCAAGCTGCTGAATAAGGCTCGCCACGTCCAGTCCCGAGGATTCGTACACCGTAACGTACTTGCCTTCCACCTTCTTTTGAAAGCCCAAGCCGTCATCGGCCGCAAACGCAAAGGAAGCGTTCCAAACAAGCGCCATACCCAAGAGGACTATGAGGGAATGTCTTCGGGTTGACATCATTAGAATTTAAAGCTGTGGAGGGCCTTTTCGACTTCGGAAACTGACTTCTTTATTTCTTTCAAGTCTCCGGACTCCAGTTTTCCCTTAAGAACCACGAGCTCTTTATCGATATGGCCGAGCTTGGTCCGAACCTCGCCTATCATATCGTTAAAGCCCGTAGCCACATCCTTCAAGGAATCCTTGGGGCGGGTCTTACAACTGAGCGAAAAGTCCCCTTTCCCGAGGGTCTCCAGAACCTTTTTATAACGGAAACTGGGTCCCGCGATACGGTGAGACACGAACAGGGTGATCACGATGGTCGCCAACCCCACAATGACAGTCGATGCGATCAAGGTCTGCACGAGCAGCGGGAAAATAAAATCGGCAGTGCTTTGAACGATCACGCGCAAATTCATGAAAGAAACCGTGGTCGCTTTTCCCGAAAGGGCGTAAAGAACCGCCATGATAAATGTCCCCGTGACCACCACGAGGAGACAGAACCTCAGGATGAAATGCGCCTGGAATTTCTTATCGATAAAATAGTTTTTCCTCTTTTCCATATTAGCGACTCCCTTCTTGTCCGGCAGGATTCCCTGGGGCGCTGTCTTTTAGGGTGATACGCGCTTTTTTCCGGAGCTCGCTCATCCAGTCGCTCATCGCCTTCGCCTCCTCAGCCCTTTTGACCTGCCAATCGGACGCGGTGATCTTCGACTCTATTTCTTTCGTTTTCTTATCCAGCGCGACCTTGAGAAGCGATTGCTCCCAAAACCTTTCTATAGCTTTCAGGAAATTCGGTTCTTTATCGAGCCCCTCTCTTTGGGCGTATTGCAAGATCAGCTTGCGATCGATCAGAGTGTTTAGAAAATTCTGGCGAGATTCGGGCGTGTCAACCTCCCCATAGGTCGACGCCTTGAATTCATTTTCGAATTCTCCGCGGGAGATGGAATAGTCGTTGATCATGACGACAGTATCTTGGTCTACGTTCCCTACCGGGCACTGGCCACAGCCGCTCAAAAACAGGCACGTTATTAAAACAAAGAACGGGGATTTTTTACTCATCATAAGATCCTCCTGATTGTCAGAAACGGCCCTTATTAATTATCAAATGCATGGGGAGTATTATTCACTGCGAGTAGCATTACATAAAAATATAGGGAGGGCAAGTAATTCGCCTCGCTACGTTACGACACGCCTTGGAGTCGCCTTCTATCATCAAGCCCGGGCATAAGACCTTCATGGCCCAGGAGGCTGATGAAACCATTGAGGAACTGCAGATTGCCGGCATCGAACATCATCATATCAAAAGCGGCCATGTCGTACGGAGTCGGAGGTTGATAGAAATAAACGGGACCCACTTGAGGCGTGAACGTATTCACTTGATACGTGGTCATATCCCCCACGCCGGGAAGCGGAAATCTCGGGATCTCAAAAGCCGCTAACTGCTGATTGGTTGCCGTCTCATTCCCAGGTGTAGGAGGGGGAGGTGGTAGTTCACTAATGGTAAGTGAGCCATTGGCATAAGTGATTGTATAATTGCTTGCTGTAAATGTCCCACCCGTGGCCACACTAGGCACGATCGTGTACGGAGAACCGGATACCGGGGCTGCCGCCGGGGCTCCGGCGCTCGTTAAAGTGACGGAACCGATCGTTTCGCCATTCTTTAATCCACTCGAAGTGAATTCCGACCCCGTGAATGTGAAAGTGCTACCGAATGTCTTGGTCTGGTTATCGGCAGTAACAGTAAGCGGTGCCGCATCGACCACGATCGCTCCCTTCGCGTATGTGATTGAATAGTTGCCCGAGGCAAATGTTCCGCCCGTTGCCGCAGAAGGAGTTACCTGCGAGCCATAGGTCGCGACATTGTCCGTCGTGGCAGCGCCCGTCCCGTAAGCGATCGTCACAGATCCGATTGTCTCACCATTCTTCAAGCCGCTCGAGCCAAAGGCCGT
>SESH01029420.1_pt1 | contig 10997 bp, 9 predicted proteins | sample 3171561 | NCBI WGS metagenome assembly SESH01 (sample SAMN10866947, study PRJNA518727) | freshwater metagenome | biome: subpolar coniferous forest; feature: holomictic lake; material: water; isolation source: holomictic Lake 442 2011 16.5 m and 2014 13 m | place: Canada: near Kenora, Ontario
GTACCGGATAGGCCGGCCAGCGCAAGGCGGCGGCCTGGCCGAGAATCTTCCCGGCGTCGGTGGAGCGCTCGACAAACACCCGGACCCCGGCATCGAAGGCGGTCGGGTTACGGCACTCAAGCGTCACCGTGTCGCCCTCTGTCTTCAGCAGCCGGACTTCCAGATGGTCGAAGACGCAGAGCATGCCGGTGTCCGGCTGCACATAGATGCCGGGCAGTTCCACGGCGGTCAGGAACAGCGTCACCTCGGGCCAGCAGGAGCCAAACAGGCTGCCGCCGATATTGCCGAGACCTTCCCAATCGCTGAAATTGACCCGTTCGCACATGTAGCCTGACCGCATCCACGGCGGCTCGCCCACCGGCCGGTCGGCACGCGAGAGGTACTGCGGCAGGTTGTGCGCGGTTTCCTGGATCTGGTCGAGCCAGAGCCGGTTGCCGGTGTAGCGGAAGAGCTTGAACAGCGCGTCGCCGGAAAGGGTACAGATGCCGGGCGCGCTGTGCTTATTCTGCACGTTGGCCCAGACCGAGCCGGCCGCGCGCATGTCAAGTCGGCCAAACGGCGAGTCGGGCGGGAAGGCGTAGTCGTATGATGCGCACCAGGTCAGGCACTGCGCCGCCATCGCCCCGGCGCGTTCGAGCCAGTGAGGCTTTCCGGTGACCTCGTAGAGCACCACGAATGATTCGAGCATGGCGAAGGCCGACTCACTGTCGGCACACTTGAGAATCTCGCCCGGACCGCCGGTGGTGATGCCGGTCCGCACGTCACGTTCGTCCAACTGCCGGGCGAGGGCCTCGGCAGTTTCAGTGTAGGCCGGCTGGCCGAAGTACTGACCTGCCAGCGCCAGCGCGCCCGGCGCCATGGCGGCGGCGGTCGAACCGCCAACGACCACGTCGCCGGTCTCACAATCCAGGTACTGCCCGAGCTGGCCGAACCGGCGGAATGTGTCCACGAAGCGGTCCGCCAGGCGCCGCGTGCCGGCTTCCCAGCGCGCGGGCAGGCGCCATGTCGCATCCTGTCCGCGGAGTACATGGAAGGCCTTGATCAGGAAATAAAGACCGTCCGCCTGCTTGCGGACCATGTACCAGCGGTCGGTGCCCGGAAGATCGAATCCGTCTCCGCAATACGCCCCTTTGGAGTACATGGTATAGAAGAGGCCGCTGGGAAGCTGGGCACGCTCGAACATCCAGTCGAGGTTGCGGACAGCGCGCTGTCGCGATTCGGCCTGCCCGGCGACGAGGAAGGCAACCGGCGTCATGCTGCCGCCGACCCAGCCGAGCTGCCAGTCCGCATATTTGCAGGCCGCGGCCGAATCATGCGTGCCCACCCGGTAATAGCCCTCTTCGCACCAGTTTTCGCGCTGATGCTTCTCTTCGGCGATGGCGAAGGCCGCCGACAGGGGCAGCCGGTGCTGGAGCCGGACGGGACCGGTCAGATCCTTGCGGACCATGGCAAAGCGGTCGTACATGGCCTGCACATTGGCGGCCGGGAAGCGGTAGATGCGGAAGCGGAGCGTAACGGCTTTACCAACGGCCCAGTCCGCGCCGCGGTCCCAGGATGGCGTGGCGGTATTGACCATGGTGTAGAGTGTGTCACGCCGCACACCCGGCGCCTCGAGGCGCAGCACGGCGGAGGATCGGTCGAGGCTCTCCTCCACCGCCACACCGTGGTTGCCGAGGGCGCTGCCCTGATCGGTCAGCATGATCGCGGCTTCGCCGGACCGTGGATTGTAGAAGCAGATGGCGGGGGTGGTCAGGTCGCCGGTCAGCAGTTGCAGGCGCGACGGCTTGCCGTCCTCGTGGTTGAGCCGCGGCACGTCCGTAACCAGAACGGGCGCGTTGGGACCGATGTCGGCTGGTTCGTGCACCATGGGTGGATACTTGTAGAGCCGGCCCGGGTAGCGGTTGCCGTTGTAGGCTGCGGCCGGCAGCATGACAAAGACCTCGCGCGACCAGGATTCGACCGGCCACTCAACCGCGACCGCGACCTCACGGGCCGCGCCGCCGGTCACGCGGAAGGTGATTTCACCATCGAGAGCATCCGGCCGGTCGGCGACTGGCTGCATGGCGGCTGCGATTTCCCACGTTGCACCCGCGAAGTTGGCGGACAGGTTCATTGCCGCCGAACCGGGGAAGTCGTGGCAGGCATGAGCCTGCTCGTGACAGCCTTCAAATTGCGTCAGGCGCGTGCGGAGCCGAACGGGTTGCCAAAGGCAATCGGCTCTATTCTTCGGATCCTTGTCTAAAGCCTGTGTGTTCAACATTCCTGTCTCCTTGGCAATCTCGATTCCGACCCGCTTCCCGCTTCACCTGCACTATTCCACGTGCGTACCGCCGGTGCGGAATATTGCGGCGGGGGCTGCCTGCCCGTTCGCGCCAGCATCGCGAAGTACCCTTGTGTGGAGCAAACCAGATACCGATCCTTCAGCCTCCGTCTTCCGACAATGCAATCCGATTCCGCCTCTGGCCCCGGAGCCGCATATACCCATGGGTGTGCTTCCGCATCGCCACAAGGAACTTCGCCGCATCCGTCCGTTCCAAGGCATCCACAATGGGCGTGTGTTCCCGGCGCCACAGGTGGACATCAGCAGCGCAGGGTTTACGAACGCGATCGAGCCTGAAGATGGGCCCATAGAGATACGCGCACAGCATTGCGAGGCGATTGCCGCATCCGGCGATAAGCCCGGTATGAAAACGTATCTCGGCCGAACCTATGTCGGACCACTCCGCACCGGAAGTTCCGACAGAGTCGATCACTTCTCTCAGCTTGCGGATTGTCCGTGGGGTGACCCGGTCCAGCATGAGCGGGACCAGGCCCCATTCAAGCGCAGCGCGAAAAGCCATCGCATCGGAGTATGTCCGTCCATCGGCAAGCTCGTCGCCGAAGTAGCGTCGCAACTCCAGCAGCACCGGATCGCGCACTAGCCGGATGCCGCCCTTGCGCCGGGAATGGATGATTCCCAGCACCTTCAGGGCAATCAGCGCCTCGCGGACGGCGGATCGACCAACACCGACACGGCGGGCAATTTCCAGCTCTCCGGGAAGCGCGTCACCCACCCCCAGCTTCCTGGTGCGGATCAATTCCTGAAGCCATGCCAGGACGCGGGTTGCGGCATCCGGGGCGACATTGCGGCGCTGTCTGATTATGTCTGACATAGCGCGCGAACTTTAGCAGCCCACGGCCGGCGGTCAACGACAAATGAGGGAACGAGCCTGGCCGCACTTCAAACCAGTTGTCATCTGGCATTGAAGACCGATGCAGACACGGAAAACCCGGGCGTCAGCAGACATGAAGCACCATGCATGCCAGGCTCGCGATGCGTGTCGTCATTCGACAACGGTTCCGGCCACTTCTGAACACTGCAGTCCCAGGGCATCGGCCACCGGGCGACAGGTCAGCGCGCCGCGCCGGGTGTTCAGTCCTTTACGCAGCTCCGGCACGCTTCGCAACGCCCCATCGCAGCCCAGGTTGGCAATTTTGACAGCATACGGCAGCGTCGCATTGGTCAAAGCCAGGGTTGCGGTGCGGGCGTAGGCCGCCGGCATGTTTGCAACGCAGTAATGGATTACGCCCTCCTCGACATACACGGGGGCGTCATGTGTCGTAGGACGCGAGGTTTCCGCACAACCTCCCTGATCAATCGCGATGTCCACCAGTACGGATCCAGGCTTCATGAGCCTGAGCATTTCCCGGCTCACCAGGCGCGGCGCCTTCGCCCCTGGCACCAGAACAGCACCGATCAGAAGGTCCGTGCCGGGCAGCATCTCGGCAAGGTTCTGCCCGCTGCCGTACAGCGTGCGGGCTCGCCGTTCCAGCGCAACATCGAGGAAACGCATACGCTCCATGTCGACCTCAAGCACGGTCACCGAGGCTCCCAGGCCGACCGCCATGCGACCTGCATTGTACCCGGCAGTGCCACCACCGATGACAAGAACATTCCCGGGCAGCACACCCGGCACACCGCCCAACAGCACACCCTTGCCACCGAGGGCGCAGCTCAAGTAGTGCGCCCCCACTACGACGCTCATGCGCCCGGCTATTTCGCTCATTGGCTCCAGCAGTGGCAAGTGGTGACCCACCTCAATAGTCTCGTAAGCAAAGCCCGTGGTGCCGCTCGCCAGGAGTGCGCGGGCCAACTCCGGCGCCGCCGCCAGATGGAGGTAGGTAAACAGTATCAGGTCGGGCCTGAGAAACCGGAACTCAGGCGTCAGGGGCTCCTTGACCTTGATGACCATGTCCGCGCTCCAGGCATCCGCGGCCCCGGCCACGACCTGCGCTCCTGCGGCCCGGTACTGTTCATCCGAGAAGCCGCTCGCCAGCCCGGCTCCCTGCTGCACGGCAACACTATGTCCGTTCCGGACAAGTTCGGCAACTCCGCCGGGCGTGCATGACACACGGCCCTCCCTGACCTTTGTCTCCCTGGGTATGCCTATCCTCATGATCATCTCCTCCACGTCAACCGGCGGTCCGGGACGAAGCGCCCGTCATCCACGGTCACCGTCTGGTCCGCCCATCCCATGGTAGCAAGATATGCCAGAGATGCCAGTCTTTCCTGTCCGTTCTTCTCTTCATGAGCGCCATGTGACGCGCGTCAGGGCCGGATCAACAGGGCCCTCTGCGGCTGCACGCACAACGACGTTGCGCCCCTCTGGCTACTTGCCCGGCCATGGCACACATCCCGCGCCGGTGTCCCGACGACCTCCGGACCGGGGTGATTGCCGCATGATGATTTCACCAAGTCTGCCGTTGACTTCACCCTCCCCTTCAAATAGATTCCCGAATGCCCGAGCGCTCCACGGGAGTTGTCCGGGCGGTCTATCCATGCACAATATGAAGGGAGAGTGAGATAATACTGTGCTTCAGATCAAACTGAGAAAAGGCGAGCCGATCGAAAAGGCGCTCAGACGCCTCAAGAAGATAATGGACAAAGAAGGCATGATGCGCGAGATTCGCGGCCACCGCTACTACGAGAAACCCAGCGAGAAGAAGAGACGCAAGGCAGCGCGCGCCAGGGCGCGGGCCATGTCCAGGTAGTTCCGTTCTGCCGGCATAGTCGCGAGAAGTTACACTGGCGCTGTATATGTAACGCGTCGTGCCGGCAGGACCGTTTTCCGCCGACGGTGGCATCTGTTCTGCCACTCATGGTGATCGCAACCCGGAGCATCATGATTCTCAGCGTCTCCACCAGATGGAACGCTCATCGCCATTCATCCGGCGAGGCAATGATCGGCGAGATCATTGACCTTGGCTGTCGCAACGTCGAATTGGGCTACGACCTTCACGTGCGTCTGCTGGAGGGCGTCAGCAAGATGACGCAGAGCGGCGATGTATCCATAACAAGCGCTCACGCTTATTGTCCCCTCCCCCCGACGGCCCCATACGCATCTCCTGAACTGTTCACATTGGCGGACCCGAGCCGCGCAGTGCGCTCACTTGCCATCAGACACCTTGGCGATACGATCATGCTCGCGTCTGAAATGGGCATCCCGATCGTGGTCACCCATGCCGGCAATGTGCAGATGCGGCATCTCTCGCGGGACCTGATGACCCTGGCCTGCAAGGGACAGCAATTCACCCCGAAGTACGATAGCATCAAGGATCGTCTTCTTGCCGAAAGGCAACGGAAGGCACCACCGCAGATCCAGCACCTCTACGAAAGCATCGAGCAACTCATGCCAGTCCTTCAACAGGCGAATGTTACATTGGCCCTTGAGAACCTGCCCACATGGGAATCCATCCCAACCGAGTCAGAAATGGAAAAGCTCCTGTGTCACTTCAATTCGCCTTTCCTGAAATACTGGCACGACATCGGGCACGCACAGATCCGGGAGAACCTCGGCTTTATCGGCCATGTCGTGTGGCTGGAGAAGCTTCAGCCATTCCTGGCCGGCATGCACGTCCACGATGTGCTCAAGCCTGCGCACGACCACCTCATGCCGCCCGCGGGCAGCATCGACTTCAAGGTCTTCCGGCCCTTCGTGTCATCGCCGATCCCCACAGTTCTCGAGCCCTACCCTGACAGCACACCCGACGATGTGCGGGGAGCGCTGAAGGCCCTTGCCGTGCTCTGGGATACCGGAAGAACCTCCGCGACGGGAGGCACATAACTTGACACCAAGGCTGAAGAAGGCCGTGAGGTTCGCGGGTTTCCTAGCCCGCCTCACCCTCGGGCTGGGCATTGTCGCCCTTCTACTCTACCGCATCGACACGCGCACGTGTTGTATCGATTTTTCCCTTACTGAACCGGTGACGATCGCCGCCGGCACCACCCTTACCGACGCCGCCGATCCGTCGCGTGTATTCGTTGCGCTTGCAGGCGTCGACGGCGGGCTGCTGCTTGAGACGGTCCAGCGCAAGGGAACCACGGCGCAGTTGGCCGGCGGCGGCACGCTGACCGCCGTATCGGAAGCCGGAATCCAGTCCATCAGCTGGAAAGCCTGGAGAATCTCCAGGTCGGGCCTGTCATTTCTCGGGGACATCATACGCGGCACTCTTGACCGGTGGCCATGGCTGGCTGGCGGCTTCCTGCTGTTCTTCTCCGGCATCGTCGCCATCACAGTCCGCTGGAAGCTCATTCTTGACACCCAGCAACTGGAACTTGCGTGGGGACGGATATTCTCCATTTCGTTCGTCGGCGTCTTCTTCAACTCGTTCATGCCCGGCGCGGTTGGCGGTGATCTTGTGCGTGGCTACTACACATCCCGTGAATCCGATCGCGGGAAGACGGAGCTTTTCCTGACGGTGGTCATCGACAGGATGCTTGGCCTGCCGTCGTTGATCATCCTCCCGTTGGTGGTAATGGCGTTGCAACCCGGGTTCGTGTTCTCGAATACACTGACGCGGGCCGTGTTCCTTGTTCTGATCGCGGCGGCGTTTGTGTTTCTCATCCTGTTCTTCCTGCTCTTCAAGCACGACCTGTTCGAGAAGCTGGGTTTTCTCAGAAGACTCGAGCAGAAGGCATCGGTCGGCAGCATGCTGAAGAGAGCCTATTCGGCTGTCCGCCTGTGTGTCACCCACCCCGGGCTTGTTGCCAGGGGATTCGGGCTTTCGATACTGGGACAGGTCGCCGGCGTTGCGGCGGGCTACAGCCTGATAATGGCGCTGGGCGAGCAGGTGCCGTTCACGAGTTTCTTCACCCTTTACCTGATGGCGACGTGCGTTGCCGGGCTCCCGGTGACACCGGGCGGTCTCGGCCTCCGCGAAGCTGCGATGGTGATCCTGCTCTCCGCTGTCGGCGTGCCTGCCGTGACGTCAGTGGCGCTGTCGCTGCTGGTCTATGTCGTGGGGCTCGCATGCGGCGCTGTCGGCGCACTGGCCTTCATCTGCCTTGCCTCGCCGCAAGGGCGCGCGCCAACCGCGGGAGCTCGGGATCCCGCGCGCCCATGATCAACACGGCATCCCCCGGCCCGGCGTGGCCGGCGAGATGTTCCTCGCAAGTCCTGAGGTCCGGATGAAAGACAGCCGCAACGCCGGCGGCCTTCAACCGCTCGACAAATGTCTCCGACGTCACCCGTCGCGTCACCGTTCCACCGGCGTAGAAAACAGGCACTACGCCGAACTCATCACCGCCGCGGCAAACGTCAGCGATGGTGGCAACAAGCTCCTCCTGCATGAACTCGAGCGGCCTGAAGCCATGCGGTCTCCAGACGGCTATGATCCTGCGGAAATGCGGCGCCACGGTTTCCCACGACGCCCGGATCTTGGCGGGATTGTGGCCGAAGTCGTCGATGATGACTGCGCCGTTCAGCATCCCCGCCACCTGCAATCGCCGCTCGATGCCCCTGAAACCGGCCAGCGGCTCAACAAGCGACCTCGCGGCATAGCCGAGCCGTTCACAAAGAGTCAGCGCCTGAACTGCGTTGCTCACGTTGTGGCGTCCCGGAACCGGAACCTTGAAGTCGACCTCGTGCCACGAGAATAGTGTTCCGGAGAATGATTCGCCGAGGATCCGCACCCCCGCGCCGATGCAGTCCGGTCCAACCACTGGATTCCGGACACGCGCAGCAAACGCCTTGAACAGGGCCTCTGACTCGGCGAGATCGAAGTGGTCAACACCGATATTGGTGATGATGGCCCAGGTGGGACTGAACTTGAGAAGCGACTTATCGCTCTCATCCGTCTCGATAACCCACGGCCCGGTCCTGCCCACCCTCACGTTCCCGACGGCCGTGTCACTAACCCAGTTCACCACCGCGCCACCGTCGACAACCGTAGGATCCGCGCCCACGCCCTCGAGGAGGCAACCAACCATCCCCGTCACGGTGGACTTGCCGGACGTGCCGGCAACGGCAATGCACTCCCTGCCAGTGGCCAGCCTGGCCAGCATTTCGGCGCGGCCGACCACCTCCGCGCCGCTGTTGCGCGCCGCTGCAATGTCCGGGTTTGTCGCCTCAACCGCAGAACTCGCAATCACAGTGCAGTTGCCCGACGGCGGAACCCCTGACCCATCCTGTGGAAAGAGCACCAGGCCTGCGGCGCGCAGCTTGGTGATGACTTCAAGATCCTCGCCCCTGTCCGAGAAACGGTCAGACCCCGACACTTGCACTCCCTCCGCCAGCAAAAGCTGGGCGAGAGCGCTCATGCCTGATCCGGCGACTCCAACAAGGTGGCACTGTGTGGGCACGGGACTTATACCTCGCGACTGCGGCTCACGGTAACGGCCGCGCTGCGGGCCCTGTCAAGCGCCCCTGGTTTATCAACGGTGACTGACACAGAAGATACCATCCGCTCTTCCAGACAGACGCGCGCAACCTCACCGGCCAGCTTCTCGACAAGGAAGAACCGGCTCTGCCCGGACATTTCGACCAGTTTCCTGCAGAGCGCGCTATAGTTGACGGTATCCTCAAGCCTGTCGCTCTGTGCGGCCTTCTGGAGATCGCACGCGAGCTCGACATTGATAATTACCCGCTGCTTGGTTGCCCGCTCTTCCGGTCTGGTTCCAATGATGCACTGCACATCAAGATCCCTGATGAACATCCTGTCCATTGATCATACTCCCCTGAAGTCTGCGTCCAGCGCGTCAGCCACCCCACCCTCCACGGGCAAAGTGCGGCCATCCCCGTCACCCGCCCCCGGCCGCCATAAGATGCTGACCGCCATCGACGAAAAGAATCTGGCCGGTGATTGCGTCGGACTCAAGCAGAAACACAACAGCCGCCGCAATATCGGCCGGCGCTGGCCTGCGTCCAAGCGGAATGGCGCCAGCCAGCCTCATAGCCGGCGGAAGCCCCCTGCCTACAGCCGGCAGGACCGGCCCCGGAGCAACACCATTGACGGTAACGCCAGGCGCCAGTTCCAGAGCGGCACTGCGCGTCAGTTCCCCCAGCGCCTTCTTTGACAGAAGGTAAGGGAGACAGCCGGCTTCATTGCCGGCGACCCGGCGGTCCAGCATGTTGACGATCTTGCCGGCAGCAGTCTGCCGGACAAACTCACGCATGAGCATCACCGGGCCGATGAAGTTGACCCGAAGCTGCTCCTGCATCTTCTTCTCCGTCATACCGGCTATCCGGTCGCAGCCGAAGACAGACGCATTGTTGACCAGGATATCAATCTTCCCCGCCGCCCGGCATGCCTGCCGCATCACCGCCCGGCAGCCGGCCCCTGTCGACAGGTCGCCATTGACCACAAACGTCGACACCCCGCCCCTGCGGAGATCGCGGGACAGTGCTGCAGCCTGCTTGCGGGACCGGCGACAGTGGATCACCAGGTTGCATTGCCTGGCGGCCAGAGCTTCGCAAACGGCCCTTCCCAGACGCAAGGCGCCACCTGTAACCATCGCGGTCCTGCCAGCAAGATCCATAGATCGCTCCCGGCCCGTTATTGAGTCAATTTCTTGATGAACGGCGAAAACAGGTCCATCGGAATCGGCAGGAACGTCGTAGTGCTGTGTTCGCTGGCTATCTCGCGCATTGTTTGAAGGAATCGCAACTGGAGCGCTATCGGCTCGGCGCTGATCATGTGGGCCGCCTGGACCAGCTTCTCTGCCGCCTGGAACTCGCCTTCGGCATTGATGACCTTGGCCCTTCTTTCCCGCTCCGACTCAGCCTGCTTTGCCATCGCGCGCTTCATTGTGTCGGGCAGTACAACATCCCTGACCTCGACATTGACAACCTTCACGCCCCACGGTCCAGTGTGCGTGTCGATGATCTCCTGGAGCCTCTGGTTGATCTTGTCGCGCTGCGACAGCAGTTCATCAAGATCGCCCTGGCCGAGGACGCTGCGCAGTGTTGTCTGCGCGATGAGCGATGTCGCCATCATGAAGTTCTCGACCTTGACAACGGCCGATTCGGGATCCACCACGCGGAAATAGATGACGGCGTCCACCGTGGCGGGGACGTTGTCCTTCGTCATGATTTCCTGCTTCTGCACGTCAATGGTAACCACCCGGAGGTCCATCTTAACCATACGGTCGACTAGAGGGATCAGGAAGATAAGGCCCGGTCCCTTTGCACCGATGAGCTTTCCAAGGCGGAAAATGACGCCGCGCTCGTACTCACGCAGGATGCGTACCATCTGCGGCAGGATGATCGATGCGATCACAAACACCACCACAATCCAGGGCAGCAACCTTCCCAACGCGCCGAACTGATCACCTGCTGGCATAACTACGTCTCCTTTGTATTGACGGGCCTGACTTTCAGCCGCAGGCCCTTTGTTTCAACTATCTCCACTTCGCGCCCCGGATGAACCGGGGTATCGCACATCGCACTCCAAAGCTCGCCTTCATACAAGACCATTCCCCCGTCGGCACCGATACTGGTCTCAACCTTTGCCAGCTGCCCGACCATGGATTCCCTGCCCACCCTCGCGGGCAGGAACTGCGCGCGAAGCCCGGAGCCAACAATGAAGAGGAAGAACGCCGCGGTCACCAGCGTGGCCGGCACCAGGAAGGCCATGGAAATCCGGTACACCGGGTCAAGCCTGTCGAAAAGAAGCATCGAGCCCAGGAAGAACGACACAATGCCACCGACCGTCAGGATGCCATGAGTTGGCGCAAACAC
>SESH01023614.1_pt1 | contig 10990 bp, 10 predicted proteins | sample 3171561 | NCBI WGS metagenome assembly SESH01 (sample SAMN10866947, study PRJNA518727) | freshwater metagenome | biome: subpolar coniferous forest; feature: holomictic lake; material: water; isolation source: holomictic Lake 442 2011 16.5 m and 2014 13 m | place: Canada: near Kenora, Ontario
CGCTCGGCGATATCATCAATATCGGCACCCATGAGGGCAAGGTGGAGTCCCTCGGCCTGCGCTCCACGACCATCATGATGCTCGACGGCCAGAAGCTCGTCATCCCGAACAGCGACCTCGCCACCCGCTCGATCGTCAACATCACCCGCCGCGACTTCATCCGCGGGCAGGACCTTGTGCACCTCGAGGCCAACACGCCGGCCGAGAAAGTCCGCGAGGCGGTCGCAATCATCCGTGAGCTGCTCGTGGACCACGAAGGTTCCCAGCCCAGCCACCCTCCCCTCGTGCACGTGACAGAGTTCGCCGACTGGGCCGTCAACATCCGCCTGATGTATTGGTATTACCCCGCCGCCCCGGTGAAGCAGCTGGAGTTCAACCAGCAGCTGATCATCCGTATCGCGGAGCGCTTCCAGAAGGCGGACATCCGCCTCGCCGTCATGGGCACCCCGCAAAACCGCTGATCTTTCGCCATGCCCCTCATCGAAGCCAAGAACCTATCCAAGTCCTACGGCGCCATCCGCGCCGTGCGTGATGTCTCCTTCGCCGTCGACCGCGGCGAGGTCGTGGGATTCCTCGGGCCTAACGGCGCCGGGAAATCCACCACGATGAAGATGCTCACCGGCCACCTCCGCGCCGACGAAGGCGCCGCGGTGATCGCGGGCTTCGACGTCGCCGACCAGGCCGTCCAGGCCAAGCAACACTTGGGCTACTCGCCCGAAGGCGCGCCCGCCTACGGCGAGATGACGGTGCGCGAGTTCCTCCGCTTCGCCGCCGACCTCCGCGGTCTGGCCAATCCGACCGAAAGTGTCCGTCAGACGCTCGAGCTCTGCCGCCTCAACGAAGTGGCTGCCCAGACGATCGATACGCTCTCTAAAGGCTACCGTATGCGCGTGGGCTTCGCTCAGGCGGTCATCCACGACCCGGAGGTGCTCATCCTCGACGAACCGACCGACGGCCTCGACCCGAACCAGAAGTTCGAGGTGCGCCGCATCCTCAAGGAGATGGCCGCCCGCAAGGCCGTCATCGTCTCGACCCACATCCTCGAGGAAGTCGGCGAACTCTGCACCCGCGTCATCGTCATCGCGAAGGGCGAAGTCCGCTGTGACGAGTCGCGCGAGAAGTTCCTCTCCCGCGGTTCCGACCTCAACGCCGTCTTCCGCCAGCTCACCGCCTAATTCTATCGCCATGTCCTCTTCCGAAAAAATCTCCTCCCCGGGACTCAAGCCTTTCACGGCGATGGTCCGCCGCGAGTTCGCCGGCTACTTCCGCACACCGCTGGCGTACGTCTTCCTCGCGGTATTCAACGCGTTCGCGGTGTCTCTGGCGTTCTTCGTCGGCGGACTCTACGAATCCGGCATCGCCAACCTGGATCGTTTCTTCCTCTACCACCCGTGGCTCTGGGCGTTCCTCGCTCCCGCCGCTGGCGCCCGCCTCTGGGCCGAAGAACGCCGCCAAGGCACCATCGAACTGCTCTTGACGTGGCCGATTACGGTCTGGCAGGCCGCGCTCGGGAAGTTCCTCGCCGCCTGGCTCTTCCTCGCGTGCGCGCTTTTGATGACCGTCCCCGTCGCCCTCACGGTCGGTTGGCTCGGCGACCCGGACTGGGGCGTAATCATCGCCGGCTACACGGGATCGCTCCTCTGCGCCGGTGCCTGCCTCGGCATCGCGGCCATCGCCTCCGCCCTCACCCGCAGCCAGGTCATCGCCTTCGTGACCGGCTTCCTCGCCTGCTTCATCCTCGTGCTCGTCGGCTACGGCGTCTTCGACGAACTCCTCGCGGGCCTGCTCGGTTCCGCCGGGGTCGATGAGGTCCGTCGCCTCGGCCTATGGCGCAATCTTGAGCCGTTCACGCTCGGCCTCGTCGACGTCCGACCCATCGCCTACTTCCTCTCCGTCGCCTTCGCCGGCCTCGGGCTGAGCACCATCATCGTCGAACGCCGCTAACCGGAAACCCACGCCATGAACCGCTCCCAAGCCTTACTCGCCGCCTTCGCCGTCCTCGCGGCCGCGTTCTTCGTCAACCTCATCTCCGGCGCTTTCCCCGCCCGCGTCGACCTCACCGCCGATCGCACCTTCACGCTCTCGCCCAGCTCAAAACGTATCGTCGCCAAGCTGGACGACCCGGTGACGCTCGAATACTTCGTCAGCCGCTCCGACGTAAAGCTGCGCCCGTACCTCGAAAGCTATTCGCGCCGCGTCGAGACGCTCCTCCGCGAATACGTCGCGGCCTCCGCCGGCAAGGTGAAGCTGGTCGTCACCGACCCGCGCCCCGACACGAAGGAAGAACAGCGCGCCCAGCGCCACGGCATCGCCCCGATGCGTGCCGCCCAAGGCAGCGCCTACCTCGGTCTGACGGCCCAGCAGGCCGACACGGTGAAGGCCATGCCGATGCTCGACCCGTCGCGCGAACGCTTCCTGGAGTTTGACCTATCGAAACTCATCGCCTCGGCCTCGCGCCTCGACCGCCCGAAGCTCGCTTTCATCAGCTCGCTGCCGATCACCAACCAGGTCCCGCAGGGCGGCGAACAGCAGCCGGGCCCGGCCGACTTCCTCCTGGCTGAACTCGGCCAGACGTACGAAGTGATCACACTCAATACCACCGCGAGCGAACTGCCGAAGGATGTCGCCGTCGTGGCGCTCGTCCACGCGCACCACATCGACGAGCAGCTCGCCTATGCGATCGACCAGTTCCTCCTGAAGGGCGGACCGGTCTTCGCCGCCGTCGACCCGCTCTCGCGCATCCAGAAGTTCTCTCAGGGTAATATGCCCTTCATGATGGCGCCGATGGCCCTCTCAGCCGCGAGCGACCCCGCCTTACTCCGCGCCTGGGGCGTCAACGTCGACCTCGACGCCGTCATGGGCGACTCCGCCAGCTCGGTCTCCATCCGCAGCTCCCGTGGCGACCCCGTCCAATACCAGCCAGCCTTCGCCGCCGGCGCCGCCGCCTTCTCCAAGGAATCACCGCTCACGTCGGATCTCCGTGAACTGGCCTTCATGGAAGCCGGTTCGATCGGCCTGATCTCCGGTGCCGAGAAACGCCTGAAGTTCGAACCGCTCGTCACGATGAGTGGACCCGGCATGGGCGCGGTCGACGTGGCCTCCGCCAACGCCGGCCCCTTCGAAAAGGTCGCCCTGTCCTTCAAGACCGACGGCAAGTCCCGCGTGATCGTGGCTTCCGTATCCGGTGAATTCGTCTCCGCCTTCCCGAAGGGCGCGCCCGCTCCTGGCAAGCCTGAGCCCACGCCGCCCGGCCAGCCGCCTAAGCCGGTCGCCAAGCCGCTCCCCGGACCGCACCTCGCCCAGAGCGCGAAGCCCGGCCGCCTGTTCGTGGTCGCCGACTCCGACTTCATGATGGACCCGTTCACGGTGCGCCAGCGTCAGGTCGGCGGTCAGGCCGCGATGGAACCGATCAACGACAACCTCGGCTTCGTGATCAGCGCGCTCGAGACCCTCGGCGGTAGCGACGAACTCGTCAGCCTGCGCTCCAAGGGCACCTCGCTGCGTCCTTTTAAGAAGGTCCAAGACCTCGAACGCGTCGCCCAGCTCCGCTACCAGGCGAAGCTCGACGAGATCGAGCGCCGCCTCGAGGAGGCCAACGCGAAAGTCACCGAACTCTCCAAGCAGACCGGTGGCGTCACCGCCAAGGGCATCGTCATCACGCCCGAGATGCAGCGCGAGATCGAGAAGTTCCAGGTCGAAGCGGACAAGCTTTCCGAGGAACGCCGCATCATCCGTCGCGGCCTCAGCGAGGACGTCAATTCCCTCGGTCGACGCCTGCAGGTACTCAACCTGCTCGCCGGCCCGGCGCTGGCCCTCCTCTTCGGCCTGTTCTACACCCTGGCTCGCCGCCGCAAGCTTTCGTAATCCGCCATGCGTAACAAGAACCTGCTCGTCGCCACGCTCGTCCTCGGGCTGATCGCCTTCGCGGCCGTCCGCCTCACCCGCGAAGCGCCCAAGGGCGAAGCCGGCAAACAGCCGCTCGTCGAAGCCGCCCTGCTCGACGGCGCGAAGTCGCTCACGGTCAAGGCCAACAACAAGAGTGTCACGCTGGAGAAATCCGCCGAAGGCTGGACGGTGAAGGAGAAGCTCAGCCTGCCGGCCGACGTCGAGAACCGCCTGCTTCCGCTTATCCGCGGCCTGCAGAAGGCGAATAACTTCGGTCAGCTCACCGCGAATCCCAAGCGCCTCGAGAAGCTGGGCCTCGCCGACTCCTCGCTGACGCTGGTCGGCCCGGACGGTAAACCGACGACGATCCAGTTTGGCAAGCCAACCGAAGACGGCGTCGGCGCCAGCGCCCGCCTCGCCGGCCAAGAATTCGCGATTCGTACCGACTTCTCAGCCTACCTTGAAGGCGACCCGCTCGCCTGGGTCGACCTGACGCTATTCGCCGCCAAACCCGCTGAAATCAAGTCCATCGTCTTCGAATGGAAGGACGGAAAATCCTCGTTCTCCCGCAAAGAACTCGGAGCCCTCTTCGAAGGCAAGGAAGGCCAAGCCGTCGAGGATATCGTCGCCACGCTGGCGACCGTCCGTGCCGCCGACGCGGTGTCCCTCGACGACAAGGATGCCACGAAGGCCGTACGCTCCTCTGTGGTGAAGCTCACGCTCTTCGACGGCGCCATCGTCACCCTGTCGCTCGCGAAGCTCGCGGGCACCGCGCCCAACGACCCAGGCAAGACCTTCCTGCGCGTCGAACACTCCGACCCCAAGCACAAGGTCAACGCCACCGCCAAGCTGGCCGCCTTCATCGCTCCCGCCTGGCTCGCCGAGCAGGTGCCGGGCTCACTGGCCGATTTCAAGAAAAGCCTGCAACAGCCCGCGGCCGAACCCACGGCGCCGACCATCCAGATTCCTGGCCCGTCCCCGGCGATCATCACTTCGCCAGAAATTAAGCTCAAATAAGGGCACCTTCGCAAAAGCCCTTGCCTCCCGAGGCGAGGGCTTTTTTGTGTCTATCACCGATGGCCGCCGCCGAATCCCAGTCCCTCAGCACCTACCTGCCCGCCCTCGTGCAGATCGTCCTAGGTCTCTCGATCCCCGCGATCATCCTCATCGTCAGCCACGTCTTCGGCCAGCGCGCCAAGGGCAACTACATCAAGGACAAGGCCTACGAATGCGGCCTGCCGATGGAAGGAAAGCCCCACCCTCGCTTCGCCGTGAAGTTTTACGTGACGGCGATGCTCTTCATCCTTTTCGACATCGAAGTCGTCTTCCTCGTGCCTTGGGCCCTGGTCTACCGCGAGTTCCTCGCCGCCGGCATCGCCATCACGGCCGCCACGGCGGTCTTCCTCGGCGTGCTCGTCCTTGGCCTCGCCTACGAGTTCAAGCGCGGCGCGCTGGAGTGGGATAAGTAAGCCCCTTCCTGCCATTCCCCACGAAAGGGCGCCCACTCGGGCGCCCTTTTGATTTATAGCCATAACTGCTGCCACAAGAAGCGACGCGTTGGCGATAGGGCTGCGTTTGCCAGTAGACTCCCTTCGGACCGAGCCTAGAAATGACCTCATGAACCTCACCCCTGTGTTCGCTTCCGTCCTCGCCGCCAAAGAGCTCAATGACAAGGCCGCCGGCCAAGTCTTCGGCCTCTGCTTCCTCGCCGTGGCGCTCGTCGCCGCCCTCATCTTCAGTATCCGCGGGCTCTGGCTGATCTTCGAGAAGGCCGGCCATGAGGGCTGGAAGGCCATCATCCCGGTCTACCATCACGTGATCCTCACGCGCATCGCTGGCCTCTCGGCCTGGTGGACGCTCCCGCTGTTGCTCGTCATCCCCTTCCTCAAGGCCCACAACGCAGGCGCGAAGCTGCTCTGCCTCGCCTTGCTCGCCATCTGGTGGATCTGGCTCTGCCAGCGCATCGCGAAACGTTTCAGCAAGGGCGTCGGCTTCGGCCTCGGCCTCGCCGTCCCGGGTACGGACTTCTATTTCCGTACGGCCCTGGCCTTCGATAAGTCGACCTACAACCAGCAGCCCTGAGCTGTCGGTTGATCGCAAATAAAAAGGGCGCCCACTCGGGCGCCTTTTTTATTTGGCCAACTTACCCTTGAGGTGCTGATCGAAGAAGGCCGTGACGAGCGGACGAAGGTCGCGCTGCTTGGGCTGCAGGTCAAAGGTGTGCGGCGCGTCAGGGATGGCCTCGAGCACGCAGGGGGCGCCTTTCTCTTTGGCGATCTTGAGATAAGTCTCGCTCTGGCTCAACGGGACGGTGACGTCCGCCGTACCGTGGACAAGGAGCATGGGCGGATCCTTGGCGTCGAGGTAGGTGATCGGTGACCCCTTCTTATAAAGCTCGGGTGCCTCTTCGCGGGTCTTCGCGAACATCTTCATGTCATGGTAATTCATGAGATCGACGGCGCCGTAGAAACCGACGGCGCAGGTGACGCGCGCCGAGACATCCTGATAAGGCTCGCCCTTGACGGCGTCGAAGCCGTCCGCCGGCCCGGTCGTGGCGAGCATCATGGAGAGGTTGCAACCGGCCGAGCAGCCGATGACGCCGATCTTCTCCGGATCGACGCCGAGGTTAGCCGCTTCCTTGCGGAGATAACGCACGGCGGCCTTGGCGTCGTGGACGCTCTGCGGCCACGTGACCTGACCCTGCGTGCGGCGCAGCTTGTAGTTGATGCTCATGCACACGTAACCCTTGATCGTGAGGTTCTCGCTGATGTTCAGTTCGCGACCACGTGCCTTGTCGCCGTCGTTGAAACCGCCGCCGTGGATGACGATGATGCCGGGGAGCGGCTTGGCCTTGTCGTGGTCGAGTGGCGAATAGATGTCCGCCTTCTCCTTGCGCGTACCGCCGAGATACGCGACGTCCTTGAGGATGGTGACGGTCTTGGGATAGACGGGGACTTTCTTGAGCGCGGCCGGGGTATCTTCGGAGACCGGCTCCACGGCGGGCTTAGCGACCGGCGCGGGCTCGGCGGCGCACAGGAAGACGGCTAGGGTAAGCATGAGGGGCATGCTTTCTGGATACACCCCCGCCGGCTTGGGTCAATAAATCAGGGACCGCAGATGCCGCAGCCGCCGGGCAGATCGCGAAAGAAGTCGTGGCCCTTGTCGTCGACGAGGATGAACGCGGGGAAATCGACGACTTCGATCTTCCAGACGGCCTCCATGCCGAGCTCCGGATAATCGATGACCTCGACCTTGCGGATGTTCTCCTGCGCGAGGATCGCGGCTGGGCCACCGATGGAGCCGAGGTAGAAACCGCCGTGGGCTTTGCACGCGTTGGTGACGGTCTCGCCACGGTTGCCCTTGGCGATCATGACGAGCGAGCCGCCGTGCTTCTGGAAAAGTTCGACATAGCTGTCCATGCGGCCAGCGGTGGTGGGTCCAAAAGAGCCGGAAGCCATGCCGACCGGGGTCTTGGCCGGACCAGCGTAGTAGACGGGATGGTCCTTGATGTACTGCGGCAATCCTTCGCCCTTCTCGAGGCGCTCGCGGATCTTGGCGTGTGCGATATCGCGGGCGACGACGAGCGTGCCGGTGAGCGCGAGGCGCGTGGTGACGGGATGCTTCGCAAGTTCGGCGCGGATGTCCGCCATGGGACGGTTGAGGTCGATCTTCACGACCTGGGTGGCATCGGCATGCTTGCGCGCGTCAGCCGGGATGAAGCGACCGGGATTCGTCTCGAGCTGCTCGATCCAGATGCCATCTTTGTCGATCTTGGCCTTGGCGTTACGGTCGGCGGAACAGGAGACAGCGAGGCCGATCGGGCACGAGGCGCCGTGACGCGGCAGGCGGACGACGCGGACGTCGAGCGCGAACCACTTGCCGCCGAACTGTGCGCCGATACCTAGCTGGTGCGCGACCTTGAGGAGCTCGGCCTCGAGCGCGATGTCGCGGAAGGCGCGGCCGTGCTCATTGCCGGAAGTCGGGAGCGCGTCGTAGTAATGGGTCGAGGTCAGCTTGACAGCCTTCATGGTCGCCTCGGCGGAGGTGCCGCCGATGACGAAGGCGAGGTGATACGGCGGGCACGCGGCAGTGCCGAGCGACTGCATTTTCTCGGTCAAGAACTTGATGAGGGACTTCGGATTCAGGACGGCCTTGGTCTCCTGGTAGAGGTAGCACTTATTGGCGGAGCCTCCGCCTTTGGCGACGAAGAGGAATTCGAACTTTGAACCGCCGGTGGCGGCGATGTCGATCTGCGCGGGGAGGTTCGTGCCCGTATTCTTCTCGGTGTAGAGATCGAGCGGCGCGAGCTGCGAGTAACGCAGATTATTCTGCGCGTAGGCCTGATACACGCCGAGGGAGAGAGCTTCGGCGTCGTCGCCGCCGGTCCAGACCTGCTGACCCTTCTTGGCGGTGATGGCGGCAGTCCCAGTATCCTGGCAGAAAGGCAGCACGCCTTTCGCGGCGACCTCGGCATTACGCAGCATCGCGAGCGCGACGGTGCGGTCGTTGTCGCTGGCTTCCTTGTCCGCGAGAATCGCCGCGACCTGCTCGAGGTGCTCAGTCCGGAGATAAAAATTGATGTCATGCAACGCCTGATTGGCGAGCAGCGTGAGGGCTTCCGGGTCGACCTTAAGGACGGGCTGGCCATCGAACTCCGTGACGGAGACATGCTCCTTGGTGAGCAGACGATACTTCGTGGTATCGGGGCCCAGCGGGAAAGGTTCCTGGTAATGGAAGGGAGAAGCCATCGCCGTCACTATACGGGGCGGCACCCCCGCCCGCAAACGGAAATAGGTCAGCGCACGGGCATCTGCGCCGGAGCACCGATCCGCACCTCGCCGATGACCGACCCTTCGGCCAGGTCGACGGAGACCAAGGCCAGACCGGCATCTCCAGCCGCGGAACGCACGGTGCCGACGACCTTCCCTTCTGGCGACCTCAACTCCTGTCCGACCGTCACCGCTCCTGACACACGGCGCAGGATACGCCGCAGCGAACCCATGGACTGGATCCGAGCCATGACTTCCTGGCCCAGGTAGCATCCCTTGGTGTAGCTAACCCAGGCCTCGAGGCCGCACTCCTGCGGAAACTCGTTGGCGCCACAATCCGTCGGTGCAGCCGGCACGCCAGCGGCGACGCGCAGGGCATCAAGCTCGGCGAGCGAGACAAGCTCACCGGGGGCGACAGCACCGATAGGCGTGAGCACGTCCCAGGCGTCGACACCGAAACGTTTCGTGGCGAAGATCTTCGCGTCGGCGATCGCCGGCTCCGCCCCCCACGCGACCCACTTTTCCCAAAGCGTGGATTCGTCGGTCGTGACGACGTCGTCGGCGATGACGTTCGCAGTCACGACGGCGATGAGTTCAGCGGCGGCGAGATGCGGGCAGAGCAGCAGAAACGACCCATCAGCTTCTTTGGCGATGACCGTATGCACGAGCACGCGGCCCTTGCGATTGAGCCAGAGCGCGTCGGTGAGCGCGACGCCACGCAGGTCGGCCGAACACTGCCCTTGCAGGAAAGCCGCCGCATCCTCGCCCGTCACCCGGACGACCGCGGTATCAGCTGTGGCGCAACGCAGAGACATCAGAGGACCTTCCAAAGCAGGGCGATGCCGTGCAGGACGAGGTTCGCGTAGATCGCCGCCATCACGTCATCAAGCACGATGCCGAAACCTCCAGGGAGTTTCTCGAGCGCCTTGATGCCGAAAGGTTTGGTGATGTCGAAAAGACGGAAAAGCAGAAAGCCGAGCAGGATGAAGAGAAGCGAGGATTTGCCGGCGTAGACGTAGGGATTGAAGAGGAACACCAATGGCATCGCAGCGAATTCGTCGAGGATGACCTCGGACGGATCCTTCTTGCCGATGAAGGCCGCGGCCACGCCGCACAGCAGGATCGCCATCAGGACGACGAGCGAGTCGAAGATGAATTCATGCGGCCCTTGTTTGTCATGCGCGAGTCGCACTACGACCGCCCACCATAGCAGCCCGGCGGCCGAACCCCACGTGCCCGGAGCCTTGAGGCGTCCGAGCGGACCGAGCGTCGCGATCTGGACGATCATGAAGCCAGGCCCGGCAGGTGACGACGATGGCGGATGAGGTAGCTCGCGCCGGAGACCACGGTGATCACCACCGACAACCAGAAGAGGGACATGATGATGACTTCCCAATTCTGGTGCCATTCTGCCGAGAGATTCCAGTGCGTCTCATAGGCACGCAGACCGATGAGGTGGCCGATGGCGATGATTTGCAGGAAGGTCTTGATCTTGCCGAGGCCCTCGGCCTCGAGGACTTGGCCCGAAGCGGCAGCCACGAGGCGTAGGCCGGTGATCAGGAATTCGCGGATGATGATGAGCATCACGCCAAAGGCCGTGTAGAGCACCGTGGCGGCGTCAGGATTAATGTGCACACCGTGGTCGTTCACCCGGATGACCGGCAGACAATCGATGGCGGCGAGGCCGACGAGCAGGCCGAGGATGAAGATCTTGTCGACCAGCGCGTCCATGAGACGACCGAAGTCGGTGACGGCATTCAGCTTTCGGGCGATCCAGCCGTCGAAGATGTCGGTCAGGGCGGCCAGAATGAAGAGCGCCAAGGCAGCACTAGCCCACGGGCCGGCCCAATAGGTCCAGAGGGTGATCAGGAAGATAGCTGGCAGGCGGGCGGCCGTCAGGAGGTTGGGGAGATGCCTAAGAAAACGCATGTGGGCTTGCCGAAAGGATGTTCCCGCCCGAGAGTATGCCGCAACAGGAAAACGATGTCCCGCCTCCAACGCATCGCCGTCTACCCCGGCACCTTCGACCCAATCACACTGGGGCACCTGGACGTCCTCCGCCGCGCGTCGCGCCTCTTCGATAAAGTCATCGTCGCCGTGGCCGCCAGCGACAGCAAGAACCCGTGGTTCAATGTCGAGGAGCGCCTCGGTATGGCCCGCCAAGCCTGCAAAGGCATCCGCAACGTCAAGGTGCTCGAACTCGATGGCCTGACGGTCGAATTCGCCCGCAAGCACCAGGCGGCCGCCATCATCCGTGGCCTCCGTAAATTCAGCGATTTCGAGTTCGAATTCGACCTGGCCCACGCCAATCGCCTGATGGCCCCCGAGATCGAGAC
>SESH01032269.1_pt1 | contig 10986 bp, 7 predicted proteins | sample 3171561 | NCBI WGS metagenome assembly SESH01 (sample SAMN10866947, study PRJNA518727) | freshwater metagenome | biome: subpolar coniferous forest; feature: holomictic lake; material: water; isolation source: holomictic Lake 442 2011 16.5 m and 2014 13 m | place: Canada: near Kenora, Ontario
GATCCCCGGTCCGCTCCCCGGCCCATTCCCCGGACCGATAGTTGGCGAACCCGGTCCATTCCCTGGCCCGCTCCCCGGCCCATTCCCCGGACCGATAGTTGGCGAACCCGGTCCATTCCCTGGCCCGCTCCCCGGCCCGATAGTCGGCGAACCCGGCCCGATCCCTGGCCCGCTTCCAGGTCCATTCCCCGGACCGATAGTCGGCGAACCCGGTCCATTCCCTGGCCCGCTTCCAGGTCCATTCCCCGGACCGATAGTCGGCGAACCCGGTCCATTCCCTGGCCCGCTCCCCGCCCCAATAGTCGGCGAACCCGGTCACGGTCCGCTTCCAGGTCCATTCCCCGGACCGATAGTCGGCGAACCCGGTCACGGTCCGCTTCCAGGTCCATTCCCCGGACCGATAGTCGGCGAACCCGGTCCATTCCCTGGCCCGCTCCCCGGGACAGAGACGCACGGAAGTACTGATACACATCCGGGTCCGGTGCTGGATGGGGTTCCAACGATTGACCATCTGGCGCCGCCGCCTAACCCGAACGGTTACGTCAACACCTTCATCAGCCCGCTATATGACGGCACCAACGGAACGCTTGATTTCCATGAGGTCGGTCCGAGCTTCTGGACCTTGCCGATTGGCCGCAATGACGTTGATCTCGCGACCTCGACGTTCACTATCCCGGCGGCCCTGGTCGGTACTTGGGATGGCGGCATTCCTCCGGAGGCTAGGTACAATCCAGAAGATAACACCTACACCATTCATTCGTGGCCCATCACGAATGTGCAGATCGTGAATCTGGACGGACAAGAATCAGTGATCCTGACGGTTCACGCGGTTCCCTCCGAACTTGCTAATCCAGTTTGATGAGCTGTTAGTCCCAAGCGCCGGTTGTGCGTAAACGGATGGCATAGATTGGACGGGGGGGAGCAATCTCCCCCGTTCTTCTATAAGTTTGTTAAGTAATCCTGCATCATACGGCGAGACTACTGAATGTTTTTTTTGCCGCAGCCAACTGTTCGTAAGTGCCGGTCTCTATAACTCGTCCCTTGGCGAGAACGTAAATCAGGTCGGCCTCGCGGATTGTGCTTAGCCGATGGGCGATCACCACGCGCGTCGCCGCGATCCGCCTCAGGTGGGCGCTGATCATGGCCTGGCTAAGATTGTCCAGCGAACTGGTGGCTTCATCAAACATTAGTATCGGAGGCTTGCCGATGACCGCACGGGCGATCATCAAGCGCTGAACTTGGCCGCCAGACAGGGCCGCCGCGCCCTCGGTCAACATGGTGTGCATACCCATTGGCATGGCCCGGATGTCGGAATCAATGCCGGCGGTTCGGGCGGCCTCCCATGCATCGTCAAGGTTGTGATTGTCAGCACCGACAATGTTTTCAAACAGAGTGCCGGGCATCAGCTTGCCACTTTGGAGTACAACTCCGATCTGGCGACGCACCGCCCGCCGGGATAGCATACGTAAATCGTGCCGGTCATAGAAAATGGCGCCAGCCCACGGGTTTTCCCAACCCAGCAAGAGACGCATCAGTGTCGACTTACCGCAGCCGGAGGCGCCAACGATTGCCACGAACTGCCCGGGCGCGATCTTCATTGAGACGCCGCTGAGAACGGGGTCTTGGCGATCTCCATAGCCGAAGACGACGTTGTTGATTTCGATGGCCCCTGTCAGCTGGCGGGGATCCACATTTCCCTCTTCCGCCTGGGGCGTGGCTTGAAGGATAGGTCGCACACGGGCAGCTTGCGGCATTAGGTTGGCGATGCCAAGACAAGACGAGGCCATAGCAGTCGATGACTTTTGGAAGATGGTGAATGCCGCGAGGAAGCCAAGAAAATTGCCAAGAGCGAGATTGGAATCAGCCCAGTAAACAATTGTCGAAAACATTAGGGCGAGACAGGTCACTTCAAATCCCGAAATGAAAATGCTGAAGGCGATGCCGACTCGCTGTGAGGTGATCGCCCGCCTTCGTAACTCAGAGAATGTTGCGGCCCAGCGGGTATAGGCCCGCACCTCCGCGCCAGCTAAACGTAATTTGGCCACCCCCCCCACTAGTTCGGTAACGATTGAGGTGAGATCTCCGGCAACTTCCTCGCCCTCGAAAATCGCCTTCCTTTGGTAATGTATCGCCAGCACGGTGATTGCGGTCAGGATTATATTTAATCCGACGGCGATGGCGGCGGCGGCCGGTATCCAAATGGCCATCATTGCCAAGTTGAACAGGAGGAGTATTCCGGTGTTGGCGACGGTTACGGAAATGGTGGCGACGGCTCGGCTGAAGGTTTCGATCGACTGAGCCCGCAAATTGAGGTCGCCAGGGGAAAAACCCGAAAAAAAACAGTGGGGAAGGCGAAGTAATCGATCCCAGATCGCAGCTAGAACGGTTCCTGAAATGCGCCCTTGAATGCGCAGGCTGGAAATATCGCTGGTAAGTTGAAAGACCGTGGTGGTTAGCGCCAGAATTATCAGGGCCAGCCCCACCTCCACCAGTTTACCGCCGTCGTGGCTAGGGACTATGGTGCCGAAGATTGCCGAGGTTCCCAAAGGTACCGCTAGCCCGAGGCCGGCAACCATTATGCTCGCCACAATCAAGAAGATGATATCGCCCTGGCATTGTCGTAACCCGAATTGCAAGACGTCGAAGACGCCGATCGGCACTCCGGGCAGCGGAGCGTAGCACATTTCTGCGGTGGGGTGGAGGCGGGTGCCGAGGGTAGCATTCACTACCTGACTGTCCTTCCCGGACTGCACCAGCCGATAGCCGCCGCGCATAGTGTCGAACAGCAAGGCAACGGGTAACCGTTCCTCGCCAAGATAGCCAAGCAGTGGCCCAAGGTCCTCCCGCCACCAAATGCCGCGCAGCTTAACGCGACGCCGCCGGAACCCGGCAACCATGGCGATGTCGCCGAGGGTCACGGGGTCGGTGGTCCGTCGATAAGGCCCGCGTTTGAAGGGAATGCCGAGTTTGTCGCACACGCTGCCGCATGCGTCGTAAAGTGCGTCCTGAGCATCAGCGGTCGGGGCGGTTCGCGGTCTGGCATCCACCAACGCGACCAGATCGGTCAACGCACGAGTCAGCCCCGAGTTGGCCCTGATCTGGCGCCGGATCAGCATGTTCTCGTCGGTCTTGGTTCGTTCCTGCAAACGGAGGAGCAGTTCGCGAACGGCGGCTTCGGTGAAGGCCGCAGCGGCGGCATCCCCCCCTATTTCGCCGGTTTCAAAAGGGCAAATGGTCCTTTCGACGGATCCGGCAAGGGTCGCTTCCAGCCAGATCCAACGTGAAATCGCGACCAGGAGTTTTCCCGGCGGTTCTACTGGCGCGTAAAGTGGCACCTCGCCGCGCAAAAGAACCGGGCCTTCTTGGACATTACACCAGATCACGCTGGCTTCGGCACGAACGCGATCGCCCATGGTTAAGGCAAGTGTCGGAGCGGTCAGAACCTTTTCCTTGCCGCTTTCCGGTGAATGATCGCAGCTCAGCCGTGTTTCGAGCGCGGTAAGCCAGGTATTAACTGCCCAATGCCAACCGGGACGTGCATTGGGAGCTGATATGGACTCGGCAATGCTGGTAATCGGCATGGCGACCAGGGTCGCTCCATCGGCAATATCCGCGACTAGTCGGGCGCCACTTTGCTTGGCGTTGCTTCCGAACACCACCGAACCAGGTGGCATGGTTGCGATGTGGGCGAGGGGCAATGCCCCCCCGGCATCGCCGACAAAAATCTCGACGGCGGCCCCGGAAATCACCCAAACGGTATCGTCCTTATCCAAAACTTGTCGAGCCGGTGGGCGTGTTGTTTGAGCGGAGGTGGTGAGCATAGCTTAAGCCTCCAGCATGGTACGGAACGGACCATCGGCGGCGGCAAGTTCCGAAAAACGTCCATCCTGGGTGACGCGGCCCCGGTCAAGGACGACGACGCGATCACACAACCGTAAGGGTCGAAGACGATGGGCGATAATGAATAATGTGCAGCCACGGCGGCGCAATTGGCCCATAATTTTCTCCTCAACAACTGCATCGAGCGCACTTGTTGCTTCATCAAGTACCAAAATTGAAGGATTTCCAGCAAGAGCACGGGCCATCTCAAGTCTTTGAAGTTCTCCACCGCTAAAATTTCGCCCACCTGACAATACTGGTGAGTCGTATACTTGGGGTCTGCGCGCTATTTCATCGTGAATTGCGGCATCCTGAGCTGCTTGAACAATAACTTCCTCGGTTAACGTCTGGTCCCAAAGTGCTATGTTCTCGCGCACAGTTCCTTGGAACGGGACAACTTCCTGGTCTACGAAGGCCATGCTTCGGCGCAGGGTGGCGATCGGCACGTCTTGCAGGAGCATTCCGTCCAGCCGTATTTCACCCGACCAGGGCTGGTGAAGACCGGTCAGCAATCTGCCGATGGTTGATTTTCCGCTGCCGCTGCTGCCGACCAGCGCCACCCGCTCACCCGGGCAGACGGTGATCGAGAATTTGTCAAGCAACGGCGGTGCCAATGGGGCATAGCCAAAGGTGACGTCGCGAAATTCAATGGCACCCTTCAAGGAAGGTGTGGACGAGGCCTTGGTCTCGGCGAAAGGGACGGCGCCTATCATTTCCGTTCGGGAAGCCATGGCGTCAAGTGGCTGGGCCAACACGTCATCCAACCGGCCGACGAAGCCTTGAACGTCCTGCATTTGGCCACCAAGCCGCATGAGGCTGGTGATTGGGGCGTAGTAGACCGCCATCAGCGATTGGTAGGCCAGCAACATGCCGACCGTCATGCCGCCGATCATCACCTGATGGCCCCCGACCACCAAGATCAGCGCTAGGCTAGCCGATCCCAGAAAGGTCGGTATCGCCGACATTATCAGACGGCGTCGTCCCATATCTTGATCGGCGTTGACCACCCGCGCTTGGTAGCCGGCCAACCGCTCGAAGAAAACGGCGTCGGTTCCGCGTAGCCGAAGATCGTCGATCATCTGAAGCCCCTGGATGCCGGCGGCGACCATCTTGCCACGATCCAGCAACAGCCGTTGTGAGGCATCGCGAAGGTCACGCATGATCGACTTCAAGGTGAAGGCATTGACCAAAGCCGCCAAAATGGCGATCAACGTCAACAACAGGCTGTATTGAGCCATCACTATTGCATACAAAACGACAGTAACGGTACTGAGAACGGTGGTGGCAAGATCGCTGGAGGCAAGACGGGCGACGCGATCGTTGAGGTCTACCCGCCCCGCCACCTCGCCTGCGTAGCGTTGGGTGAAAAAGCTGACCGGGAGCCTTAGAACATGGTAAAAAAAACGACTGGTCGAGCTAATCGCCAATCGGGTCTGCATTTTCAGCAGGTAACCTTGCTGAAGGGCTTGCAGCGCCATTCGCACCACCGCCACGGCCGCAACGCCGACCAGAAAGAAGCTGAAATATTCGAAGTTCTGTTCGATCAGGAAATAATCGGCGAAGACTCGTTGAAAGGTGGGAACGCATAAACCGGGGACCACGAGCGCAAGACTGGTGCAAACCACTAGCGCCAGGGCGCTTTCCGCTCCTCGCAATCGGCTCATGAGGGAAGACAGGACACCTGGCCTTTTGCCCCCGGCCTTGAAGTCAGGTCCGGGATGCATCACCAGCGTAACGCCGGTAAATGCCTCTTCGAATTCGTCAAGCGAGATGGATCTGGGGCCGGTGGCGGGATCGTTAAGGTAAACCTTGCGTTTCTCGAAGCCCTCTAATACCACGAAATGATTGAAATTCCAGAAGATAATCATGGGCATTGGGGATTGTCGCAAAGCTTCGACATCAATCGACAGCCCCTTGGCCTTCAGTCCGTAGTGCTGGGCCGCCATGACAATGTTGCTGGCCTTGGTTCCGTCACGCGATACACCGCATTGGTAACGTAATTCTTCCAACGAGACATAACGCCCGAAATACCCAAGGATAATGGCTAGCGCCGCAGCACCGCATTCCACGGCTTCCATTTGCAGCACGGTCGGGGTGCGAACACGACTGGGGCTCGCCATGGTTTGGATTCCTCATAACCGGGTTGCTAGCAATGGTTCGAGCATGGGAAACATCATAGTAATCAGGCGGATGCGTCGCACGGTGATGAACGCTCCCGTCAGTGTGCCCTGGTCTATGGTCAGGTCCGGGCCACGCGATGACGACCAGTTAAAGCCGCTGGGGGTGTTGGCCCGCTCTAACTCGACCTCAATCTTGATCGGCGCCCCGTTCTGGGACAATTCCTGAACCAGTTGGCGGTTCTTTAGCAGTCGCATCAAGCCTTCCGCCGTCGCCGGGATATCCGCCACCGTACGGACGATACCTATAATCGAGCCATATTCTTCGCGCTTGACCGTGGACGGGGCGATCTGGACGGTCATACCAGTTTTTACCTTCTTGCCATCCGCCGCAGCAATAAAGACTACGGCGACGAGCCCGCCGGTGGATTGGCGTGTCCTTGTAGAGATTAGGCTCAATAGCGAGGTGCCGCGACTTACGACATCACCGGGGGAAACCTTCATTTCGGCAACGGTGCCGCTCGCGGTTGCCTTCAAATTGCCGTTCTCAATCAAACTCGCCTCAAGATCGGCCAACGCACGGCTCGTGCTGCCGATTTGTGCGTCAAGGGTCATAAGCTCATGCTTGTTGTTGTTCTCCCTGGTCTTCACCTCAAGATCAAGCGATTCTAGGTCGGCCTTGACCTTGGCGATTTGCTCCTTTGTGCCCGTTACCAAGATATGGGTTTCGACCAAAAGTTGCTTGGCTATGAAGCGTTTATCCCAAAGTAATTGTTGGCCGGCAAGTCTTTCCTCGTGTGCTCGCAGACGTTCGGAAAGAATGGCAATGGAATTTTGCAGGTTGATGCGCTGATGATCGGCGAAGGATTTTCGGGAAATTCGATCCTGCGCTTGAAGCTCAAGAATGAGAGTCCGCTGATCGGCAAGTTCTTGCAAAGCCTTCTTTGCCGATAGGATACGTTGTTCTATCTCAGGTAGCGATATGCGGGCAATTAATGTACCCTTTTCAACATATGCGCCAACATCTACCGCAAGGTCAATCACTCGCCCCTCACTTGCCGCAACGATATCTGTGACGCCCCCCTGCTCGATTAGAATTCCTTGGCCTCGGACGATTACTGGAGCGGTGCTGATCGTGGCCCAAGTTCCGGCCATTATTGTGACAACTAGGAATAGCCCAATCGCCAGCCAGCCGATCGGCCGCGCCACCCGCATGGCCTGATCAAGTTGATCGGGCGATGACAGGCGTTCGAGTGCCTGTTCGCGGAAAAAATTCGGAATCGGCATTCCAGCTCCTATTAGACGTCCATGAGGCGTTTGATTATTCGATCAAAACGCCCCCCCGCGAGATGGAGATTATCTAGAATCGCGGCGTTGAGTTCGCCCTTTAGTTCTTCATCACTATCAAGGTCGCCGCTGACGCCATAGCCAAGTCGTTGCACGGTACCGCGCATACGTTCCGACAGGAACGTCGCCAGGGCTTTATAAAAGCGGGCAGCGAAGCCAACGTCCATTTCAAGCTTTTGCACGATGGCTGACTTGCTTACCTCCAAAACGACGACCTCGGTTTTGCAGATCGCCGAAGCGGAAGGGGGACGGGAGTCGATAAGGGACATTTCGCCCAATATCTCGCCGGGGCCCAGTAAAGCAATTTCTCCGACTCCCCGAAGCACAACTCCGATGTGCCCGTTTAGAATTAGGTAGATGTTTGCGGTTTGGACCCCTTGTTCAATGAGAGGCTTGCCGCTGGCAAAGTGGAGGCGGCGACCTGCCCCGGCAAGCCACTCGACGTCTTCATCCCAGAGCTGCCCAAGTATTATAAGTACTTTGCGCATCGTGTTTCTCCGAATGGTCGCTCAGGTGTTTTACTGGGTGTCATTTGAGGGTGTGCGATATGGCGGTGTGAGAGTTTTCTTGCCTGTTGTGGGACCGAAAAGGGCTTAGCCCCCGAGATTGGCGATCTCGACCCTGCGGTTTTCTGCTGCGGTCGGGTCCATTGAGTTCAATAATTCCGTTGCACCCCGGCCCTGCACCAGCAAACGCGATCCGGCAATTGAAAAATTGTTGACCAGATATTCCTTGGCCGCCTGAGCCCGATCTTTGGAGAGCTGGAGATTTCGCTGTGCAGTTCCGATGCTGTCGGTATGCCCGGTCAGCTGGAATTTTACATTGGCGGCGTCGGGGGCGGTCATAACGGCGCCGATCTTGTCAAGCACCTGAGCTGCGTCCGGTGTTAGACGGGCCGACGCGAATTCAAAATTGACCTGGAAGGCCGCTGCGAATTGTGGTTGGGCCACCGCCGGGTCTGTCGCCGCCGGGTTTGGGCTGCCGATGCCAAGCCCACGTCCTCCCCATTTTTTAGCCGGAGTAGCGGGATGGGCGACCGCCGGGCAGCCGGGTTTGTTTACCCCGAGCGCGGTCGCGATTTCACATTCGGTGGCGTTCTTGCGCATCAGGACGGCTTGTTGCGCGACGGCCACCCCGCTACTTAATATAGGAGTGATCATGCTGGCGGCAACGACCATCACGAGTAATCGAGTGCGGTGCATTTCGCTCTCCCTTCAGGAAAAAACCTGTGTCATCCGGCCCATGCTAACCGATGCACCCATCAGCTAATGTGGCCATCTGCAAAGAAAAATTATACTAGTCCGTCCCATCCGTGACAACACCCTTTCGGACAAATTCGTAACGTCGGCGCCGCTGCGATGACAGAAAGTCCTTATAGCCGCTTACGAGAAAATTTGATCAGAATATGGTTGAGCGGTTTTTAGAAATTCACGCTGTTGCTCCTTGTCAATTAGGTAAATTCCTGATAGCAATCGTATGAGTGGTGCGTGGCAGGAATGGCTATTTCGCCGAATTTTTGCCGGATTTAACGCATTGCTCCAGGGGGAGAATAAGGGTGTCCTCGTGTAATTTTGATAGCGGATCCGTTAAGGTTCTCGTCACCGGCGCGTCAGGATTTTTTGGCAGCCATATTTGCCGGACATTTCAACGTAATCCGGGCCAACTTTATCCGGGGTTGGAGGTGGTTGCCAGCGTTCGTACCGGGTCTGATCGGCGGCGGCTCGAGCGTCTTGCTGCGGGTGTTTCGATCGTGGTGTTTGATCTTCTCGCCGATCGCAGCGAAATTGAGGCGGTGTTCGAGCGGTTCCAGCCAGAGATTGTGGTTCACTGCGCCGCCTATGGTGTCGATTACCGGGAGAGAATAACCGAGTTGGCGATTGCCACCAATGTCGGTGCTACTGCGAAACTGATCGAAATTGCTGCCAAGCACGGTGTCGGCAGGTTTTTACATATCGGAACTTGCTCGGCATATGGCGGCGGCGATGAACTTATAGATGAAACCGCACCCTTAGCCCCGAGAGGTATTTACGCCGCGACCAAGGCTGCGGGTGCCCTGATCGCTCTTGAGCGTGGAGCCGCCTGTGGCCTGCCCCTGCTTGTCATTCACCCGTTTAGCATGTACGGCCCATTAGAAGGGATTCATAAGTTTGTGCCTATGGTTATGACGCATTGTTTGGAAAGTAGGCCGCTAGATCTTACCTCCGGTGAGCAAAAGCGCGACTATATTTACGTCGGCGACGTTGCTGAGGCTTGCCTGATGCTGGCGACCATTGATGATTTTCCCGCTGGTGAGGTTATTAACGTTGGCTCCGGAATTTCTGTTTCATTGCGCAGCTTCGGTGATGCTGCCGCGCGCATGGTCGGGAATGGCGAGCAATGGCTGCGTTGGGGGCGGCTGCCTCGCCGGCCGGATGATATTGGGTTATTGGTTGCCGACACCGGCAAGTTGCACCGCTTGACCGGTTGGCGACCTTCAACCCACCCGAACGATGGTCTTCGGCAAACGTTCGAACATTTAGCTCAACCGCCGAGCCCCTAAGGAAAGTTCTATGGCGATCATTACCAAAGGCTTGCCCCGGGTCTCCGTCGTTACCCTTCATTGGAATGCTGGTGACGTAACGCTAGCGGCCTTGCGTAACATTTTGGACTGGGATTATCCTCAAGAGCTGCTGGATGTGGTGGTGCATGACAACGCTTCGTTTGACGGTTCGTCCGAGCCGCTGGCCGCAGAGGTTGCGGTGCTGGCGGGGCGCGGCTTGGCCGTCAGTTATGTGCGCAGCGCCCAGCACCCGGGTCCGACGCAAGCCTTTAACCGGGCGGTTGCGCTTACCAGGAGTGACGCTCGTTATATTCTGCGCTTCGACAATGATGGTTGGCTGGATTCTAATGCCCTGAGTATACTCGTCCGCTATCTCGAGGACCATGCGGATGTCGGGTCGGTCGGTGCTCGGGTGGTCATCGCCGGCCATCCCGAATTGCACAATGGTGCCGCTATCTGGTTCACGGCTCTTGGCAACACCCGGATTGAACATCATGAACGGCCGGTCGTGTGTGACACTTTCCTTCCGGCGGCCCTGCTGGTGCGGCGTGAGATTGTTTCAGGGCTTGGTCGGATGTTCGATCCAGAGCTGTATTTATTTTATGAAGAACCAGAATTTCACTGGCAGATCACCAAGCTCGGCTTTAATAACGTGTGGCATCCTGACGCTATTGCCTATAATCACGCTGGTACAAGTACGGGTAAGACTCCAGATCTCTGCCTATACCTCAATGCCCGCAATAGTGCGATCGTTCTTACCCAAATTTTGCCTTGGCCGATGGCCCAGCTACGCAATCTGATCCAGTTCGTTCGCCTGTTGGGGAGATGGTTTATTATGGCAGAAAGTGTGAGGCTGCGTGGTTGTGTTGATGGTATGCTCCGGCGACCTCTCAATCATGAGTGGTGGAATCAGAATATGCAATCAAACGGGATTTTCATTCCGCTTCAGTCACAGGTCGCGAAATGTCCTGAAAAGCTCAATAAAAATGGGAGCTGCACTTGATGGCTACATTAAATATTCCCGAGTCACTCTGCAGCATTAAGAAAAATTCATTAATGCTGCGTCTTGTTAATAATTTTTCGACCATAATTGTCTTTGGCGAT
>SESH01074073.1_pt1 | contig 10986 bp, 9 predicted proteins | sample 3171561 | NCBI WGS metagenome assembly SESH01 (sample SAMN10866947, study PRJNA518727) | freshwater metagenome | biome: subpolar coniferous forest; feature: holomictic lake; material: water; isolation source: holomictic Lake 442 2011 16.5 m and 2014 13 m | place: Canada: near Kenora, Ontario
CAAGCCTCTCCGCGCAGCCGCGACGAATCCGCCGATGGCTATGGCCAGCAAGAGCGCGCCGGACCAGCCTTTGGCCAGCAGCGCGGCGTAATACCAGAACGGCTTTTCGTGGCCCTGGCCACCGGCGCGGGCGGCCAGATGCGGCACCGCGCGCATCAAATCCGCGAGGGCGGACAAGTTTTGCCCGAACCAGGTGAACAACAAAACCGATGCGACCAGAAAGCTGCCGGCAGCGGTGAGCCAGACGGCGGCGGACGGCAGTTTTTTTTGCGGATTCAGGCGCCAAGCGAGGACAAGAATCAGGCCGAGGGCGAAGAAATGGATGGCTGCCGTTTCCTTGCACGCGAGCATGAAGGCCGCACAAAATCCAGCGAGCGCCGCCGACAGAATGCTGTTGGTTTTCAAAGCCCGCCAACCAGAAAGAATCAGTCCCAGCGTCGCCGCCACAAACAAGGTTTCGTGAATAAAATAGCGGCTGAAATAAACGGGCAAGGGAGCAAACGCGAACAGCAGCGCCGCAACCAGGCAGGGAATGAAGCCCAGCATTTCCACCGCCGCGCCGAACAGGAGAATCGTGGCCGCGCCGAGGATGACCGGGGTCAGGCGAAGCTGGGTTTCGGTGAGATCGGCGAAGTTTTTTGCGCCTTGCAGGCGGGCAAATGGCAAGGCGATTTCCGCCAGCGCCGGCCCGTGGCGATCCTGCGGGTCGTAGTGAAATTTCTCGCCGGCGAGACATTGGCCGATGAGCCAGGCGTTGATGGATTCATCCGTGTGCATCGGCCGTTCGCCGAGTTGCGGCAGACGAACAGCCAGCGCCAGCAGGGCGATGACGGCAAAGATGGCCCAACGGATTTTAGGAGATGGTGTCGTAATTATTAGATTGAGAAGTTGAATTTTAAATCAACGAATCATCACTGCAATAGTGGATTAGGCAATCTCGTCTTCAACGGAACCTTGGGGGCATCTGGCTCCACAGTGGTTGCAGGCTGGCCAAACACTTCCACCTCAATGTAATGATTCATTTTATTGTCCGTGTTGCCATTGCTGTAAAGCCGGACGTAACGGCCTTTGACACCTTTGGCATCAATTAACTTGCCTTGGTAGTTTTCAATATAGGCAAGATCTTTGCCGGAACCAACGGTGTTGTCAAAAATTGTGGTCACATCTTTTTCAAACTTCTGGTCGTTGCAAATCTGAACGACCACGTTGTAATAAACGCGATCCCTTAAATGAAAATGCCAGACAAGTATGGCGTAAATCGTAGAATTTTGTTCTAAATCAATCTGGATCCATTGTTTGCCGGGGCTGAGTTCTACCCAAGAGCCATCATCTCCTTCCTTGTCTCCGTCGGTAATAAGAGCGAGCGTGCCAACAAGAGGTTTGCTGTCGCTGGCGGTAACTTTTTTACTTTTGGCAAGGTTAGTCGCGCCAACCGGAATGAGAAAATCAGACCGCTTGCGAGTAATTTTCGAATCCAAATTGGGAACATTAAGAATGTTAACCGACAGAGGTGTGCCGACGAGCAACGGATTCGGCAGCTTGGTTTTAAGCACCACCTTGTCTTCAGCACTTACCCCGCATGCGGAAGAAAAAAAAACCGCGCAGAGCACAAGGTTAAGAAAGTTTCTTCTCATGCCGCGTGGCTTGGTTAAATCCGGAATCAGGCGGCGGGCTTGCCGAACACTTCGACTTCGATGTAGTGGTTCAGCTTGTTGGTCGTGTTGCCGTTGCTGGAAAGCCGGACGTAACGGCCTTTGACGCCTTTGGTATCAATCAGTTTGCCCTGATAGTTTTCGATGTAGGGACGATCCTTGCCGGCGGCGGAATTATCAAACACCGTCGTCACGTCCTTGCTAAAGGTCGGGTCGTTGGAAACCTGCACCACCACGTCGCGATAGGCGCGTTCCTGTGAATGGAAATGCCAGACGATGACAGCATAGATGCTGGCTTCTTTTTCGAGATCAATCTGCACCCATTGTTTGTTGGGGGAGAGTTCCATCCAGGAACCTTCGTCACCTTCCTTGTCGCCATCGGTGAGCAGATTGAGCGTGCCAACCACCGGGTCGCTATCGCTGGCGGTAACTTTTTTGCCTTTGGCGAGATTCACGGTGCCAGCGGGCACCATGAAAGGCGGCCGCTTGCCGGTGAGTTTCGGCTCCAGATTGGGAATGTTGACCGGCACGGGCGTGCCGACCAGCAACGGGTTCGGCAGCTTGGTTTCCAACACCACCTTGCCCTCCGCTGACGCCACCGTAGCGGCTGGCGGGGTGGACGAATCGGCTTGGCGAGGAACTTTGTCTTCTGCGGGAACCGGTTTGGACGGGCTGCAACCCTCCGTGAGCACCAGGCTGACGGACAATAAAACCAAGCCAGCGAATTGGACGATTAACTTGTTCAAAATGTCGGGGCGGGGCGATCAACCGCCAAATCTCATTTCAAATCCAAAACCCCTCTCCCCGCCGGCGGGGAGAGGGAGGGGAAACTTAGGCGGCGGGCTTGCCGAACACTTCGACTTCGATGTAGTGGTTCAGCTTGTTGGTCGTGTTGCCGTTGCTGAGCAGCCGGACGTAACGGCCTTTGGCACCTTTGGTATCAATCAGTTTGCCCTGATAGTTTTCGATGTAAGGACGGTCTTTGCCGGCGGCGGAATTATCAAACACCGTGGTCACGTCCTTACTGAAGGTCGGGTCGTTGGAAACCTGCACCACCACGTCACGATAAGCGCGTTCCTGCGAGTGGAAATGCCAGACGATGATGGCATAGATGCTGGCTTCCTTTTCGAGATCAATCTGCACCCATTGTTTGTTGGGGGAAAGTTCCACCCAGGACCCCTCGTCGCCTTCCTTGTCGCCATCAGTAAGCAAATCCAGCGTGCCGACCACCGGGTCCTTGTCGCTGGCGGTGACTTTTTTGCCTTTGGAGAGGTTCACCGTGCCGGCGGGCACCAGGAAGTCCGGCCGCTTGCCGGTGAGCTTCGGTTCCAGATTGGGGATGTTGACCGGCACGGGCGTGCCGACCAGCAGCGGGTTCGGCATCTTGGTTTCGAGGGCCACCTTGTCCTCCGCGAATGCGGTGGAGGCGGTCAGCAGGACCAGACTGGCGTATTTGATAAATGTGGTGTGTTTCATAAATTTCGTTTCAGTTTAAGCTTCGGCTTCTTCGCGGGTAATCGCAATAGTTTTTTGCGCGGCGATGGCTTCGCACGCCTTGTGAATGATGTATTCGCTGGTGAACGCCTCGTCGCCGGGGCAGTTCAGTTTCTTGTTCTTGTCGCGCACGGCATCAAAGAAGTTTTCCAGGTGGGGCTGATGGATTTTTTTGCTGAATCCGACCGGGATGTCGTATTGCAGGAGCGGCGCGGTCTCGCGCACGTCCACCTTTTCGGCCTCGCTGGCGGGCGCGGTGGCGCTGGCGCGCAAATAATTTTTGGCGACCAGCGGATCCCAGGATTGGGCGCGGTCCTCGCGGTAGAGCTTGGTCAACGAAGGATTCTCGGACATCTTGAGCGTGCCTTCGTCGCCCATGAACTGCTCAAAATAGCCGCCGCCGGAGCTGGTCGTGGTCTGCACCTGGTAAAACGCCCGCACGGTGCCTTCCGGCAATGGGAATTCATAGATCACCATGGCGTTGTCGAACCATTCGTGGTTCTTGTAATAGTCGGCCCCGCCGCTGGCCATGACCGATTTCGGCAGCATGCCGAACCACCAGTTGAAAATGTCGATCTGGTGCGCGCCGAGGTCGGAGAGCGGGCCGCCGCCGAGGCTTTTGAACCAGCGCCAGTTGCGGAACTGGTGCATGTCCTTGAAACCATATTTGGCGAGCTGCTCGGGCTTGAGCTCGGATTTTTTCGGCCAGCCGAAATCGTCCGTCTTGGCGCGATTCCATTGGGCTTGCGCGGCGGTGAGCCGGCCGCAAATCTTCGCCTCGCGCAGGAGCCGGCTCATTGCGAATATATAGCGGGGATTGCTGCGGCGCTGGTGGCCGATCTGCAAAAGCTTTCCCGTCTCGCGCATCGTCTTGACCATGGAGCGGGCGCCCTCGATGGTATTGCTCATCATCTTTTCACAATAGACGTGCAAGCCGGCTTTCAGGCAGGCGTTGGTGACAGGCGCGTGCCAGAAATCCGGCGTGGCGACGACGACCGCCTGCAGATCTTTTTCATTCGCCAGCAGCTCTTCGTAGTTTTCGTAGCCCTTCACGGTGAAGCCTTCCGATTTGAGGCGGGCGACATTGGATTTACGGTTGTAATCCCAGATGTCCACGACGGCGACGAGATTGATGCCCTCGATCACCTTGAGCGATTCCAGCAGGACCTGGCCCTGGGCGCCGCAGCCGATAAGCGCGATGTTGATTTTGCTCAACGCCGAGGTTTTCTTGGCGGCTGGCTTCGGTTCCGGCGAGCACGAAGTCAGCAGCAGCCCCGCGCTGGCGACAGCGGAGGCGCCGATGAAATCACGGCGGGTGATGGGTTGCTTTACCATTTTTTGAGCAGCGTAAATTTGTTGTGCTTGGCCAGCATCAAGGCGAACGCGACCAGCGCGATGTGGATGCCCAGCCAGGAAATGCCATCGTCCTGCTTGATTAAAATCAAGCCGACCGTCAGCGCGATATAGGTCACGCCCTGCAGGAACAGCGACACCCGCGTGCCGATGCCGATCAACAGCATCAAGCCCATGGCAATCAGCGCGGGCCCGAGCATTTTATCGAACGCCGTCAGCGCGAAGCTGGGCAGGAGGGCTTCGTTCGCGAATTTGGTTTTCAGTCCGGACGGAATGCCGGAGTAATTGGCGAGTGCATAAAACTTCACCTTCGCATCCACCATGGCGCCGCTGGCGTCCGGCTGGCCGGTCGCGTCGAGCAACGGTTTTTGGACGGTTTTGTAGGCGCCAAATTTTTCAATGCCGGTCTGCAGGGCACGCACACCCAGCCAGCCGCGCAGGACGAGGAAGGCGAGCGAGTAATCGCAGTTGCAGCAACATCCGGCGGAATTATCGTTGCCAGCGGTTTTTTGATTTTCGGTCGTGTTGTTCATGGAGTTGTGAGGATAAATCAGTAGTTATGGGAATTTCAAATTAATTCTGTTTTAGGACTGCTTCCACGGGGCACGGTATTCGCGGGCTAGCAGTTTGCTGGCCTCGGGGTCGCCCAGGATGGTTTCAGTCGCGTTGTCCCAGCGGATTTTGCGCCCGGTGAGCATGGAAATCAGGCCCAGATGACCGGGAATGGCGGAATGATGCGCGGTCTCCACCGGCGTGATGGTGGGCTGGCGCGACTTGACGCAGTCGATGAAGTTCTGCCAGTGGTTTTTGGATTCGTAAAGTTTCACTTTGCGCAGTTCCTCGGCCAGGTGCTTGCCTTTTTTCCAATCTGGATTTGAGCAGTCAAACCCGGCGCGTTCCTCCTTTGACTTCTTTTCATCGCTTTCCGAGGTGCGATTGACCCAGACCCAGCCGTCGGTGCCGATCCATTTGGTGCCGGTCTTGATGTCATTGTGGCCGCCCGCAACCATCATGGTGACGTCCTGCGGATATTTCATTTCAACGCGATATTTCGTGCAAGTGTTCCACAAGGCATTGGAAGCGGGAAATTCACCGTGGCCTTCAACTTCCAGCGGGCCGGAGTTGTCGAAACCCAGTCCCCAGTGGGCGATGTCCAAATGATGCCCCACCCAGTCAAGCAACTGGCCGCCGCCGGTGTTGTAATTCCAGCGCCAGTTCATATGGACGCGCTGCTTGATGTAAGGCTCAATACGGGACGGGCCGATCCACATCTCATAATCCAGTTCGGGCGGCGGTTCGGTTACGGCGATTTTCCACGCCTCTGTGCCCGGCGTGATTTTGGAAAGGTCGTCCAAGTGCAGCGCGGATAGTCTTTTCACCAGCTCTGGCCTGGTGCGTTTGAAGTCGTTATGTCCGCTCGGCAATCCGACTTCGACGCGCGTGATTTTGCCGATCAAGCCGCTGCGAACAATTTCCGCCGCCTTGTGGAAATGCGGCAGCGAACGCTGCCACGAACCGGTCTGCCAGATGATTTTATTCTTCTGCACGGCGTGAACAATGGCTTGTTGTTCCGCAATGGTCTTGGCCAGCGGCTTTTCGCCGTAAATATCCTTCTTCCGCCGGGCGGCCTCGGTGGCGATGATTTCATGCCAATGATCCGGCACCGCAATCATCACCGCGTCAATGTCATCGCTCGCCAGCAATTCGCGATAGTCATGATACGTTTTACAGTCCTTGTTTTTGTAATAGCCATTGATGGTCTCGACCGCCGTCTGTAAAGCATTTTTGTCAAGATCGCAGGCGGCCACGACCTGGCAGTCTTCGAGGAACATTAAATTCTTGGTGTTCGACGGCCCTTGCATACCCCAACCAATAACCCCGACATTGATGCGGTTGGACGGGCGGACGCGGCGCACCGGACCGGTGGCGCAACCCGGAAGAATCAGCGGCAAAACCATCGCCGCGCCCGCCGTCTTGAGAAACTGGCGGCGGTTGAAGATTCCGGTGGCGCGAACGGATGCGTATTTTTTCATGTTTGTTCCGAAGTTGTGTTTTGATTAAACCCGCAATCCATTGTTTGAAGTGCCGGGGATTTGTAAGTTTTAGATTGTCTTGAGTCACCCAAGGTTACAAGTTTTTTCACCAGTGCACGCATCATTTGCGAAATGCTTGACCTCACCCCCGCGCTTGGCATTATGCTCGCACAAATTCCACAAAAAATTATGTCAAGAACCATCACTCTATTCACCGGCCAATGGGCCGACCTAACCCTCGCCGAACTCCTGCCCCTCGTCAAAAAGATGGGCTACGACGGCGTCGAACTCGCCTGCTGGGGCGACCACTTCGAAGTGGACCGCGCGCTGGCCGAACCCGATTACTGCAAAAAGAAATGGGCGCTGCTCGCCAGGCACGGGCTGACCTGCCACGCGATTTCCGCGCACCTCGTCGGCCAGGCGGTGTGCGATCTGATTGACGAACGCCACCAATGCATCCTCCCCGCCGTGGTCTGGGGCGACGGCAAGCCGGAAGGCGTCCGCCAGCGCGCTGCCGAACGCATGAAGGACACCGCCCGCGCCGCCCGGAAATTTTTTGATGCCAAGCCCGGCGCGAAAAAAGGGGCGACGGCCGTCGTGAACGGCTTCACCGGCTCTTCCATCTGGCACTCGATTTACGGCTTCCCCCCGACCAACCAGGATTTCTGGAACAAAGGCTACGCCGATTTCGCCAAGCGCTTCATCCCGATTCTCGACGTCTTTGAAAAAGAAAACGTCAACTTCGCCCTCGAAGTGCATCCTACGGAAATCGCCTTCGACATCGCCTCCACCCAGCGCGCGCTCGCAGCGGTGAAAAACCATCCGCGCTTCGGCTTCAATTACGACCCGTCCCACCTCGGCTACCAGGGCGTGAATTATGTGAAGTTCATCCGCGAGTTCGGCAACCGCATTTTCCACGCGCACATGAAAGACGTGTGGTGGGGCCACGGCGACGGCAGTGTGGGCGTGTTTGGCGGGCACACGGATTTCACCGACCCGCGCCGTTTCTGGGATTTCCGCTCGCTCGGCCACGGCGACATCAACTTTGAAGAGATCATCGTCGCGCTGAATGACGTCGGCTATCGCGGCCCGCTCTCGGTGGAATGGGAAGATGGCCGCATGGACCGCATCCACGGCGCGACTGAAAGCTGCGCCTTCGTCCGCAAACTGGATTTCACGCCGAACAAAGCGGCGTTTGACGCGGCCTTTGCCACCAAGAAATAACCATTTAGAACCCCACGCCAAAATCTTTATGTCCAACAGACCCCTCAATGTCGGCCTTGTCGGCGGCGGCAAAGGCGCTTTCATCGTCCATCCGCATCAAAAAGCCATCCACTTTGACGGCACCCGCCGCGTGGTCGCGGGCGCGCTGTTCCCGGATCCCAAGATCGCGCTGGAAGAAGCCGCCAAATGGCCTTATCCCATCAAAGGCTACGGCTCTTACGATGAGATGATCGCGGCGAACAAGACGCTGCCCGAGGACCAGAAGCTGGATTACATCCTCATCGTCACGCCTAACTTCGTCCACTTCGACCCGGCGATGAAGGCGATGAAAGCCGGCATCGCGGTGTTCTGCGAAAAACCGTTGTGCCTGAATCTCAAGGAAGCCAACGAGCTCGTGAAAGCCTCGCGCAAGCTGAATGTTCCGTTCGCCGTCGCGCACACCTATCTCGGCCACTGGACGACCCGCTTCAGCCGCTACATCGCGCAGAGCGGCCTGCTCGGCGACATCCGCTGGGTGGACAGCTATTACATCCAGGGTTGGCTCGCGACGAAGCTCGAAGCCACCGGCCAGCAGCAGGCCTCCTGGCGCGTGGACCCGAAACGCGCCGGCGGTTCCGGCTGCGGCGGCGATATCGGCACTCACGCCCTCATGCAGCTCCGCTACACCACCGGGCTCGACGTCACGCAAGTCAGCGCGCAGCTGGAGAAGTTCGTGGAAGGCCGTCCGATTGACGATCACTTCACGATCTACTGCACCCTCTCCAACGGCGGCAAAGCCCTCGTCCGCGCTTCGCAGATTTGTCACGGGCACAAGAACGACCTCGGCATTCTCATCGCCGGCACCAAGGGCAGCCTCCGCTGGCGCCAGGAAGAGCCGGAGAGCATCACCATCCTCCTGCCGGGCCAGCCCGACCGCGTTTACTGGCGCGGCGCGGTCACGCCGGGCGACGGCTTCATCCCGAAGGACGCGCCGGCCGATCTGATGGCCGAGCCCACCATTCCGCCGGGCCATCCCGAAGCGTTCCACGACGCCTTCGCCCGCCTGCATCGCTGCTTCGAAGCCGATGTGCGCAAGTGGAAGGCCGGTCAGAAATTCGCCTGCGATGGCTCGAAATACGCCAGCATCGAGGACGGCTGGACCGGCATCGCCTTCATCGAAACCTGCCTCAAGAGTAGCGCGAAAAAGGGCGCTTGGACGGCCATGCCGAAGAAGATTTGAAGCCAGCCGTAACCGCCGGGGTCGCCGGCTGCCGGCCGTAAAACAGCACCGCCATGAACCACCGCATCTCGCGCAAAGAATTCCTCGCCCTGTCCGCCTTGGGCGGCCTCGGCTTGATGGCGGGCTGCGCGACGGGTCCGTCCGTCCGGCGAATTCCGCCGGACGGCAAGTTGCGCCACGCTTGCATCGGCGTGCGCGGCATGATGGGCGGCACCGACCTCAAAAGTTTCAAGTCGCATCCCCGGCTGGAGATCGTCGCCCTTTGCGACGTGGATAAAAATCACCTCGCGGACGCCGGCAGGGAATTGCCCGGCGCGCGGCAATACACCGACTGGCGCGAAATGCTCGCCAAGGAGGGAGACCGGATTGATTCCGTCAATGTCACCGTGCCGGACCACATGCACGCGGCCATTTCGCTGGCTTTCATCCGCGCCGGCAAACATGTCTATTGCCAGAAACCGCTCGCGCACGACGTCGCGGAATGCCGCGCCTTGGCGCTGGCCGCGAAAAAAGCCGGGGTGGTGACGCAGTTGGGAACCCAGATTGCCGCCAGCATGGGCGACCGGCTGATGGTGCAATGGCTGCGGCAGCGCGTCATCGGCCAGGTCCGGCGCGTGATCCTGTGCTCGAACCGTCCCGGCGCGGAAAAATATCGCCTCGCCGGGCCGCGCCCCGCGGCGGGCAGCCCGCCGCCGCCGGAGTTGAACTGGGATTTGTGGCTCGGCACCGCTCCGGCGCGGCCTTACGCACCAAACATTTATCATCCGGTCATGTGGCGCTCATGGCAGGATTTCGGCACGGGCTGGTCGGGCGACATCGGTTGCCACATTTTTGACGCAACGTGGAAAGGCCTGGGGCTCACCGCGCCGCTGTCGGTGGTGGCGGAGGTCCATGATTCGTGGCGGAATTCCCCGGCGCGCCGCGCCGACACCTGGCCGCAGAGCAACCATATCACTTGGATTTTTCCCGGCAGCGAGTTGACCGGCGGCAAGGAACTGCCCGTCGAGTGGTTCGACGGCGACATGTTTCCGCCGGCCGACGTGCAAAAAATCGCGCTGGCCGATCCCAAGGTGCCCGAGTATCCGGCGGAATCCGCCCTGGTCATCGGCACGGAAGGCGCGGTGCTGCTCCCGCACCAGTCCATGCCGCGGCTTTTTCCGGTGGAAAAATTCAAGGACGTGCCCCGGACCATCGAAAAAGGCCCCAGCCATTACCATCGCTTCGTGGACGCCTGCCTGGGCGGCGAACCAACCGCGTCGTCTTTCCCGCTGGCCGGCCCGATGGCCGAGGCGATTATTCTCGGCACCGTGGCCGTCCGCGTGCCGGGCCAGCTGCTGCAATGGGATGCCAGGCACCTGCGGATTCCCAATCATCCGGAAGCCGGGCGCCTGTTGCGCCGCACTTACCGCCGGGGCTGGGAAGTAAAATTGTAACATGTCGTTTCACTTCACCGTCCAAGACCAAACACCCTGAATAATTTCAAAACCAAATCACAAACCAAAACCATGAAAATCCTCCCCCTCCTCCTCGTGGCCGCGCTGGCGGCGACTTCCCTTCATGCCGCACCGAAGAAGCTGCTCGTGGTTACGACCACGACCGGGTTCCGCCACAGCTCGATTCCGACGAGCGAAAAAGTCCTGTCCGAGCTGGCCCGGCAGAGCGGCGCGTTCACCGTGGACTTCATTCACCAGCCCGATGGCAAGCCGGCCAACCCGAAAAAGGATGCCACCGCCGAAGAGAAGGCCGCCTTTAATGCCGCCAATGCAAAATGGGAGGAGACGGCGCTGAAGCCCGCCCTGCAGAAACTTTCGCCGGCGGCTTTGAAAAATTACGATGCGGTCGCCTTTGTCAGCACCACCGGCAATCTGCCCATTCCCGACATGGCCGGATTCCTGAACTGGATCAAATCCGGCGGCGTCTTCATCGGCATCCATGCCGCGAGCGACACTTTTCACGGCTCGCCGGAATTCATCGCCATGCTCGGCGGCGAATTCAAGACGCACGGCCCCCA
>SESH01071720.1_pt1 | contig 10972 bp, 4 predicted proteins | sample 3171561 | NCBI WGS metagenome assembly SESH01 (sample SAMN10866947, study PRJNA518727) | freshwater metagenome | biome: subpolar coniferous forest; feature: holomictic lake; material: water; isolation source: holomictic Lake 442 2011 16.5 m and 2014 13 m | place: Canada: near Kenora, Ontario
TGCGCAAGGTGGTCAGGCTCTCGTTGAACAGCGTCCGGCCCGATTGCGTGATGCGCAGCGCGAAATGCGGGTTGAGCGTGCCAATCCGGGAGACGCACGCCTTCAAACCGTGCTCGCGCAGGGCCAGGTAGACATCGTCGAAATCCGCCTCGCGGACCTGGAGCACGGCACCCAGCTCCTCGTTGAAGAGCGCGGCGAACGGGTCGTGCAGGTGCGGGATTTCCAGGTCGATACCCGTGTGACCGGCGAAGGCCATTTCCGTCAGCGTGGCAAACAGCCCGCCGTCCGAGCGATCGTGGTAGGCCAGGATCTTTCTTTCCCGGCCCAGCTGCTGGATGACCTGCCAGAAATTCTTGAGGTCGGCGGCGCGGTCGACATCCGGCGGCGCCTCGCCGGTCTGCGAGACGACCTGGGCGAGAATCGAACCACCCAGGCGGTTTTTCGCCCGGCCAAGGTCGATCAACAACAGAACCGTATCCCCAATGCTTTCTGAATTAACCACAGAAGACTCAGAAAACACAGAAGAAGGGCTGGGATTGGTTTCTGTGTGTTCCGTGGGTTCTGTGGTGACGATCGGATCGTATTGCAACTGGGGCGTTAGGCTCAGGCGGATATCCGTCACCGACGCGAAGGCCGACACGATGAGCGAGATGGGGGCGGTGACGCGCTTGTCCTGTGCGCCGTCCTTCCACGCGGTGCTCATGCTCATGGAGTCCTTGCCGACCGGAATCGTGATGCCGAGGGCGGGGCAGAGTTCCAGACCGACAGCCTGCACGGCGGCGAACAGGTCGGCGCCGTCGCCGGGCACAGCGGGCGCAGCCATCCAGTTGGCGCTGAGGTTGACTTTCCCGAGGTCGCCGATCTGGGCGGCCGCGAGATTGGTCAGAGCCTCGCCCACGGCGAGCCGGGCGGAGGCGGCGGCGCTGTTGATGGCGACGGGCGTGCGCTCGCCGAGCGCCATGGCCTCGCCCGAGTAGACATCAAAGGTGGCGGCGGTGACCGCGCAGTCGGCCACGGGCACCTGCCACGGCCCGACCATCTGGTCCCGGGCGATCAAACCGCCCAGGGTGCGGTCGCCGATGGCAATCAGGAAGGTTTTGTCCGCGACCGTGGGGTGGGAGAGGACGCGTTTCGCCGCCTCAAGGAGGGTCAGGCCGCGGAGATCCAGCGGGCGGAGTGGGCGTTGCCGCACCCCGTCCTGGCGATGCATCCGCGGCGGCTTGCCGAGCAGGATGTCGAGCGGCAGGTCGATGGGCGTGTTTTGGAAATGCGGATCCTCGACCGTGAGTTTCTTTTCCGCGGTGGCCTCGCCCACCACCGCGAACGGCGCGCGTTCGCGGGCGCAGAGCCGGGAAAATTCGTCGATCCGGCTGGCGGGCACGGCGAGGACGTAGCGCTCTTGCGACTCGTTGCACCAGATCTCCAGCGGGGACATGCCCGGTTCGTCGTTGGGCAGCGCGCGCAGGTTGAACTTGCCGCCCCGGCCGCCGTCGTTGACGAGCTCGGGCAGGGCGTTGGAGACGCCGCCGGCGCCGACGTCATGGATGAAGGAAATGGGATTGTCCGCCCCCATCGCCCAGCAGCGGTCAATGACCTCCTGGCAGCGGCGTTCCATTTCCGGGTTGTCGCGCTGGACGCTGGCGAAATCGAGGTTCTCGCTGCCGGTGCCGCCGCTCAGGGAACTGGCCGCGCCGCCCCCGAGGCCGATGAGCATGGCGGGGCCGCCCAGCACCACGAGCTTGTCGCCGGGCTGGATCGCCCCCTTCTGCACATGCTCGGCCTTGATGTTGCCGAGGCCGCCGGCGAGCATGATGGGCTTGTGGTATCCCCGCAGTTCCACTGCGGGGGGTTGAGAGTTGAAAGTTGAAGGTTGAAAGCCCGCGGCATTGGCGTCCGATCTTTCAACTTTCAACTTTCCACTTTCAACTGCGACCGGTACGGCCGCCTCGTACGTCCGGAAATACCCATTGATCGCGGGGCGGCCGAACTCGTTGTTGAAAGCCGCCCCCCCGAGCGGGCCCTCGAGCATGATGTCGAGGGCGGAGACGATCCGGCCGGGCTTGCCGTTGTCCTTTTCCCAGGGCTGGACGGCGCCGGGCAGGCGCAGGTTGGAGACGGTGAAGCCGACGAGGCCGGCCTTGGGCTTGGCGCCGCGGCCCGTGGCGCCCTCGTCGCGGATTTCCCCGCCCGAGCCGGTGGCGGCACCGGGGAAGGGCGAAATGGCGGTCGGGTGGTTGTGGGTCTCAACCTTGCAAAGGAGATGGATGTCCTCGTCATGCGCGGCGTATTCATGCGTGCCCGGGGCGGGATAAAAACGGCCGCCCCGGGAGCCGGTCAGCACGGCGGCGTTGTCCTTGTAGGCCGAGAGGATGCCGTCGCTGTGCTGGGCGAACGTGTGCTTGATCATCTGGAACAGCGACTGGGCCTGCGGCTGGCCGTCGATCTCCCATGCGGCGTTGAAGATCTTGTGCCGGCAGTGCTCGGAGTTCGCCTGGGCGAACATCATCAGCTCCACGTCGTGCGGGTCGCGGCCGAGCTGGGTGAAGGCCGCCACCAGATAGTCGATCTCGTCGTCGGCCAGCGCCAGGCCGAGTTCGAAGTTGGCGGCCACCAGCGCGGATCGCCCGGCGGTCCGCACCGGCACGCTGGTCATCGGTCGCGGGGCCTCGTGCCGGAAAAGGGCCGCGCAGGCGGCGATGTCGCCGAAGACGACCTGGGTCATGCGGTCGTGGAGCCGGGCGGCCAGCGGCTTGAGCTGGGCGGTGTCGAGGGGGGAAAACGGGAAGGGCGGCATGGACTCGCCCAGATCAAGGGTGTACTGGATCACGCGCTCGATGCGCCGGACCGCCTCCAGGCCGCAGATCCGGGCGATATCCGTGGCCTTCGAGGACCACGGCGAAATGGTGCCGGGGCGCGGGGCGACGACCTGCACCAGGCCGGTGAGCCGGGCCGCGGCCCGGCTGGGGCCGTAGGTCAGCAGTTGCTCGAGGACCGAGCGCTCCGCGGCGGTCAGGTCCCGGGCCAATTCCACCACATGGACAAACTCCGCGCTGACCGCCGCGACCGGGACACCCGTGGTATTCAGGTCCAGCAGAAGTTTGTGCAGGCGGAAAGGCGAAAGGGCAGGTGAGCCGCGGAGGATCAGCATGGCGGGAAAGAGACCAAAGTCGAAACAGGGAATGAGCGGTTTTGGCGATGGAAAAAACAAGAATGAAAGAGGTAGCCGAAATGCCGGGGCCGGCCGGATGTTTTAGCGTCGCGTAAAGGCTGCATCCTTATTTTCTCGCCGCACCCTATGAGCTTTAAATTCTTCGAGCAGGTCGGCCGCACCGGCCGGGTTTTGATGTGGTGGGCGGGCGCGACGGCCGCCTTGGGCCTCGCGGCAACAGAAACCCCGCTCCCGCCGGCGTCGCCCCTCAACAACCTCGTCCGCCAGCTGACCGAAAAGCGGGCGGCCCAGGCGACGGCTCAGGCGCCGCGCAAGGAGGACCTGCTCAAGCCGGAGTTCAGGTTTAGGCCTTCGGGGAGCTGGGTGCTCCTGCCTGACCTGGCCAAGCAACTCACGACGAACGAAACCGAACGCGAGGCCATTTTCAATTTGCTCGATCAGGGTACGCGCGAGGCCAACCGCCTGCTCGCGGCCGAGGGCGCGGACAACGACGTCGTGGCCGCGACCACGCTTTTCCTGACGCAGCTCTGGGGCGTCGTGCGGCAGCAGGAGCCGGACGAGGCCGCCGTCGATGCCTTGCATGCGCAACTCGTCGGCGTGCTCGCCGGTCCGGAGATGGCGAAGCTGAGCGACGCCGAAAAGCAGCGCTACTGGGAGTATTGCATCGGGTTTCCGGTCTTTGTGCTGGGCATGAAGGAGGTCGCCACGGAGCCGGCGGCGCAGGCGGACCTGCGCACAATTGCCGCGGCCGGCTTCACGGCCGTGCTGGGCGTGCGGCCCGAAGTCGTCGATTTCAGCCCCCAGGGGCTCGTGCTTTCCGCTGCCGCCGAGGCCGAATTGAAAAAAGCGCAGCACACTCCCGCGGTCGCCCCGGTCGCGTCGGTCGCGGCACCAGGCCAGGGAGTCCCGGGCGTGGCCGGGATCACCTACACGCCGCCGCCGGGCTGGTCGCGGGAGAACGCCAGCTGGGCCACGATCTTTCGCGCCACGCTGCTCGACGTGAACGACGACGGTTCGCCCGAGCGCGGCGGGCAGGGTCACCACGCCGGCTCCATCTTTGTGCTGCCGCCCCGCGCGATGACGCGGGACGCTTCGACCACCTTCGACGCAATATGGCGCGAACAGTTCGCGGTGTTCGATCTCGGGGACACGATTGTGCACTATCGCTCGCGACTGAAGGGCGGCCTCGTGATTCATTACATGGGCCGGTTTTTTAACCGGAAGGTCCGGTCCGGAAACGCGCTCAAGAGCTATGCGGTGCTCTACCTGGTCGACCTCGGCGGCGGCCGCGTCCAGCCCGTCACCGCCGTCGTCGAAGTGAACAGTTCGAGCATCGGCCTGGACTCGTTCAAGGAAACGGCCGCTTACCGGGCACTCTCGTGGCCGGTGGCCGCCCTTTTGGATTCGATCCAGCCGGCGGGCGGCCCCGCGCCTTATCCGGCGGGCGGCTATTTCGCCCCGTCCGAATTGCAGGGTACTTGGGGAGAGTCCAGCGGCGCCTATGGCGGCGCTTATGTGAACACCGTCACCGGGGCGAGCGCCGGCGTCGCCGTCACCTCATCGAGCGGCTCGTTTCGACTCGGGGCCGACGGGACGTATGATTACTCTTTCGGTTATTACTCCTCTTCGCCGCAGTTCGGGACCTCTCGCGGCGCGACCAAACACCACGGCCGCTACCGGCTCGACGGTGACATCGTCCTGGTCGAGCCAACGACACCGCTCGAATCCCGGTTCACCTGCTGCGCCGTCGGCATCGGCACGCGCCAGACCCCGGAAGGACTGCGCCGCGTGCTCGTCACGGTGACGGCGGCCAGCGATGGCGGCTTCCGCGCTCCGGCACCCGTTCCGAACTGGGACAGTTACGCCGGCACGATGACGTGGTACCAGGGAAAGTAATCCGCCAGCAGTTCATGCGTCTTCCCCGATGACCTTCCGCCCCGCCGTCCATGTACCGCTGATCCTCGCGGGTCTGGGTGCGGTGTTTTTGGCCGTGGCCCTGCTGATGCTCGTCAACGAATCGTCGCAGCGTGAGCTGGCGCGCGGCACCACGCTGACCACGGTCACCGCTGCGACGCTGCGTTTGCTCCCGGTGGGGGAGGCCGTGCTGGTGGAGGGGAGGCTGACGGCGGACAACCGCGCGGTTTTCCGCGAATTCGTCGCCTGCCAACGCGACCGCTACGACGGAGTGGAGCCCTCGGGCGCGTTCAAGGGCCGCGAACGCTGGACCCCGAAGGAGACCCTCGCGCCGCCCTTGGTGCTCGAGACCGGCGACGGGACGGTCGCGATCGTAAACCAAGGCTACGAATTGCGGGTGCCGCCCCATCGATGGTGGGATAAGGCGGACCGGACCAATCTGCTCGGGGAAGGCGGCGAGCGCGCCTCCGGTTTTTTCGCTGGGGACCAGGTGAGCGTGGAAGGCCGCCTGGTGAATGCCCCGGCGGGCGGCGGCCTCCGCGCGAACGCGCTGGAAGCGCAGGTGCTCTTCGGCGGCGACCGGACCGCGTATCTCGCTTATCTGCGCAGCGGCGTGCAGGCCACGCGCATCCTCGGCGGCGTGTTCCTCGGGGTGGGGTCGCTGCTTCTTGGCCTCGGCGGGTTGCTGGTGCGGCGGGCGTTGCGGACTGGCCAGAAACCGCGTTCCTCCCATCGTTGAGCGCGCGCCTGCCTGCACCGGAATGAAATCGACGAACTCCCACGAATCGCTCTTCGTTCCATGGATCTTGTCATGAAAGCCGCGCACGACCTAACGGAGCCATCCAGTGGAAGCCATCCGGTCAGCCCCGGACCTAAGTTATGGAAGCGCAGTCTATCCCAAGCGTTCGTGGTCCTTTGGCTGCCAATTTTCTTCGCGAACTCCGGGGTGGCGGCCGAGGACAACGACGGGCCGGTGCGTTTTCACGAAGTGAATGCCTGGCGCGGGACCTTGGTGGCGACGGCCAGGGAAAATCCGGCGACGATGAGCCTGCACGACCAGATCCTTCGTGCCGCCGGCGGTAAGAAGACCCACTGGAACTTTCAATTCAACACGTTTCTCAGTGTCGATTTCGTGCTCGACGAATATGAGAGCGACCCGTCCGTCTGGACCGGCAAGGTGACCGGTTCCCACTACGAGGCCGGCTACCATTATTTCGCCCATGTGCCCGAGAGCGACGCGAACCGCCCGGACTGGAAAGGTTACGTGGAGATCGAATGGAACTACACGGCCAACGGTCCCTTGGATTTTAGCGGCGATCCGCGGGTGGAACTGCAATTCCATCGTGAGCGGGGTTGGTCGGTCCGGATGTCTTCGGGCCGATTGCCGACGGAGGCCCGCTCACTTCTTTTCCGGCACGCACCCACGGAGCAAGAGCAGAACCCTGATCACGACTTGATCATCGATCACGACACGACGACGAGGGAAGCCTCAAAAGTGACGGCCACGGGTATGGGCAGTACGGACACCCATCCCTATCCCAAGACCGTCTCGGTCTTGCTGGGCAGCAACGACAAGAAAGAAGGCGGATTCCCCCTGATCTACGGAACGATGGGCGTCGCGCCCGATGTCCTTTGGGATTACACGGTCTATCTTGAGCCGACCTCCATGGATGAGCTCCGCCTTGTGATTGAAGAACCGGCGGAATACGCGACCTGGCGGCCGGAAACCACGCCCGACACCGCGGCTGGGGCGGTGTTGGAGGTTACGGCCCGTGTCGAAACTGCCAAGGGTGGCGTGCCGAAGACCAAGGTGCAGCAATTTGTGTGGGAGCTCATTCAAACCTCGAAGGAACCCGGCGTGGCCATGAACTGGCCGTTGGAGGCAAAGGACAATCGCTTCGATCTCGATCTGGATGCGGCCGGCGGACATTTTCAGCTGAGCAACGAGAAGCAAAAGCTGGAGCGCGCGGTGCAGCAGGGATTTTCCGACACCGTCAAGGTGGTTCCTTACGATTGGGGTGGCTGGTCGACGTTGCAGGTCACCGCGATCATGACCGATGGCCGGCGGGTTCGGGGCAAGCTCAAGGGCAAATCCGAAACAGGTTTGCGCGTACCGAAACGCGATCCGCAATCCCACATCGCTGACGCCTGGAAGAACCAGCACAAGAGCGGCGCCGATGATCTGGATGACGACAAAGTCGAGGGTCAGCCCGACAACGGCGACGGGTTTTCACTCTACGAGGAATATCGCGGCTGGGTGATGGACGGGCAGCACATGGGGGGCGATCCGGAGCAGAAAGATTTCTTTGTTCTCAATCTGATCGGAGCCGATGCCCAGACGGGAATCGATCTGTTTACGGCCGTTTCGCAGCTCGAGGTCCACGACCGGTTGAAGCCCGCGGAAATGTCGGAGGAGAAACGCCTCATGAACGGCAACCATAAGCAGGGCGCGCACGTCGTCGACCAGCATGGCGTGTGGATCAAGTCCTACGGCAGCAAATCCGATCTGGGCGGAGGTGGCGCGTTTACCGTGCTGGAAAAGACGGGCGTGGCCGGTCGGCCCGGACTCGTCAAAGGTGTCGGCATTCTCTCCCGCACGAACGAGGAGAGTGATTTCACCAAGCCCTTTAACCTCGCGCCGCAAGACACGGCTGGCGTCTACGACCGTGCGATCGCGCATGAGTTGCTGCACACCGTCGGCGTCGAACATCACGGCGATAAGGACTACAAGATGATCGTCGGGTATTGCTCCATGCGGAATCCGTCCAACAAGCTTGGGCGGCCGTACTATGGACGGGCAATGGACGATCCGATCGATCTGCGCACTGAAGACGGGCAGGATGTCGCCCAGCGCGATGGGCCGGAGTACGAGAAATTCCGGGTTATGATGGATGCCGCCTTGGGCGGCCGGTTAAGGGCGGAAGGCCCTAAGTTTTTGTCAATAAACACTGGTGGCAGTGTTATGGGCATCACCACGGTCGATCAGTATGTAGATTGGCAGATCGAAACGCTGGCGATTTTTGCGTTTATGCACATCGACGGAATTGTTGGCGTCGATCACGGCGAGCATTCCGGGTTGGAGGATTGCCTGATGCGTTATTATTTCGCCAAGTTCTACGAGTCGAAGAAGGCTCCCGCCTTCGGGGGCAAACAGTATTATCTTGTCGACCCCGGCACTGAGCACATCGGGACGGCAATTTGTCAGGATAAGTTGGGGACCGGGGTGAACGCTTCCGGCCACGCGCCGCAATCGCGTTACGGCGATGCCGCCAACGGTGACTGCTTTTCGCAAATCTGTCCGAATGACGCGGTGCCGCCGCGGGCTGCCAAATGAAATCAGACTCCATGCTTTCGCTCGTCCGAACCAGCCTCGTCGTCGTGGCACTGGGCTTGTTTGGGACGAATGCGCCCGCGGCGGGAAAGCCGGCACCGCAGGTGTCTATTTCGCTGCGGGGTGTCGCGGGGCAATCTCTGGAGCAGGGGGAATCTTGGCGGGTGGTCGTGCGGCTAGAGCTTCCGCGCGGGAGCAAGGAAACCCTTGAGTTGGCCCCTGAAGCTGGAACGTGGGCGGATGCGATCGCGGTCGAGTTGTATCCGGCGAGTGGTAATACCGTCGCGGCGCGCGCGGAAGCAGCGGGAAAGCCGGAAACGAAGAAAGCCACGCTCGACGCGCAACACATCGCGGGTGGCTTGTGGCGATTTTCCACGGAGGCGATGCAATCGGTCGCACCTGGAAACTATGTGTTGCGGGTTCGCTTGGCCATTGCGGTTGGCTCCGGTTGGACTGGGGTGGTGGCAGCGCGGGAAATTCCTTTTACGGTGGTCGTGCCCGCGACGAAGCGGTCGGTCCAGCGCATTGCGAACCAGGCGCAGGATTTCCTGCTGACCGACAAGGTCCAGGAAGCGGCGGTCTTGGTCGATGCCGAGCTGAAGAATGCGCCGCGCGATTACACCTTGCTCAAGGTGCGCGCACTGGTCGCGGAGAAGGCGGGCAATCCTTTCGCGGCCACCATGTGTTTGAACGCGGCCAATTTTTCCACGGTTAAAAAAACAGCCGGACAGCCGGCGGCCGAAGACCGCGAGATGTTGGCGCGGTTTGAGCAATTCCGAAAAACGGCCTCCCCCAATCCGCCGGCTTGGAGCTGGCCGCCCGTGGAAGTGCTGCTCGCGCTCACGCAGGAGGCGATGAATTCCGGATTTATTCCTCCGACGCCGGCGGAACGCGCTGCAGGTGCGCGCATTGAAACCGCGCCGGCAGTCGTCACTCCGGCGTCACCACCACCGATCCGGTCCGAGTCGGGGCCTGCGAGCCCAACGCCGACGTCTCCAAGAGTGTCCGTTGCGCCCGCTGCGCCTCTACTGCGCGAGGCGGGCAAAATTGTGCCGGCGTCAGAATTGAACGATGCGAAGGTTGCCGCCGATCCATCCGGCCAATGGGCGGTGAGCGCGATCGCCGGGACGCAGTACGGCCGGACCCAGTATTCTGCGGCCCAAGCGACGGGGGCGCCGAATATCTCCGTGGCGGGCAATAGTCCTGAGGCGTGGTGCCCGGAAAAGAAAGATGACGGCACGGACTGGTTGGAAGTGGCCTTTGCCCAGCCGGTTCACGCCAGCGAAGTGCGGGTCCGTCAAAACAACGCTCCCGGGGCGATCAGCAGGATTGAGGTGATCGAATCCGACGGCACGGCGCACGTGTGGTGGGAGGGCGTCGATCCTTCCTCGAGGAGTGTCGGGCGTGAGATCGTCTGGTTTGCCGTGCGCGTGCCGCGGACGGCCTATCTGGTGGCGAGAGTGAAAATCACGCTGAACCTCGCGGCGGTCCCCGACTGGAAGGAAATCGACGCGGTGCAGTTGGTCGGTGCGATGCCATAAGTTGGGCCGGCCGCCCACGCCTTGAGGCCAAGGCGCTCCAGACGCAGAGATGCGGGAGGGAGGCCATTCTGGCAGGCCGCCCGAATACAATCGACGCGCCGGTCTCGCTCATTTTGATCAAGGGCGTGCCTCTTGGTCCCCTCATGCGAAGCGCTGCCCGGGTTTTTCCTGTTAGTGTCCTGTTGCTTCTCGCGTTCGCGGCCCCGGACTCCCACGGGCAGGACGAAGCCAAGAAGCACTACCTCACCTTCCAACTCAGCTACTTTGGGAGCGCCCACCGGGCCCATCAGGATGAATTCGGGCAGAGTGAGACGAGCATTGAGGTCAACGACCGCTTCAGCGGTCGGATCGAAGTGCATCCCGCCGAATCGTACGATCTGCCGAAATCCGTTCAGGCTCAGATGGCGCTGGCGGCGGCCATCCAGGCCGCGGTGCTGGCGGGTGATGAGGAGAAATTAAAAGCCTTAACGCCCCCGTCGTTCGTTACGTGGTATTCAGTGGGGAGCGAGGCGAATACGACCGTAACGATTGCGGAAACCGAGACGTCGAGCGCCTCCAAGGTTGAGCAAGGCGAATCCCGGGCGAGCAGCGACCATGGGACCCAAAGTTACAAGGGCCAAAAGGAGCTCGTCGCAAGTTTTTCTGCCTCCGTCATCATCCGCCCGGAGTCCAAGACGTACGATCTTGAATTCAGTCTCATGCCCGACATGGCGACGACCTGGGAAGCGGTGCACCAGACTCTGGTCAGCGATCACACGGAAGAGGGCCGCGTCGAACATACGGGATCCGAAGCCGACGTGCCCCTGGATATGGGGCCGGGACAGATAGAACTCGGCTACAGCAACTATCGGATTGTCGCCAAAGTGAAAGGTCAGCCCCTCGCGGGGGACGCAAATGAGCTGATTGGTTCGACGCGAATCCCGGTACCCAAACCGGCGGGGTGGGACGGGGCGTGGGATATCGGCCTGAATGTCTCCTGGCAGATTGATATTACCTTGCCCCCGCTTGAGTTGATCA
>SESH01020723.1_pt1 | contig 10958 bp, 10 predicted proteins | sample 3171561 | NCBI WGS metagenome assembly SESH01 (sample SAMN10866947, study PRJNA518727) | freshwater metagenome | biome: subpolar coniferous forest; feature: holomictic lake; material: water; isolation source: holomictic Lake 442 2011 16.5 m and 2014 13 m | place: Canada: near Kenora, Ontario
CTGGCGCGTGTTTCACGGCGATATGCCGATGGGGAGCCTCATCACCTTCTTTTTGCTCGCGAACCAGTTTTTTGCCCCCATCGCCATCATCGGCAACCAATACAACCAGGCGCTCATCGCCATGGCCGGGGCGGAACGGGTCTTTCGCCTCGTCGATGTCGTCCCCGACTGGACGGACGACCCGGCGGCGACCGCCCTGCCGGATCCGCGGACCGCCGGCCGGCGGCAAGGGACAAGCAGGGAGGCGCCTGGAGGTGGGGATCCGGATGGTCGGTCTCTTGATACTGGTCCTATGGCCCCAGGAGCTTGTCTGCCCGGCGCCCGGGTCGAGTTTCGCTCTGTTACCTTCGGCTATGACCCGGCGCGACCCGTCCTGCATGAGATCAGTTTCGCCGCCGAACCCGGGCAGACGGTCGCCCTCGTCGGCCACACCGGCAGCGGCAAGAGTTCCATCATCAACCTCGTCGCCAAATTCTATCTGCCGATGGCCGGCGACGTGTTGATCGACGGCCGGGAAGTTCGCACCATCACGAGCCACTCGCTGCACCGGCAGATGGGCATGGTCCAGCAGCAGAACGTTTTGTTTAGCGGCACGGTGATGGAAAACATCCGCCTCAGCCGGCCGCAGGCCACGGATGACGAGGTCCGGGCGGCGGCCGCCTCTCTCGATTGCCTGGATGTTTTCGAGGGGCTGCCTGCGGGTTTGCAAACCGAAGTGGGGGAGAAAGGGGCGGGTCTGTCCGTCGGCCAGCGGCAGCTCATCTGCTTCACCCGGGCATTGCTGGCGGATCCCCGGATGATCATCCTCGATGAGGCGACAAGTGCCATCGATGCCTTGACCGAGGCGCGCCTGCAGCAGGCCCTGCGCAAGCTGCTGGCCGGCCGGACGAGTTTTGTCGTCGCCCACCGGCTCAGCACCATCCGCCATGCCGATCTGGTGCTGGTCCTGGATCAGGGGCGCATCATCGAGCGCGGCACGCACATGGCGCTGCTGGCGCAGCACGGTTCATATGCGGCCCTCTACCGCCAGTTCGTGCAGGTGGATGACGGCGCTTGAGTGGCACGGAAAAAAGCCGCAAGCCAAAATTGACGGAAAATTCCGGGTTTTCCCCTCTGAAAAAATACAATTCCCCTCTAGAAAATCGTTGCATTGCCTGCGACCAGTTCTATGAAGAGTACCACTATGGCTAAAAAAACCACCCGTAAACCAAACGCCGCTTTCATGAAGCCGGTAACTCCCGATGCCAAGCTCGCGCTTGTCGTTGGTTCAAATCCGCTGCCCCGCACGGAAATGACGAAGAAACTCTGGGCCTACATTAAGAAGAATGGTCTCCAGGACAAAAAGAACCGCCGCATGATCAATGCCGATGACGCCCTCAAGGCCGTCTTCAATGGCAAGATGCAGGTCAGCATGTTCGACATGACCAAGCTCGTCAGCAAGCACGTCTCCTAAGGCGTCCGCTTTTAGCGAACTTTAAGAAACCGCCGTGGAGCAATCCACGGCGGTTTTGTTTTGTCCCCTGGCTTTTCCCTTGGAGCCGCCGGCTCCGCCGCTACGCTCCGCGCCCTGCATGCCCTCACCCGAAAAAGCCCTCCACCGGCGAGCCATCTTTATGCTGCTGCTGGCGAATTTGTATTGGGGGCTCAGCTTTCCCCTGATCAAGGCCATCATCATGGCGCACCAGCAGGTCGTGCCGGCCAGCAGCACCTGGTTCATCACCGCCTACACGATCGCGCCCCGCTTCCTCCTGGCCAGCGCGGTGCTGATCATGGTGCTGTGGCGCATCCGGACAACGATCACGCGCCTGGAAATTCGCCAGGGCCTGCTCTTGGGCCTCACGGCCGGGGGCGGGATGCTCCTGCAGAACGACGGGCTGCAATTCACCTCGGCCTCTGTTTCGGCGTTCCTCACCCAGTTTTATGCGATCATGATCCCGGTCGTGGTCGCGGCCCGGCTGCGCCGCTGGCCTTCGGGGGTGGTGCTGCTCTGCTGCGTTTTGGTGCTGGCGGGCGTCGCCATCCTGGGGCGTTTTGATTTTCACTCCCTCCGGCTGGGTCGCGGCGAGGTCGAGACGCTGTTCAGCTCGATCTTCTTCATGGCCCAGATTTTTCTGCTGGAACGCAAGGAGTTTGCCGCCAACCGGGCGCTGCCGGTCTCGCTGGCGATGTTTGTGACCGAAGCCGTAATTTTTTCCGCCATGGCCTATGGCACCGCCCCCCACGCCGCGGATCTGCTCCGGCCGTGGGCCTCCGGCCCCTGGCTGGCGTTCACGGTCATGCTCACGCTGTTCTGCACCCTGGGCTCGTTCATTTTGATGAACACCTGGCAGCCGAAGATCACGGCGACGGAGGCCGGGCTGATCTACTGCGTCGAGCCCGTCTTCGCCTCGCTGATGGCCCTGTTTCTCCCGGCCTGGTTCTCGGCGTGGGCCGGTTTCGCGTATGCCAATGAGCAGCTGACCTGGCACCTGCTGCTCGGGGGCGGGCTGGTGACGCTGGCCAACGTGCTCATCCAGCTCAAGCCCCCACCCAAGCCTTAGTATACTATTGGTTGACAATCAAAGTCAGCTGAGCCGCCGGTTCTGCCGGCGAGCCTCCACCCATTCCAGCAGCAGCAGCGTGCGTTCGGCATCCGGCATGCGCGTTTGGCTGACGAAATATTCATTCACCGCCTGCCGGTGCACGCCGAGCAGCCGGGCCAACTGGGCCTTTTCACCCCGCGGCTTCAGGAGCGGGCGGATCTGGGCGACCAGGCGGTTCCAGAGCGGAGTCCGGGTGCCGGGCCGCAGCGTGGCGCCGCCGGGGTTGCGATAGCCGCCGCGGGCGCGCACCGAGGCCCGGCCGGCAGGGGAGAGCAATTCCAACAGGCCGCCGAACAGGGCGAGGCCGCGAGGGGTGGGGAGATCAGCCATGCCACCAGTGCAACGGCCCGGTGCGGGCAATGTCAACTAATAGTATACTAAGGCCCGGGGGGGCGGGGGCGAAAATGACCGGTGCGGAGAAAGGCCTGAATTTCGGTGAGGACCGCGCTGCGCCAGGCCAGCCAGGTGTGGCTGTAGGGGAGGACGATAAAATCCTGCATGCCGGCGAGACGGGTGCGGAGCACGGTGACCTTGCCGTCACTGGGGCCCGGCAGCCAGGACGAGAAGAGCGGGTTGAGGGAAACGTCTCCGGCGATGATGCCGAGTTCGCCGGCTCCGGTCGGCCACGGGCCGAGCGCGGGCGGCAAACCGTGGGTCCCGAGTTGCTGGCCGGCGGGACCGTTCACCGTCCGGTAAAGCCAGGTGGCCATCAAATGGTCCGCGAGCTCACTGCCCGCATTGGGCGGGGCCAGCATGACTATCCGGCCCAGATTGGGAATCCGGTGGTCCCGCAGGTAACAGCGCAGCAATATCCCGCCCATGGAATGGGTGACGAAATGCACGCGGGCCGACGAGCGGTGCGCGGCCACCAAGGGGCCCAAATAATTTAGCGCCAGCTCCTCGATGGACTGTTCGCGCGAAGGGTAGGTGAGGTTGACGACTTGGTAGCCGTCCTGCCGGAGCATCTGCTCCACGCGATAGAAGGACCAACGCGAGCGGCCCAGCCCATGGAGCAATATGACGGTCTCACCGGTTGCGGCGCGAACCTCCGCGGTCACGCACAGCAGGGTCAGGAGGAGCAGGACCAGGCGGGGCGTGACGCGATCAGCCATGGCGGGCACGAAGTGAGGTCACCGCCCGCCAGGTGACGGCGCCGACCACGATGGTCCCGCCGCCCAGCGCCAGCGGGCTGGGCTTCTCGCCGAGGAAGAGCAGCACCCAGATGGGATTGAGAATCGGCTCGATGATCGGGATGAGCACGGCCTCGAGTGCCGTCACGTGCTTGAGGGCCCGGGCATAGAGCAGATACGCGAGGCCGAGCTGCACGACGCCCAGCAGCAGGAGGGACACCATCCCGCGCTGGTCCAGGGGCGGGGCCGACCACATCACGGGAAGACCGATGAGAAAACCGAGGGCGTTGCCCAAGATGATGGATTCAATGGGCGAGCCGTCCTTTTGCTTGCGCAGTAGCAGAATCATCACCCCGAAGCACATCCCGCTGGCAATCGAAACGATGATGCCGGCCAGGTCGTGCAGGCGCAGGCCGTCGAAAAGAAAAATCCCCATCCCGACGAAGGCGGCCAGAATGGTCAGCCAGTCGGCCCGGTAGGCGCGCTCCCCCAGCAGCCAGGCGCCGAGCAGGGCGACCCAGACGGGGGCGGTATACTGGAGCAAGATGGCATTGGCCGCGGTGGTGAGCTTGTTGGCGGCGGCGAAGAGGACCGTGCAGCCGGCGTAAGCCACGGCGGCACCGATCTGGAGGGGCGACCAGGTGAAGCGCAGATTGCGGCCGCAGACCAGGAGCAGGAAAACGGTGGCCACGACGGCCCGGCCCCCGGCGACGGCCAGCGGCGGCCAGTTGACGGATTTCAGCAGCACCCCGCCAAAGCTCCAGCACAACGCCGCGAGCAGGAGCAAACCGACGGATTTTTTGTGGGCGGCATCGTTCACGCAGCCATTACGCATGACGGAAAGTTCGCGGCTTGGGAACACGGAAACCAGTGCTCTGCCCCGATCCCGGCGCTATCTCTCTGGCACACGGCGAGGGCGGTATATCCGGCGGCGCGGCCGGGTATCCGCATCAATGTTGGCAAATTTTTGCCGGATTGATGGAGAAGCCGCCGGGGCCTTCAGCAAATTTACCGCGCTGGGCCAAGAACTCAATCAAGGCACCTGCATCCATGTTCTCGGCGGAACAGGTATGAAAGCGGGCGGTGGGGCCAAATTTGCTGATGATCGCAGTCTCGAGCGAGGCCCGCGAATAAACCTGGTTCGCGGCGACCATCATTTCGATCACTTCGTGGCCATGGATTTGCTGGGGCATGGGACAATGCTTATCGCCGTTCTCGGCCCAGGGCCACTGAATTACTCATTCCCTCTGGGCCTAGTCCCCTACGGAGCTTGTTCCGGCTTGGTCGGAATGTAGGAGCCTGCTTGCAGGCGATTCGGAACGCCGTCCAACGGACCAACCGCTGAATCGCCTGCAAGCAGGCTCCTACAATAACGAAAGGAAACGGGGCCTGATGGGTTTGACCAAAGGCCCAGGAGCTTGCGCCGGTTTATTTTGCCGCGGCTTGCGCGAAGGACTCGAGCACCTTGCCCGCGGTCAGCAGCTCGGGCAGCACCACGGGGTCGGGCTTGCCGGGGGCGTAGATGAGATTGAACGGCACCGCGGAACGGTTCCAGCGGGCGAGTTCGGCCGTGATCTTGGGGTCGCGGTTGGTCCAGTCACCGCGGAGCAGCACGACATTCTTCCGCTGGAGTTCAGTCAGCACAGCCTGGTCGTGAAACACGGCGGCCTTGTTGGTCTGGCAGGTGGCGCACCAGCGGGCGGTGAAGTCCACGTAGACAAACTTGCCCGCGGCCTGCGCGGTCGTGATGGCCTCGGGGCTCCACTTTTCCCAGGTGACCTGGTACGTGCCGGCCGGGCCGGCTTCAACCGACTTGGGCCAGCCGGTGTAGAGTCCGCCCGCCAGCAGCACGGCGGCGAACACCCGGCCGAACAGCTGCCGCTTGGGCTTGCCATGCGCCTGACCGAAACGGCCGTAGGCCCACGTCGCCATCGCCACGAGCACGAAACCAAAGGCAATCAGCAGGAGAGCGTTGTCATCATCCCGGGTCTGGCCCGCGAGCACCCACAACAGCCAGCCCACGGTCGCATACAGCGGGAAGGCCATGAATTGCTTGAAGGTCTCCATCCACGCGCCGGGCTTCGGGAGCATTTTGATGGCTTGCGGGAAGATCGAGAGCAGCAGGTAGGGCAGCGCGAGGCCGATCGCGATGGCGGTGAAGATCAGGATCGACTCGAAGGCGGACAGGGACAGCGCCGCGCCCAAGGCCGGCGCCAGGAAGGGGGCGCTGCATGGGGTCGCGACCAGCGTGGCCAGCGCGCCGGTGAAAAAGGAACCGGAGAAACCCTCCTTCATCTGCAGCTCGCCGCCCACGCCGGTCGCGGACAGGCCGATTTCGAACAGCCCGCTCATGTTGAGGGCGAAGATGAGCATGAACACCGCCATGCCGAAGACGAAGACCGGGGACTGCAGCTGGAAGCCCCAGCCGAGTTGCGAACCGCCGGCCCGCAGCACCAGCAGCACCCCCGCCAAGGTCCAGAAGGAGAGCAGCACCCCGAGGGCGAACACGAGGCCATGCGCGGTGATTTTCTTCCGGTCATTGCCCGACTGGTTGACGAAACCGAGGATCTTGATGCCCAGCACGGGAAAGACACAGGGCATGAGGTTGAGGATCATGCCGCCGACGAAGGCGAGGAGGAGGGTGCCGAGCAGGCTGCCGGCGGCAGCTGGCGGAGAAACCTGAGACTTGAGGCCTGAAACTTGGGGGTCGGAGGGCGGCGCGGAAGGGACTCCGCGCCCTACCTCGTTGGCGAATGCCACATCGATGGCGAGGCCGTCGTAGCCTGAGCCGGCGCTCCAGCCGTTGGCAGAGGCGAGGACGCCGGTCAGCTTGGCGGTGGCCTTGTCAGCGGTGGGATCGAGCGGGGCAGTGATGACCCATGCGCCATTTTCCCGGGTAACCGTGTTGGACTGGGAGTAATCCGTGTAGCCATCAGCGGCGAAGAAATGCAGGTCGGCGGGCTGGTGCGTGGTGCCGGGCTGGGGGGTGAGGCGCAGCGTGGCGGTCTTGTCGTTGTGCGAGGCGGTCACCGTCCAGCCGGTCGCCGGCTTCGGCAGCTGGCGGCGGGTCGCGGCGATGGCGCCGGTCCACTTGCTGTCAGCCGGCGCACTTCCGGTGGCGACCGGGAAAGTGATCTCGAGCTTGGCATCACCCGGCATGCAGACGTCCTTGCACATGAGCCATTCGGCCACGGCGGAGAACGTGGCGGTGGCGCCCGGGGTCAGGCCGGCCGGGGCGGTGATTTCCACGAGCAGATAATTCTCATCTATATAACCGTTGCCGGTGATCTTGCCGGCGGTGTCCTGCACGACGTGCGGCGTCGGCCATTGGATGGCTCCGGCCTTGAAGCCGGCCGGCAGGGTCCAGGTCAGGGCGGTGGGATAACCCGTGCCCGGCGCGACCCAGTAGCTGTGCCAGTGCGGCTCGTGCTGCATGCGCAGGGCAACGGTGAAGGACTTGCTGGGCTCGATGGCCGCGACATCGGACACCAGGGTGACCGTCACGGCACCTTTTTTCACGGACGGGGATTCCGCCGCGAGCAGCCCGTTCGACAGGCTCAGGGCAGGCAGGAGAATCAACAAGGCAAGGAGCAGGCGGGACAGTTTCATCTGGGAGTGAGAGTAATGGGAAGCGGGCTTATTTCAAACGGGACAATCGACCGGACGATGCCCCCGCCGGGCCCAAAGACAAGGCTCCGGCCATAGTCCGATGGTACTAGGGTAGGTCTTTATCCTCAACACACCCCGGAAGCGAACTTGTCTGACAAGTCACGCGATGTTCATGGCTAATGCATGTGTTGCGAGCGCCTACCGGTCTCCCGAGGGGCGTTTGGCGCAGGGTAGGGCGAATGGTAACCGATGAGCCGATCTGGCAAGCTCAAGGGCCCGAGCCTGCCGCGGCTCAGCCGTCCTGCCGGCCTTAGGTTTGGCGACGGCCGGAGGATTCGCTTTTCCCGATCATCTAGGCGCCGGTGGGGCGGTTCTGCCGGGTGACGAGGTGCGTGAACAGCAGTGACCAGAAGCAGAGCACGACGTTGAAGAGTGGGATCTGCAGCGCGGCAGGCAGGGCGTAGACGCAGCAGACCACCGGCACCCAAATCGACCAGGTGGTCAGCAGCGCCGGGAACACCCGGCGGTAGTACCAACGGCCGGCGCGCAGGTCGGCCAGCAGGGGTGCCCAGCGGAAGCCCGCGTCCTTCCACGCAAAACACATGATCCCGACGGGCGCGGCATAGAACGGGTTGAAGCCAAACTGGTCGGTCACGACCTTGCACGCGATGGTGCCGGCGCCGGTCCTGTCGCCGTACAGCCACGACAGGATGCGATACCACAGGTCCACCTCGGCGCCCTTCCATGCCCAGAAGAGCGAGAAAAAAAGCAACAGCGGCCAGGGAGTGGTCGCCCGCGTCGCCGGGTTCAGCCGCAGGTAGAGAAAGGGCAGCACGCCGCCGCAGAGGGCGGACGCGAGGGCCGAGAAGGCGTAGCCGCCCTCCGTGCGCCAGACCGCGAGGCGGTTGAAGAAGCCGTGGGCCGCGGGTAGGAAATAATAAGCCAGCACCAGCGTGAGGGCGACCGCTTGGAGCGCGAGGCCCGGCCCGATGAGGGTGCGGGCACTGTGCAGACCGGCGCGCCAGGGGGCTTCCTCGGGGGTGACAGTGGCGGGCATGCCAGCCGATGGGAATGGGCCGGGGCGGGGAGGGCGAGAGTGTTTTTGACCACGGACAACCCGGAAATTCAAAAATCAAACCAGGTAGGCTCCGGCAAAATTATCGAGGTTCATCCGTGAAATCCGCTGTCATACCGGCCCGGGATTTTTGCCCGGGCCATTGACGAAGCCAAGGGCATCGCCTTTGTTCGGGCATGGCCCCCGATTTTGCCGACCTGGAACAGCGCTGCGTGGCCGCCTTGACGGCGCAGGCCGGTGATGCGGCCCACGATCTGGCGCATGTGCGGCGCGTGGTGGCGAACGCCCGGGGACTGGCGGCGACGGAGCAGGCGCGGCTGGACGTGGTGCTGCCCGCCGCGTGGCTGCATGATTGTGTGACCGTGCCGAAGGATTCGCCCCAGCGGGCCGGGGCTTCGCGGCTGGCGGCGGCCCAGGCCGTGGCGTGGTTGCGCGCCTGGGATTATCCGGCGGCTGGCCTGCCCGACATCGCCCATGCCATCGAGGCGCATAGCTTCAGTGCCGGCATCGCCCCGCGCACCATCGAGGCGAAGGTCGTGCAGGATGCCGACCGACTGGAGGCCATCGGGGCGGTCGGCCTGGCGCGTTGCCTGATGCTGAGCGGCGAAATGGGCCGTCCCTTGTATGCGGCGGCGGATCCGTTTTGCGAAAAAAGGCCGCCGGATGACGGCGTGGCCGCGGTGGACCATTTCTACACGAAGCTGCTGAAACTGGAGGGCACGATGCAGACCGCCAGCGGCCGCCGCGAGGCGCGGCAGCGGACGGAATACCTGCGCGGCTTCCTCGCCCAGCTGAAGCACGAGATCGACCCGAACCACAAGTAACCGGTGGGGTTACTTGTGGTTGGCGTGCGTCCGGCCATTGGCTTTGCCGGTTTGTAAGATAATACGCGACCAACCCGAGTCCTCCAGAATGAGGAACTGCAGGGATGCGGGTTCTGCATTCGTAAGGATGATGAAGATCATGGCGCGCAGGGATCGGCTTTCGCGCGAGGCGAAGGCTCGCAGGGACACGAGCCCTCCAGCGTTGCAAGGCGCTGGGCTGGGAGGGCCCGCGTCCCGGCGGGCTGGCGCAAGAGCATCGGGATCGGGAGGTCACTGGAACTGGCCAAAAACTCTTTGCACCGGTGGGGCGGGGCGGTTTGCTGGCGGCCGTGGCAGACACGCAGCCGACGGTCCAGGTGACAGGCGCCGGATTTTTCCCCTCCTGGCGGACGGGGCGCTGCGGCCTGCTGGCGATCGGCTGGGGCTGGGTAATGGCGACTGGGACCCTGCGCAGCGCCGAGCACCAACCTTCGCCCGAAAACCGGCCGGTGCAGGCGCTTGCTGCCGGGTATGTGTCGTCGGACACCTGCCGTTCCTGCCATCCGGGGAATTACGCCAGCTGGCACGCGTCCTTTCACCGGACCATGACGCAAATTGCCACGCCGGAGAACATCGCGGCGTCCCTCGACGGCTTGGAGCTGACCTATGATGGGTGGGATTATCGCGTCGACCGCGGGGGCCGGGGTTATGCGGTGCGCCGCAAACCGCAGGGTGCGCCCACCACCGCGTATGGCGCGCCGCAGGCGGTCGTGCTGCTCACCGGCTCGCATACCCTGCAGATCCTCTGGCTGGAGACGGGCGCGGGGCGGACGCTCGTGCAGTTTCCCTTCGCCTACATCGTGGCGGAGAAAAAATGGGCGCCGGTGCAGCAGACCTTTCTGCTGCCGCCGGAGGCCGGCCAGTTCTATGCGGCGGGGGAGTGGAACGGGGCCTGCATGGACTGCCATGTGACGCAGGGGCGGTCGCGGTTTGTGGCGGACAACACGTTTGATTCGCAGGTGAGTGAATTCGGCATCGCCTGCGAGGCCTGCCACGGGGAGGGCCGCGAGCACATCGCGAAGAACCGCAATCCCGTGCGCCGGTTCGCCCTGCATCTGGGGGGCGGCGCCGATTCGACGATCGTCAATCCGGCCCGGCTGACCGGACCCCAGTCGTCGCTCGTCTGCGGCCAATGCCACAGCATCTGGGCGTTCAACAACATGGCGGACAAGATTGCCTGGAACCAGCACGGGGGAAAGTTTCCGCCGGACGGCAAACAGCTCGACCGCCGCTGGGTGGTGCAGCCCGGGGGCCAGGACCACCCGCAGCAACGGGCGATGCTGCAGCAGACCAACCCGCATTTCTTCGGCGACCGCTTTTGGGGCGACGGCATGGTGCGCGTGACCGGGCGCGAGTTGAATGGCACGATGGCCTCGCCCTGTAACTCGGGGGGCAAGTTCTCGTGCCTGTCGTGCCATGAGATGCACCCCGCCGCGGCGGGGGAGCCAGCGGGGGCAACCTGGAAAAACGACCAATTGAAGCCCGGCGGTGAAAGCGACCAGGCCTGTTTGCAGTGCCATGAGGGTCTCCGGGCCAAGCTGACGGCGCACACGCATCATGCGGCGGAATCTTCAGGCAGCCGCTGCTACAATTGCCACATGCCGCACACGACCTACGGGCTGCTGCGCGCCATCCGCAGTCACCAGGTATCCTCGCCCACCGTGCGGGAGAGCACGGAGCACGGCCGGCCCAATGCGTG
>SESH01094929.1_pt1 | contig 10946 bp, 7 predicted proteins | sample 3171561 | NCBI WGS metagenome assembly SESH01 (sample SAMN10866947, study PRJNA518727) | freshwater metagenome | biome: subpolar coniferous forest; feature: holomictic lake; material: water; isolation source: holomictic Lake 442 2011 16.5 m and 2014 13 m | place: Canada: near Kenora, Ontario
GATGCTTGGTCTCGACAGGGAGTGCAAGCCGTAGATTGCAGGTCGTGCCGCCCAGTCACGTTAAAGGGGCAAACGGCAATAACTGCCAACAACAAGAACTGGGCCCGTGCTTCTTATGGGAGCATGGCCCTCGCTGCCTAATTAGGTGGCGCGTCGTCCTCAGTTCACTCGATGGCTGGGGGTACGACGTCAGCAAGTCGAGTGCTTCTCGGGTAAACGCCGGTTAGCCTGAGACTAAGATAAGCCGGCTTGCCCAAAGACACCTTTGCCCACTGTGGGGTCGCGGGCGAGCTCAAACAAGGGGATAAACCTGTAGACGTGTGCGGTCCAGCTTTCTGGACGGGGGTTCGACTCCCCCCATCTCCACCAAACACAAGCGGCGCATGGAATCATTCCATGCGCCGTTGCTGTAGCAGCAATAGGGAGCCACCCCAGGGCTGTTGCAAAGTCGCTGGGGCTACGCCCCAGACCGCGCTTTTTGTTAGTATTTGGCGGCTTCGCCGCCAAATACTAACAAAAAAAGATCTTTCGGGGGTGGCAAAGCCACCCCCAACCCCCCGCCAGAGGCGACTTTGCATCAGCCCTGCGTCTATCGGCCCTACTTCCAGCACGGATAGCTGCCGAAGATCTTGAACATGCCCGTCTGCTGGCGGATGCGCTCCAGGGCGCGCATCACGTGGGCGGCCTCGCGGTGGCCGTTGATATCAACCAGGAAGATATACTTCCCGAGTACGGCGCGCGAGGGCCGCGACTCGATCTTGATCATGTTGATCTGCTCGGCGGCCAGTTCTTTCAGGGCGTCCACCAGGGTACCGGCGCGATCCTCGACGAAGGCGAAGCAGAAGCTGGTCTTATCATCGCCGGTGGGCGGCGCGTCCTGGCGGGCCATGCCGATGAAGCGGGTGACGTTGCCGGTGCTATCGGCGATATCACTGGCCAGGATGGTGGCCCCGGTCAGTTCAGCAGCGCGCAGCGTGCTGATCGCGGCGGCGGGACGATCATCGGCCAGGGCCTCGGCGGGTGCCGCGCTATTCGAGAGCGAAGCGATGGTGGCCACCCCCGGCAGGCAGCGCTCGATGAACTTGCGACACTGGCCCAGGCTCTGCGGGTGGGCGTAGAGTACCTTCACATCGGGGATGCGCAGGCCCGCGCGCACCACGAGGTACTGGCGAATGGGGATGACGATCTCGCCGGCGATCTGTAGGCTGGTCTCGTGGATGAGCAGGTCGAGGGTAGAATTCACGCCGCCTTCGAGCAAATTCTCGATCGGCAGCACGCCCACGTCGGCCGCCCCCGTCTCAATCGCCGTCACCACCGCCGGGATGCTGGCCAGGGGCAGGTAACTGGCCTCGCCCACCGCGTAGGAGATCGCCGCTTCCTCGGAAAAGGTGCCGGCCGGGCCAAGGTATGCGATAGTCTGCATAGATCCCTACCAGGCGGGCGGGGCGGGGGAAGCGTAGCGTCCTCCCCCCGCCCTAGCCCGCCTAATCCTCGGCGTAACCGGCGGCGTAGGCCACCGCCTCGGCCTTGATCTGCTCCTCGCGGGCGGCGAGCATCTTGTTCAGGGCGCCCATGTACGCCTCGGCGGCGGCCACAATCGTGTCGGTGTTGACGCTGTAGCCCGAGAAGATCTGCTGGGCGGCGCGCTTGCCGGTCAGGTTGATGCTGGTCGGATCGCTCCCGCCACTGACCTGCGTGCCATGCTCGCGGATCCGCACCGTCACCTGGGCCACTGCGTCGAGCCCCTCGGTAATCGCGTTGATCGAGAACTCGATCAGCTCATTGGGCCGGTTGATCACTCGGTTGATCGCCTTGTAGATCGCATCGACCGGGCCGGTGCCCTGGTCGCTATCGGTGCTGATCTCGCCGTCCGGGCCAATCAGGCGCACGGTGGCGGTGGGGATCATGCCCGTGCCCGAGCTGTACTGCACGTGTTCCAGCGTGTAGATATGCGGGGTATGCTGGGTCTCACCGGCGATCAGCGCCTCGATGTCGCGGTCGTCCACCTTCTTCTTGCGGTCGCAGAGATCCTTGAAGCGCGTGAAGACGTGCTGGAAGTCCTCGTCGTCCAGGAGATAGCCCAGCGCCTCGACGTGCTTGCGGAAGGCGTGGCGACCCGAGTGCTTGCCCAGGATCAGCGTGTTCCCGTCCTGCCCCACCGTCTCCGCGCTCATGATTTCGTAGGTCATCCGGTTCTTGATCACGCCGTCCTGGTGGATGCCCGACTCGTGGGCGAAGGCATTGGCCCCGACGATGGCCTTGTTCGGCGGCACCGGCACGCCGATGAAGCTGCTGACGGTGCGCGAGCTGCGGGCCAGTTCACGGGTCGCGATCTGGGTCTTGAGGCCGTAGAACTTCGCACGGGTGTGCAGGGCCATCACCACCTCCTCCAGGGAGGCGTTGCCGGCGCGCTCGCCGATGCCGTTGATCGTACACTCGATCTGGCGGGCACCGTTGTACACGCCCGACAGCGAGTTGGCCACGGCCACGCCGAGGTCGTCGTGGCAGTGCGTCGAGAGGATCACGCCCTCGGCGCCGGGCACATTCTTCCGAATGGCCGCGATCATGTCGCCGTACTCCTGGGGCGTCGAGTAGCCCACCGTGTCAGGGATGTTCAGGGTGGTGGCACCGCACTCGATGGCGATCTTCAGCGCCTGGAAGAGGAACTCGGGGTCAGAGCGGGTCGCGTCCATCGGCGAGAACTCCACGTCGTCGCAGAGCGAGCAAGCGTAGGTTACCATCTCGCCAATCAGCTCCAGAGCCTCGCCGCGACTCTTGCGGAACTGGTGCTCCAGGTGGATGTCCGAGGTGGACATAAAGGTATGGATGCGCTTATGGGCGGCGATCTGGATGGCCGTCCATGCTTTGTCGATGTCATCCTTATTGGCTCGGGCCAGGGCGGCGATTATCGGGCCGTCGGGGGTGCCCACCTCGCGGGCGATCGCATTGACGGCGGCCCAGTCGCCGGGGGATGCGGCGGGGAAGCCGGCCTCAATCACATCCACCTTCATGCGGGCGAGCTGGCGGGCGACCTCCAGCTTCTCATCCAGGGTCATGGTGCAGCCGGGGGCCTGCTCGCCATCACGCAGGGTGGTATCGAAAATACGTACGTGATCGATGTCCATCGGGAAACCTCCGTATGTGAGGGCGCAGCAGCGCGCCGCCTTATGCGTTCGTGCCATACTAAGGATGGCGCGCTGCTGCGCCCCTACGTGATATCACGCCCCGCCCTCGCCCGGCTTCACCTCACGCGGGCCGACGAACGGCATCATGCGGCGCAACTGCAGGCCGATCTGCTCGATCGGGTGATCAACATCGGCCTTGCGCATGGCGTTGAAGCGCGCTCGACCGGTGTGATTCTCCTCGATCCAGTCCTCGGCGAAGGCACCGGTCTGGATATCGGTGAGGATCTGCTTCATGGCCGCCCGCGTCTCATCGGTGACGATCTTCGGCCCGGCGGTGTAGTCGCCCCACTCGGCGGTGTCGCTCACCGAGTAGCGCATGTAATTCAGGCCGCCCTGGTAGAACAGGTCAACGATCAGCTTCAGCTCGTGCATACACTCGAAGTAGGCCACCTCGGGTTGGTACCCGGCATTCACCAGGGTCTCGAAGCCCGCCTTCACCAGCGCGCTCACGCCGCCGCAGAGGACGACCTGCTCGCCAAACAGGTCCGTCTCGGTCTCCTCGGCGAAGGTGGTGGTCAGCACGCCAGCGCGGGTGCTACCGATACCCTTGGCGTACGCCAGGGCGTCAGCCAGCGCGCCGCCGCTGGCGTCCTGCTGCACGGCCACCAGAGCCGGCACGCCGCCGCCCTGCGTGAAGACCTCGCGCACGCGGTGGCCAGGCGACTTGGGGGCGACCATGCTTACGTCGATACCGGCGGGCGGGATGATCTGGCCGAAGCGGATGTTGAAGCCGTGGGCGAACATCAGGGTCTTACCGGGCTCCATATGCTGGGCGATATGGTCGCGGTAGATCTCGGCCTGGGTGGTGTCAGGCGTCAGGATCATCACCATCTGGGCTTCTTTGGCCGCCTCAGCGACGGTCATAGGCTTGAGTCCCGCAGCCTCAACCTTGGCCCAGCTCTTGGAGCCAGCGTAGAGACCGACGCGCACATCCAGGCCGCTGTCGGTCAGATTGCGGGCGTGGGCGTGGCCCTGGCTGCCGAAGCCAATGATCGCAATCGGCTTGCCCTTGAGCCGCTCCAGGTCCGCCTGCTTGTCGTAGAAAAGCTCCGCCATGATGTCTCATCCCTCCAAAAATACGCAGAAATACACAAATAGCGTAGAGACGCCCCGGCGGGGCGGCGCTACGCGATATGGTCTAGATCACGCTCGGCGTGGTGGCCGTGCTGCCGTTTGCCGCCTCAACATACTCACCAGCGTTATGGCCACGGCTGCCGCGCACCATGGCGATCCGCCCGGTACGCATCATCTCCTTGATGCCGTAGGGCCGCACGATCTCGATAAAGTTCTCCACCTTCGAGGGCGTGCCGGTCATCTCGATGATCATCGTCGTGGCACCCACATCCACGATTTTGGCCTCGAAGGTGCCGCACATCGAGATAATCTCGTGGCGCATCGCGGGCGGCGCGTGAACCTTGACCACCGCCATCTCGCGCTCCACCGTCGGGTCGAAGGTGACATCGCTCACCTTGATCACCTCGATCAGCCGGTAGAGCTGCTTCACCACCTGCTCGACATCCTCCGACTCGACGACAATCGTCAGCCGGCTGATCTCCGGCTGCTCGCTGTGGCCCACGGCCAGACTCTCGATGTTATACCCGCGCCGCCGCACCAGGCCGGACACCCGGCTGAGCACGCCGGGCCGATCCTGCACCAGGGCAACGATTGTGTGCTTGCGCATGATAATCCCTTCGCAGGGGCGAGGCATTTGCCCCTGATGTATGATGGATTCGAGGTGATGTAGGGGCAAGTGCTTCGCCCCTACATGTCATGGTTATTATGCTTCGGACTCATTGACGATCATCTCGCCGATGGACTTGTTCTGCGGCACCATCGGGAACACGTTGACCTCGCGCTCGACCCGAAAGTCGATCAGCACTGGGCCGTCGGTGGCCAGCGCCTCGTCAATCGCCGCCTGCACATCCTCGCTGCGCTCGACGGTGAGTCCCTTCCAGTAGTATGCCTCGGCCAGCTTGGCGAAGTTCGGGCCGCTCAACGGCGTGCCGCTGTAGCGCTTGCCCTCGAACAGCTCCTGCCACTGGCGCACCATACCCAGGTAGCCGTTGTTGATCACCAGCACCTTGATATTCTTGATGCCCTCCTGGATGATCGTCGCCATCTCCTGGTTGGTCATCTGGAATCCGCCGTCGCCGCAGATGACCCAAACCGTTTTGTCGGGGTGGGCGACGGCCACACCGAGGGATGCGGGCACCGCGAAGCCCATGGTGGCCGCGCCGCCCGAGGTGATATGGGTGCGCGGGCCGGCGTTAAAGTTGATCAGCTGCGCGGCCCACATCTGATGCTGGCCGACATCGGTGACCAGCACGTAGTTGCCGTGCTTGGCGAGGATGACGTTGAGCGCGTCGTAGACATCGTGGGGCGGCAGCACCATGCCACGGGTATTCGCCCGGCTCACATACTGCTGCTTGCCCTGGTGCTTCTCCTGCATGTCGCGGATGTACTCCATCCAGTCCGAGGCGTGGCTGTGCAGTTCGGCTAACTCGTCATGGGCAGGCAGTTCCTCCAGCAGGGCCAGCAGCACGTTGCGCGCGTCGCCGACAATCGGCACCGTCACCTTGACGTTCTTGCCGATCTCCGAAGGGTCGATGTCCACGTGGATGACTTTGGCGTGGGGCGCGAAGGTGCTAGCCTTGCCCGTGACCCGGTCATCGAAGCGGCCGCCAATGTTAAAGAGGACGTCGCACTCTTGGATGGCCTTGTTGGTGTGGACCCAGCCGTGCATACCGGGCAGGCCCAGGTTGAGCGGGTGTGCCTCGGGTAGGGCACCGATACCGTGGAGCGTGGTGATCACCGGCACGCCCAGCTTCTCAGCAAAAAAGCGCAACTCCTCGGTGGCACCGGACATAACCACGCCATTGCCCGCCATAATCAGCGGTCGCTTGGACTCGACCAGCATGCGCAGCGCCTCGCGGATCTGCTTGCGGTTGCCGTGGGTCGTCGGCTTATAGCCGGGGATGTTCATCTTCACGTCCCAGTTGGGGATGAAGAGCTTCTGCATCGCATCCTTGGTGATGTCGATCAGCACCGGGCCGGGCCGCCCGGTGGTGGCGATGTGGACGGCCTCCTTGAAGACATAGGGCAGCTCCTCGGCACGCTTCACCAGGTAGTTATGCTTGGTGATCGGCATGGTGATGCCGGTAATGTCCGTCTCCTGGAAGGCGTCCTTGCCCAGCACCGTCGAAGAGACCTGGCCGCAGATCGCCAGGAGCGGAGTGCTGTCCATCATCGCGTCGGCAACCGGCGTGACCAGATTGGTCACGCCGGGGCCGGAGGTGCCAATGCAGACGCCGAGCCTGCCGGTGGATCGGGCGTAGCCCTCGGCGGCGTGGCCGGCACCCTGTTCGTGGCGGCAGAGGATATGCCGCAACTGCGCGCGGTACTCCCACATCGCGTGGTAGAACGGCATGATCGCCCCGCCGGGGAGGCCGAACATCACTTCCACACCCTCACGGATGAGGGCCTCGCACATCACCTGCGCGCCGGTTCTGGTCTCTGACATGTGTCTCTTCTCCTAGCGTACGGGCGAAGCCTTCGCCACCGGTATATTTTCCATCGTGCCGACATCATACTGGGCAAATACCTCGCCCCTATTCGAGGACCGCCCCGTTGCTGGCATTCGTCACCATGCGGGTGTAGCGGGCCAGCCAGCCCCGGCGGTACTTGGGTGCCGGGGCCGTCCAGGCGGCCCGGCGAGTCGCCATCTCCTCATCACTCACGGCAACCGTCATCGTGCGTGCGCCCAGGTCAATCGTCACCACATCGCCATCGGCGATCAGGCCAATCGGCCCGCCCTCGGCGGCCTCGGGGCTAACGTGGCCGATACACAGACCACGGGTGCCGCCCGAAAACCGCCCGTCGGTGATCAGGGCGGTGGTGCTGGAGAGCGCGGGGATGCCCTTGACCATACTGGTCAGCGAGAGCATCTCGCGCATGCCGGGGCCGCCGCGCGGCCCCTCGTAGCGCACCACGATCACGTCACCAGGGTTGATCTGACCATTCACGACCGCGTTGGTCGCAGACTCCTCGCTGTCGAAGCAGCGCGCCGGGCCGCAGAAGTTCATCTCGTGCTGCTCCACCGCGCCCACCTTGATGATCCCGCCCTCGGGGGCCAGGTTGCCGAACAGGGCACTCAGCGCGCCGCGCTCGGAGTGCGGTGCGCTGGCCGGGCGGATGCACTCCGGGTTGCGGATCTCCACACCCTCCAGGCTCTCGCCCAACGTCACGCCCATCACCGTCCGCGCACCCAGCTTGAGCGCGCCGGGCTTCTTGGCCAACTCGGCCAGGATGGCCGGCACACCGCCAGCGGCGTGGACATCCTGAATATGCCACTGGCGCGGGCCGTCCCAGGCCGGGCTGACCTTGGCCAGGTGCGGCACCCGGTCGGACACCTCGTTGAAGCGCGCCACCGGATAATCCAGGTCAGACTCGCGGGCCAGGGCCAGCACGTGCAGCACCGTGTTGGTCGACCCGCCCATGGCCACGTCCAGAGCCATGGCATTATCGATCGCATCGGCGGTGACCACATCGCGGAATCGCAGGTTTTGCTCCACAAGAGTCATAATCTGGGCGGCAGCCCGGCGGGCCAGATCGTGGCGTTCGGGGGAGATCGCCAGGATGGTGCCGTTACCAGGCAGGGCGATGCCGAGCGCCTCACAGAGACAGTTCATCGAGTTGGCGGTGAACATGCCTGAGCAGGAGCCGCAGGTGGGGCAGGCGATCTGCTCTAGCTTGAGCAGTTGTTCGTCGGTCATCTTGCCTGCGGCCCGCTTACCCACCGCCTCAAACACCGTGATCAGATCCGACGTATTGCCCTCATCATCCACACCGGCGGCCATGGGGCCGCCGGAGACGAAGATCGTCGGGATGTTCACGCGGGCCGCCCCCATCAGCATACCGGGGACGATCTTGTCGCAGTTGGGAATGCAGACCATGCCATCGAAGCAGTGGGCGGCGATCACCGTCTCCACGCAGTCGGCGATCAGTTCTCGCGAGGGCAGCGAGAAGCGCATGCCCTCGTGGCCCATGGCGATCCCGTCGTCCACACCGATGGTGTTAAACTCAAAAGGCACACCACCCGCCGCCCGCACTGCATCCTTCACCACGCGCCCGAACTCCTGGAGATGGGCGTGGCCGGGGATAATGTCGATGTAGGAGTTGCAGATGGCGATAAAGGGCTTGCTAAAATCCGACTCGTCCTTGATCTGGCCGGTGGCCCGCAGCAGACTGCGGTGGGGCGCACGCTCGAAGCCGCGCTTGATCGTATCTGATCGCATAGCCGAGCCCTTTTCAAGCGGATAGTGGATCGTGGATTGCGGATCGTGGATTGCGGATTGGACGTATCATTGCGAGCCAAATCTGCAATCCGCAATCGAAAACCAGCAATCCTTTAAAGATGCCCAGATACGAAAAAACCCCCCGCGTTTCCGTGGGAGGTTCAGCCTTGCTACTGTACCGGGTTGCTACGCTACCCCCCCCAAACGGCTGTCGCTCCACCCAACAAGGAGGAGTACCAGGCTGCTGACAAGGAGGATGTGTACAAACAGGGAAACCATCGGTACGTGCAACCCTTACAATTTACAATCCTGGTGAGGATACCACAGGCTCTAGAAATCGTCAAGTTTGACTCGCCCATTCGCCAGGGCGGTTGCAACGTCGCCTCCGGCGGGGGTTCGGGGGCGGCTTTGCCACCCCCGAACGATCTTTTTTTGTGGATTTTTGGCGGCGAAGCCGCCAAAAACCAACCAAAAGCGCGGTCTGGGGCGCAGCCCCAGCGACGTTGCATCAGCCCTGGCCCATTCGCACGCTTGCGCCACGGGGGATACCTTAACTAGGTGGGGAGAAGGTGCCACCGGGCCAACGGGCGCGGTCGGGTATACTGAGCCGTGTGTAGTCCCAGGGGCAGACACAACAAGGAGGTTGCGCCGTGTTCCACACCATCCTCGCCCCCCTCGACGGCTCGCCCGCCAGCGAACAGGCGCTCGCAACAGCGGCCCGTCTCGCTCAGCATAGCCAGGTGGCGCTCCACCTGGCCCACGTCCACTCCCCATACACCTCCGCCCCGATCACAATCGAGGGGCTGCCGGTGATCGATGAGGAGCTGCACTCCCGCGCGGCCGACCACGAACTGGCCTACCTACGCCAGGTGGCGGCGTCGGTAAGCACTGCGGTCGAGCCAATCATCGCCCGCCTAGACGGGCCGGTGGCCTTCACGCTGGCCAGCTACTGCCACGAGATCGGGGCCGACCTGCTCGTACTCACCACCCACGGTCGCAGCGGCTTTACCCAACTCTGGCTTGGCAGCGTCGCCGAGGCGCTGCTCTACAGCCTGAACGTGCCGATGCTCCTGCTGCGCCCCACAACCACGCCCGTATCACCCACGCCCTTCCGGCACATCCTCGTGCCCCTCGACGGCTCATCCCTATCCGAGCAGATCTTGCCCCACGCCGTGGCCCTGGCCAGCTATGACGGTGCCGAACTGACCCTGCTGCGGGCCATCGAGGGGCCGTCGGCGTCCGAGTCTGGGCGCAGCGCCCTGTATCGCCCCCACGAGATCAACGTCGCCGATCAGCGGGCCACCGCCGATCTCTACCTGAGTCGCCTAGCCGTCGAGTTGCTGGCCGCCGGACACCCCGCCCACACCGCCGTGGTGGCCGCCGAACACCCCGCCCGCGCCATCCTCACCACCGCCGAGGAGCGCGGTGCCGACATGATCGCCCTGGCCACTCGCGGGCGCAGCGGCATCACCCGCACGCTCCTGGGCAGCGTGGCCGACAAGGTAATCCGTGGCGGGACGCTGCCGGTGCTGGCCATGCGCCCGCTTCCGCCGGGGGATTGAGTCCGCAACGGTGGGGGTGTGGGAGCGGCGAATCCGCCCCCACGTTCTTTTTTTGTTAGGTTTGGGGCGCAGCCCCAGGGACTTTGCATCAGCCATGAGCATAGAACCCGGATGCCCGTAGGCATCCAGGTTCTATGCTATACTGGCGAACGCCGACAGCCGGCGGCGGCGGCGCAATGCCGTATCGCCCACGTATGAGGCTGCCACATCGGAGGAATGATGTCGACATTGATCGAGGAAATTATCGCCCGCGAGGTGCTTGACTCGCGCGGGAACCCGACGGTTGAGGTGGATGTGCGGCTGGAGAGCGGGGATGTTGGCCGGGCGATTGTGCCTAGCGGAGCCTCCACCGGAGCCCACGAGGCGCTGGAGTTGCGCGACGGCGATAAGGCCCGCTACGGCGGTAAGGGCACGCTCAAGGCGGTCGAGTTCGTCAATAGCGATATCGCCGAGGCGCTGGAGGGCCTGGATGCCGCCGACCAGATCGGCATTGACCAGGAGCTGATCACCCTCGATGGCACGCCCAACAAGGGCAGGCTCGGTGCCAACGCCATCCTCGGCGTCTCGCTGGCTACCGCGAAGGCCGCCGCCGCCGCCTTCGGCCTGCCGCTCTACCGCTACCTCGGCGGAGTCTTCGCCCACACCTTGCCTGTGCCGATGATGAATATTATGAACGGCGGCCAGCACGCCACGAACTCCACCGATTTTCAGGAGTTTATGGTGATGCCGGTGGGTGCCGAGTCCTTCCGCGAGGGTCTGCGCTGGGGCTCCGAGATCTACCAGAGCCTCAAGAAGCTGCTCCACGACCGTGGCCTCTCCACCACCGTTGGCGATGAGGGCGGATTCGCCCCCAGCCTGCCCAGCAACGAGGCTCCGCTCCAGGTGATCATGGAGGCGATTGAGAA
>SESH01005269.1_pt1 | contig 10925 bp, 8 predicted proteins | sample 3171561 | NCBI WGS metagenome assembly SESH01 (sample SAMN10866947, study PRJNA518727) | freshwater metagenome | biome: subpolar coniferous forest; feature: holomictic lake; material: water; isolation source: holomictic Lake 442 2011 16.5 m and 2014 13 m | place: Canada: near Kenora, Ontario
AACACGCCGCACCGGACTTTTCCAGCCTGACGGCGCTAGGTTTGTAGCCCAGTCAATATTTTCTGTCAAGGAGTTAAAAATGAATTCACGCGAGAAACTGATCCAGCGGACCATGGATGTGCAGCGAGAAATTACCCAGGCCGGACTGAAGCGGCGTGATCTCGTGAAAATGGGTTTGCTTAGCGCCGGTACCGGCTTGTTGCTGCCGATCTCCGGACTAAGCATGCGCGCGGCTTCTGCGGCCACTTCCTGCCCGGTGCCAGGCAAGGACCTGATCAGCCCGTTCACCCGACCCTGGATTGAAGAGATGCCTCGTCTGGTTGAGAAACAGACCGTAATGAACAACGATCCGATGAAGATGAGCATGGGCAACGGTGGTGGCTATCCGGCGCCGTATGCGATCGGAACCATGACAGGCGGTGATTCCAAGGTCAGACTTTGCGGCGAGTATCCGACCATGCACAGTGCCACGCCGTATGCAGAATTGGATCACCAGGGCTGGGCCAAGTCCGGCATTCTTGGAAACCAGGCACCAAAAAAATGGTACGAGATGCGAGCCAAGCAGTTCAATCACGTGTGGCATCGTGACATGCCAGCGGGCGCTGCCGGCCAAGCGGCTTGGGGCTTTGATGGCGTGGTTCCTGGACCGATGTTCAGAACACGCTACGGTGAATCGCATTTCACGCGGATTCACAATGATCTGCCGGCGAAGAATCTGGGCTTTGGTATCAACCAGATCACGACGCACATGCACAACCTGCACACGCCCTCGGAGAGCGACGGGAACCCGCTCTATACCAACTACCCCGGGCATTACTACGACTACCACTATCCGAATGTCTATGCCGGAGTGAACCAGTTCGGTGGTATTGGCAACCCGGATGAGGCGCTCGGTACCCTGTGGTACCACGATCACAAGCTCGACTTTACGTCGCAGAATGTGTATGCGGGCCTCGCGGGCATGAACTCCATTTACGATGCATGGGGTGCCTACGCTGACCCAAACATGGGTGACTACGGCGATGAGACCAAGGGTTGGCGCCTGCCGTGCGGCAAGAATTATGAATTCGATGTTGGCCTGGTCTTTCACGACCGGCAGTTCGATCCCAGCGGTCTGGACTTCTTCCCCCTCACCTGCTTCGACGGAGCGATCGGCGACAAGATGACCGTCAACGGAAAGATTCAACCGTTCATGCCGGTGAAACGGCGCAAGTACCGTTTCCGCATGCTGGCCATGGGGCCATCGCGCACCTACAACTGGTTCCTCAGCAACGGTCAGCCCTTCATCTGTATAGGCGTTGACGGTAACCTGCTGCCGGCACCTGTGGTCGTCAAGAACATCATGCAAACCACTGCCGAGCGCTTCGACGTCATCATGGATTTTTCACAGTACAAGGCTGGTACCGAGATTATTCTTCTGAACCGGGCTGAGCAGGACAATGGGCGGGCCCCAACCGGCAATCTGCTTAGCCCTGGCTATCAAGTGCTGAAGTTCATCGTGACTTCAGACGCCTTTGGTGTTGACGACAGCCGCATTCCGACAAAGATGCGACCGCTGCCGAACATGAGCCAGCCTGTCGCCAAGAGTCGTGTCTGGAAATTCGAGCGCACGGGCGGCGAGTGGGTTGTCAACGGCGCACCCTATGACCGCAATCTGATCAGTGCCACGATACCGGAGGGCAGTGCGGAGCACTGGACCATCATCAACGGAGGTGGTTCGTGGCTGCATCCTGTGCACATCCACTATGAGGAGCATCGTTACCTGAGTTACAACAAGGTTGCGCCGCCGCCACTCTATTCAGGACGGCACGATGTGATACGACTTGATCCCAATGCGACGGTAGAGCTCTACATGCGCTTCCGTGACTACAAGGGGATGTATCCAATGCACTGTCACAACGTGGTGCACGAAGACCACGCAATGATGGTGATGTGGAAGATTGTGTAGTGCCTGGAGCAGGACGCCGGTCAGAACCGGCGTCCTGCGGGCAGCGCGAATTCAACTTGACGGGAGAGCATTGTGGATACCAGTAGAAGAAACTTTTTTGGCATGGGCCTCGGGCTCGCACCCCTGATGCTGTCAGCCCAGGCCGGTGCGGCGCAGACCACGCTCAAACCCATGTCGCGTGTGGCCAGCAGCGGTGTCTTCCCCAACGTTGAGCTGATTACGCACAACGGAGAAAAAGTAAGGTTCTACGACGACTTGATCCATGGCAAGACGGTAATGCTGAATTTCTTTCTGGTGGAGTGCACCGATGGCCTGTGCCCCACCAACACGGCCAATATTCGAAAGGTTCAGGACTTGCTTGGCGATCGCATGGGACGGGACATCTTCTTCTATTCGATCACCTTGCAGCCCAAGCGCGACAGGCCGAATATCCTGAAAGAATATGCTGCGAATTTCGACATCAAACCAGGCTGGACCTTTCTGACCGGCAAGCCTGCCGATGTCGAAACCTTGCGCCGCGCGCTGGGATACGTGGACTGGGATCCCGAGCGGGACAAAGACCTTTCCAATCATGTCGGAATGGCGCGCTATGGCAACGACGAACTTGATCGCTGGGGAGGCATTTCACTGCGAAGTTCACCAGAAAACATTGCCAGCACTTTCGACTGGCTGTCGCAGGTCTGAGGGGCCTGGCAAGCGCTGCGCGCCAAGCTCGCCCCGGTCGACGCCGTGAGAGAAATAATGAAACAAGCGTATCAGCCTGGACCGAGCGCGGCGCGAATCGGGGTCTGCCTGATCGCAGCCTGGAGTTTTGGAATTGCATGCGCATCGGACGCAGCGGTGTTGCCGCTCGGGTCCTCGGCGGAGTCGATCCAACAAGCGAACCCGCTTGCCGCGATCGAGGTGGATGCCATATTTGATGCTGGGCGACGCGCACTGACGAACAAGGACTATCTTGCGGCATATCGTTGGCTGCAGGATGCCGCGCAGCGCGGTCATGCCCAGGCTCAGACCAGTCTGGGTCTCCTCTATGCCCACGGACTTGGCGTAGCGATGGACGAAGAACTCGCGCTGGCATGGTTTGCCCGTGCGGCCGAACAGGGCGATGTCGCGGCACAGACGAATCTTGCGGCGATGTACCTGGACGGCCGTGGCGTGGAGAGAAATGAAGCGGTCGCGGCGAAATGGTTTCGCAAAGCGGCACTTGATGGTGATGCGCTGGCGCAAGACAGTCTGGGCCTTCTGTTCCGGGATGGCGTGGGGCTTGAAGCCGACGAGGTCGAGGCCGTGTGGTGGTTTCGAAAGGCGGCGCTACAAGGGAATCGGGAGGCACAGACACATCTGGGCCTCATGCTCTGGGAGGGTCGGGGTGCGCGCCATGACGATTCCGAGGCCTTGCTATGGCTTGGGAAAGCGGCGCAACTTGGCAGTGTCGTGGCTCAGTATTACCTGGGTGTCGGTCTTGCCGAAGGGCGCGGCACTGCGGCGAATCTGGAAGGCGCCGTCAAATGGTTGACGATTGCAGCGCGCCAGAATTTGGCGATGGCTCGTGATTACCTGTGGACGCATGGGAACATAAGTGTTGATTAGGAATTTGAGTGACCTTATCACTCAGCATGGGAGAATTTGATGCGCAATTTATTCGCTATTTTGTTGGCTGGTTTTGTTGTTTCCACCGCGGCGCAGGCGCGCGACTCCGACATCAAGTTCGATGGCGTGCAGGAGAACTGTGTGAAGGCAGGAAACATCAAGTTCGGAGCCGCATCTCGATGGTCAGAATGCACCGTGACCAAGGGGCGCTGGTTTGCGACCCTTGATTTCATGGACATGTATCAGGCCCAGTACTGTCTGGGAAAAGGTGGTGGTGAATGCGAGCAACGTGCACTGCTGGTGTTCTCGAACCGGGCTTACACGCCACTGGCAAAGCTTATGTTGACGAGGATCGATTCTGGCCAGGCTCAATACGAGGATCCGCTGTTGGTGCAAACAAAATTTGGCAAGATTCTGACCTTGAGAGCCAATCTCCCTGACGGCAGCAGCAGCATGAGCTACTACCGCTGGCAGCAAGGACGCTGGATGCCGCTGGAGGCCCGCAGCTGGCTGGCCGATCTTTCCAGACAACTGCCCAAAGGGGCGACGATCAAGGGAACAATTTGGCCCGATGCCGACTCCATGAGCGCCCAGGTTGCGCTTGGCAACACTTCTGGCGACGCTGCAAATGGGAAGCTTGCTGAGGTCAGGTTGGCGCTCGTCAAGGATCGGTTCACGATTGAAAAGCTCACGCTGGTGCCGACGGTCGACTGAGTCAGGCAGGGGGTGACAGGTCGAACTTGTCGATGCGATAGCGCAACGTGTCGCGCGTCACGCCAAGCATTCGCGCGGCGTGAGTGACGTTCCAGCCGGATTGATCGAGGGCACGGACCAGAAGATCGCGCTCGACGGTCGCCAGATGCAAGCCCTCAATAGGAAAAGTGTCTGCGTGGTGGTGTTCGCTGGAGACCTTTTCCTCGTGTTCCAGAAACACGCGCGGACTGCACAGGTTGAGGTGCTCTGCATCGATCATCGGACCCGAGGCCAGCAGAACCGATTGTTCAATGATGTTGCGCAACTCTCGCACGTTGCCTGGCCAGGGATGCCCGCGCAGCAGCACCTCGGCTGACCGGTCAAAGTACATGTCTTCCCGTCCGTAACGGGCGCTTTGCACGGCAAGAAAATGTTTTGCCAAAAAGAAGGAGTCCTCTGCGCGCGCCCTCAGCGGTGCAACGTGGATTCCTATAACGCGCAGCCTGAAGTAAAGATCAGACCGAAATTTTCCGTCGCGCACCATATCTTCAAGCGAATGATGGGTGGCGGCGAGGATTCGAACATCGACGCGCTGGTCGCGCGCACTGCCAAGTCGGCGGACATTCTTCTCCTCAATCACTTTCAGAACTCTGGCCTGCAAGGCGTAATCCATGTCGCCGATTTCGTCCAGAAACAGACTGCCACCGTCGGCCGTCTCGAACAGACCAAATTTTCTCGCGCTGGCATCGGTAAAGGCGCCACGTTCATGTCCAAACAGCTCCGACTCAAGCAGGTTTGGATGAATCGATGCGCAGTTGATTTCGACAAATGGCTTGTTGCGCCGCGGTCCGCTGAAATGCAGGGCACGGGCAACCAGTTCCTTTCCGGTTCCGGTTTCGCCGGTAATCAGCACCGGTGGTACACCACCATCCTGCAAGGCTCTCTCTGCATCAACAATCTGCTGAATCTTGCGTCTCAGTGACTGCATGACATCTGACTCACCGATCAGGCTCTCCAATCCGGCCTGGCTCCCAACACGACTCTGATAGTACGAGAGCACCTGGTCGCGCCGTTCGTCATGCAGCGCTTTTTCCAGCAGGACGCGCAGTTTGCCCAGGGGGATCGGCTTGGTCAGGAAGTGGTAGGCCCCGGCTTGCAAGGCATCAACCGCAAGGTCAATGCTGCCATGTCCTGTGATCATGATGATCTTGATCTGGCTGTCGAAAGCGCGAATCAACTTGATCGCTTCCATTCCGTTCATGCCAGGCAGATTGAAGTCGAGAATGACGATGTCAGGTTTGAATGAGTCAAGTTCGCTCAAGCCCGCTTCGGCAGTGGTCGCGATGCGTATTTCGTAGTCATATCGAACCAGATAGGCGCAGACGTTTTTTGCCAAGGTGGTTTCGTCTTCGATCAGTAGCACGCTGCGTGTCATGGTTGACCCCTATACGACAAGCATTGACAGACAGACCGCCGTCCCTCGGCCGGGTCCACTGTCTATCGCAATGCGTCCCCCAAAGCGCTCGACGATGCGTTTGGCCAGGGACAAACCAACGCCCAGGCCCTTCGCCTTGGTCGTGTAAAAGGGCGTAAAGGCGCGAGCCAGTTGATCTGCTGTCATGCCTGGGCCACTGTCGCGTATCGTCAATTCGACGCGTTGCGAAGACGACTTGACGTTGCCAACGATCTCGATGCTGCCGCCTTGCTGCACTGCCTCGACAGCATTGGCCAGAAGACTGTGCAGCACCTGACGCATCAGCAGCGGGTCGCCCTTGGTCAGCGGCAGATCCTTTGCCATATTGCATCGGCCTGTGATTCCGCGCTTCTCCATGTCACGGGCGAAATGCTCCACTGTTTCTGCAACCAGCACTGGCAAGGCCATCGAATCAGATGCTGCAGCCAGCGGCCGTGAATAGCTCAGGAGGCTTCGCACCCATTCCTCAAGCCGGTCGGCCTCGGCAATGATGTCTCGCGCCGACTCGATGGCGACCTCGTGACTACACTCCAGCGACAGCTCGGCTGAGCTGCGAATGGCCGCCAGGGGATTGCGGATGCCATGAGCGACGGCAGAGCCCATTTCACCGACAGTTGCCAGAATTTCGGTCTCAACCAGACGTTCACGCTGAGCGCGAATCACGGCATCGGCGCGCCGTGCCAGCCCGAACAGCGACAAGAACAGGAACAGTCCGGACAGAGTTGCACCCACGAGGATATACATGCGGCCAATATGCAATGACTCTGCGAGAGCTTGCGGGTGCTTGTAGAGTTCGATGGCGCCAATGACTTTACCGCGCGGCGCATCGCGAACCGGAACATAAATCTCGATGAAGTAGTCGTCGACTTTTGTGAGTTCCACGTGCTCTTCCTTGCGCGGATGGTCTTCATCGTCCTCGGCGTCACTGTGGACGACAATTTCCCCGCGAAGGGCGGAATCGAGCTGGGGGTTGGATCCGAAATGGCGGCCAATAATGTTCGCGTTGCTCGACCAGATGACCACACGCTTGCTGTTGTAGATGTTGGCGCGCAAGACATCCGGCATGGCCGCAATGTGTCGCAGAGCGGCCTGGAGCTCAGGTGCATCACCCGGCGCTTGTTGGTCTGAAAAGTATGCACGCAAGGTTCTTTCGGTAAGAACCAGACTTTGCACGAATTCTGTAGTCAAAGCGCCCTCCTGACGCAGCATGCGATCAGTCAGGAAATGCGAAAGCAGGGCCGCGCAGGCGGCGCCGACAGCGGTGATGGTGATCAATCCGACGATTGCGAACCACCGACTCAGATTGAAGGGCGAGCCTGCGCGTCTGGCGGAAAAAAGTGCCCGAAGCGAGTTCATGAAATCGATCCCTTCGCAAACGATGGGTGGTGGACGGAAGCTGCTGAAATTGTCCCGCGAAAACGCAGCCAGGGCTGGTAGGTTTTCGCTGTAAACGGCGCGCACCAACTATGCATATTTGAACCATCTCAGCCGCTGCTACTTGCCGGTTGCCAACAATTCGCGCTTTTCCAATGGACGCGTGCTGATGGCAATGTCCTGTGTCGAATGGCGCAGCAGAGGTGCAACAAGGCTTTCCAGGTTGGTCTGGTTAAGCAATTTTGCAAACTTCAATCCATCGAGTCGAAGCACACCCTGTCGGTCAATGACGAATGTCACCGGGACGCGTGAAAGTCGACCGTAGCCGGCAATCTGGGTGCCCGGCGTCATAGCCACGGCAAAGCTGAAATCTTTCACCACACGTCTAACTTTGGCGATATCCCGCGGATCGTCGATGCTCAGTGCTATCACCTCCAATCCCTCGCCACGATGAGCGCGGTAGAAGGCGTCGATCGCCGGCATCTCTTCCCGACAGGGGGTGCACCAGGTTGCCCAGAAGTTCAGCACGATGACCTTGCCGAGCAGACTCGCCGAATCGAACTTGGCGCCATCAAGCAGCTCGGCGCGAAAGGCAGGGGCAGGCAGGCCTTCCTTCAGTTCGGCCGCTGCGGTGTGGAAATGGCCCGCGAGCAGACAGGACAAAAGAACAAGGAGTCTTAGCTGGCAATACATGGTTTTACCTCTTTCAAGATCTGCATCACATCAGCAAACGGAGTTGTTGGTAAGAGCGGACCACCTTGGGAACGTAGGCGATGGTTTCAGGGTACGGGGGAATCCGCTTGCCGTACTTGATGATGGCGGCCTCGCCAGCGTTGTAGGCAGCAAGTACCAGCGGAAGATCGTTGTCGAACAGCTTCAGCAACTGATTCAGGTACTGGGCTCCGGCACGTACGTTGTTAACCGGATCGAAGACATCCGCCACACCAAAACGTCTTGCCGTCTCGGGCATGAGTTGCATCAGTCCGGCGGCGCCCCGCTTGGACAGAGCCCGCGCGTTGTATCCCGACTCAACCGAGATGACAGCGTGAAGCAGGGCTGCCTCAATGCCGTACTCTCGAGCAGCGTTTGCAACCAGGGAAGCATAGGGAGGCCGCGCTCTTGAATCAGACGGGGCTTCGGCACGGGGCACCGCGACGGATGTGAGTGTGGCATCGAGTCTGCCATATCGATCATCGTCCGGGATGTTGCTCAAAAAAAGAGCGCCGTGACTATCTACAAATCCGTAGATCGCCGTGTCGGCCCAAGACTCCGATCCGAAGAGTCCCAGCACTAACAATGTAAGGCGCATGAAATGCATCTAGGCTCCAACTTCACTCAGAGATCCGTACCGGACGGTGCGTGACCATCCTAAGTGCTCACAGCAAGTGCTCGCAATACGGTGATTGCCCCATAAGCTTGCAATCCTTGACTAAGGTGCCATCAGGTATTGAGCGCCAGACGCCGATAAAGCCATTCCGATCGGCAGTGGGACGGCACAGCACGAATCGCAGTCGGTACTTGAATACCCGCAGTATTTCGCACCGGTTCAGTGAGCTTCTACAGTGCAGTTCCCAGGTCCAAGCAAGGGCTCTTTGTAGAGGCATATACAGCTATCGCCTTGCTGCGTTTTCGACGCATCCAATTTATTCTGGACCCAGTTCCATTCTGAAAAGGTGCTCACCCATTCGCTGATCTGCGGTGGTTGGCCCATTGGAACAGGAGACCTGCCCACGCGCGCTATGAGACCGAGTGCAGGCTCCATCGGGGAAGCCATTGTTTGAATTGAAAAAAGGAACAGTTACCATGATTGCAAAGACGCCGATCGCCGCCACCATTGCTGAAACCGTCGCGCCGACCATTGGGGATATCGAGCAGGGACTCCGGTCGGGCGCCAGGGCGCTGCCGCCTGTGGCCGATGCAAGGTCAAGGACAGCAAAGCCTCTGGTCAAAGTCAAACCAACCCAGACGGCTACCGACGATCAGGTAGCACCATCGGACAACTCGGGCGAGGCTGCAGTGGGCGTGAACTCAGTTGCCCTCGCACAGGCGGCGACAGAGTCGGACAAGCGTTCAGATGTTGGAGATGTTCAGAGCGGGACAAGCGAAAGCGTCGATGATGCGAAGAGTGATGACGGGGCGATCAGGCGACAAATTGAGTCGAACGTCGTGGGTTCCGGGCTATCGGGGTTGGCAGCGCCCGGTGATGGCGCAACGCCGAGCGAGGCAGCGGGCGGTGACACCGCTGTGGTCGCCAGCGGTCTCCCAGCGCTTTGGGCCCTCCCGCTATTGGGTCTCGGCGGTGGCGGTGGCGGTGGTGGCGGATCTGCGCCCGCGCCAGCCGCGACGCCTACGCCTGTTACACCCTTGATCAAAGGAGCGGTTGCCGACGGCTACATCGCCGGAGCAAAAATTTACACCGATGTCAACGGTAACGGCAAGCCCGATCTGACGGAAGATACCGGTGTGGTCACCGACAGTACCGGGCACTATTCGTTGCCGAGCACTGTGCAGGGGTCCATCATTGCGGTGGGCGGAACAAATATAGATACGGGTCTGCCCAACACGATGGTGCTGATGGCTCCGGCCGGCAGCACGGTGGTCAACCCGTTGACAACTTTGGTGGTCCAGTATGTCAATTCCAAGGGCGTCAGCGTGGCAGCGGCCGAAGCGGCGATTGAAGCGAAGCTCACTCTGCCCAGCGTTGATCTGCAGAATTACGATCCCCTGGCAACGACCAACCCGACTGACGTAACGGCACTTGCAGTACAAAAGGTTGAGGCGCAGTTGGCCGTCGTCATCGGCTTGACTGAAAAATTCCACCCCGGCTTTGAATCTGCAATGCTGCAGTCAATAGTCGATCTGATTGTGTCGGGACAAACAGTGAATCTGGGGGCTGTGGCGACCCTGAGCGCGATCAATGCCAACGCCGGCAGCCCTCTGAGCGCTGCGCAGCTCAGCAATATTGCCGCCGGCACAGCGGCAATTGCGCAGGATTCGACGCTTGATCCAACGGCAGCGAACTCGATCAGCCATACCCAGCACATCATCATGAATGTGGTGACGGTGGCGGAAGCTGGCGTGCTCTTGCAGCGGGATCCGACGGCGCAGTTCAATCTGTTCGACACTGCAGAGAATCTGCTGGCGGCGCCAGTGGCCACAATCCAGGCGGCGGCGGGCGGCGTCACAGTAAGTGATGTCCCGGTTCTTTCAATTGCGCAAGCAACTGCACTGCTAAGTGTCGATCATGCAGCAATGAGCTTCACTATCTCTGACTCGGCGCAGGCGCTGGCTGGGGCAGCACCATCGGTGACGGGTGCAGCCAGCAGCATTACCGTGACGGTTGCTGCGCCCCAGAGTCCGACCACCGTCAGTCTGACGGAAGCCGACACGGCCGCTGCGCTCAGCACCAGCGGCGCGCTGACCAGCACGGCAGCCTTTGTAGTGCAGGGCGCAACGGCTGGCAGCTACGGCACGTTCACGATCGGCGCGGGCGGCGTCTGGAACTACACAGCGAGCTCGGCGCACAACGAGTTTGTTGCAGGCACGACCTACAGCGAAAGCTTTGCGGTGGCGCGCGCCGACGGCACCAGCACCAGCGTGGTGATCAATATCCTTGGCACCAATGATGCAGCCGTGATCAGCGGCAGCAGCAGCGGGTCAGTGCTTGAAGCCGGCGGCGTGGCCAATGCCATCGCCGGCACACCGACCGCCACAGGCACGCTGACCGATACCGACGTGGACAATGCAGCCAACAGCTTCACGGCGGTTGCAGCAGCAACAACAAGCACCGGCGGTTTCGGCACCTTCACGATGACGGCTGGCGGTGTCTGGACCTACAACCTGAAC
>SESH01064492.1_pt1 | contig 10925 bp, 8 predicted proteins | sample 3171561 | NCBI WGS metagenome assembly SESH01 (sample SAMN10866947, study PRJNA518727) | freshwater metagenome | biome: subpolar coniferous forest; feature: holomictic lake; material: water; isolation source: holomictic Lake 442 2011 16.5 m and 2014 13 m | place: Canada: near Kenora, Ontario
TTTTGCTCCCCACGGATAAGGATGAGGAGGAAGGGGACGGCGAGGACCCGCGCGCGGAACTTGTGCGCAAGCTTCTCGAATATCAAGCCTTCAAGGAAGCGGCCAAGGAGCTCGGGCTTCTTCAGACCGAACGCGGCAAGGTGTTCACGCGTCAGATCACCGATTATTATTTAGGGGAGCTGGATCCCGAGGACGTGGGGGTGGATACCTTCAGCGCGAATTTTTTTGATCTTATCGTCGCGTTCCAGAACGTTCTCGCAAAAAAAGAGCCGAAGAGTTTGCACGAGGTTTTCGAAGAGGTCATCTCGATCGAAGAAAAGATGCTCCAGATCCAGTCTCATCTCACGGAGAAAGGCAAAGTATCTTTCAACGATCTGTTCTCGGAGCGATGGACTCGGAACGAACTCATTGCGACGTTCCTTGCGATTCTCGAGCTCGTCAGGACGCGTTTCGCCTGGGTGCACCAAGACAAGCATTTTGGCGAGATCGTCATTGAAAAACGGGAAGAGAATTAGTGCGAGAGAAAGACGTTTTTTTTTAAGAACAGGCGATTGCTTAATATCACAATCATAAATAAAATTTAACAGGAGGGGGAGCGGGGAATGGGGAACGCTTGCGTTCCACGTTTGCCGTTAACCGGCTTTCAATTATGAAAATGACCGCAGCGCAGGAACGGGAAAAACAAGCCAAGCTTAAGAGCTTGCGCAAAGAACTGGATCAGGAGATCCAGGAACAGCTCGAGGAGAAAAACGCCCTCGAGGATTTGACGGGCGCTCAGAAATTCCAGATAGAATCTTTGCGCGAAGAGGATCTCCAGGATCCTGCCAAGGCGAAGCTCGTGGTCGAAGCGCTGATCTTCGCATCTTCGAAGCCGCTGACGCCGGCCGAGATCCGCAAGGTCACGAAAGTCCTGACCGTAAGCCAGATCGAGAAGATCGTGGCAGAACTGAAAGAAGATTATCAAAAGACGGATCGCTGTTTTGAACTTCTGGAGATCGCGGGCGGTTATGAGCTCTCGACCAAAAGAGAATTCGCACCTTGGATCCTGAAGATCGAATTGCAGCGCAAAGCCCGTCAGGCGACGCAATCCGCGCTTGAGACGCTGGCGATCCTGGCATACAAGCAACCGCTCACGCGTGCGGAGATCGAATCGCTTCGGGGAGTGGACACGAGCGGCGTGTTGAATACGCTTATGGAAAAGAATTTCATCAAGATCGTTGGTAAGAAGGAAGTGCCCGGCCGGCCGTTCATGTACGGGACGACCGAGAAATTCCTTGAGCATTTCGGTCTCAAAGAGTTGCGGGATCTCCCGAGCATTGATGAGATCCGTCAAATGGTGGACAGTTCTGTGAAAAAAGACGAATTGATCGGAACTAAAAAGATCGTGGATGTGCCTCAAGATGGCACGCCGCAAGACGGCGCAACGCAAGAGAGCGCGCCACAGGAAAGCGCGCAACCCGATGGAACGACGGCCGCTTCCGAAGCTCCGGCAGAGACGCCGCAGGCGACGGGAGAGGCGACACCCAGTGAGAGCGAGGAAAAACTTTAATATGGACCTTGGCCAAATACGCAAAAAAATTGATGAATTGGACCAGAAGATTGTTGGACTTTTGAACGAGCGAACCGAGTTTGCTCGTGAAGTCGGGAAGAAAAAGACCGAGGCCGGCAAGGAGATCTACGCCCCAGAACGGGAAAGCGAGATCTACCGGAAGATTGATGTCTTGGCGGCGAAGGGGATCCTCCCCAAGGATGCTCTGAAATCTATTTATCGCGAGATCATGTCGGCAGCGCTTGCGCTGGAGAAGCCGCTTGCGATTGCCTATCTCGGACCTGAAGCGACCTTCACGCATCTCGCGTCGCTTTCCAAATTTGGGTCGAGCGTGGAATATCGTTCTTGCGTGAGCATCGGCGAAGTTTTTCGGGAGGTCGAGCAGGGTCGTGCCGATTATGGTGTGATCCCGATCGAGAATTCCATTGAAGGGGCCGTGAGCCATACGCTGGATATGTTCATTGACTCCGATCTTAAGATCTGTTCCGAGATCTATTTTGAGATCGCGCATAACCTGATGTCGAATGTCCCGAACATGAAGCAGATCAAGCGCGTCTATTCCAAGGCCGAGGTGTTCGGCCAGTGCCGTATGTGGCTGGAGTCGCATCTTCACCACGCGGAGCTTATGGAAGCCTCGAGTACGGCTGCGGCGGCAAAACGTGCGGCGGATGAGGATGGCGCGGCGGCGATCGGTTCGAAACTTGCGGCCACGCTTTATAATTTGCCGATCCTGGCGGAAGGGATCCAGGATTTCGCGAATAACGTGACGCGGTTTCTCGTGATTGCCAAGCAGATCCCGACGAAGACAAAGAACGACAAGACATCGATCCTCGTCTCGATCCGTGACAAGGTGGGAGCGCTTTATGAGATGCTTTTGCCGATCAAGAAATATCGTGTCAATATGACCAAGATTGAATCGCGTCCTTCCAAGAAGAGGGCGTGGGATTATTATTTCTACATCGATCTCGAGGGGCATGTTCAGGATCCTCGCGTCCGGAAGATGCTTGAGGAGATGGAGAAGAAGGTCAAGTTCCTCAAGGTGCTGGGCTCCTACCCGGCTGCGGGGAATACGAAAGACTAAAAAACAGTGTCAGAGTGTCAATGCGTCAGAGCCTCAAGCCTTTGACACTATGATACTTTGACGCTTTGACACAGGTAGATATGATTCCATTCAAAAAACACATCCAGGACATCAAGCCGTACGAACCCGGGAAGCCGATCAAGGAGCTTCAGCGGGAGTATGGGATCCGCCATGTCATCAAGCTTGCCTCGAACGAAAATCCCCTGGGGCCTTCGGGGAAGGCGATCCGTGCGATGCGGAAAGCGATCCGGGAGGTGCATCTCTATCCGGAAGGGAGCTGCTACTATTTGCTGACGCGGCTGGCTAAAGAACTCGACATCGATCCGGAGCATCTCATTTTTGGAAATGGGTCTAACGAGATCATCGAGCTCTTGGCGCGTGGCTTTTTGTCCGAAGGCGACGAAGTCATTTCTTCCGAGATGACATTTCTGGTCTATCCGATCCTTTCGCAGGTCTGTGGAGCAACGTTCAAAGCGATCCGCATGAAAGATTATCGCTATGACCTCGAGGGAATCCTCCGGGCGATCACGCCGAAGACCAAGCTCATTTTTATCGCGAATCCCAACAACCCGACCGGGACTTATGTGACCGCGAGCGAGGTCGAAGATTTCCTTTCCAAAGTTCCTGAGCATGTGGTGGTATGCTTCGATGAGGCGTATGTGGATTTCGTGGATGCCGAAGATTTTCCGAAGATGCTCAACTATATCAAAGCCGGCCGCCCTGAGAATACGGGCGAGCCTCGTCCTGCTTCGCAGGCGGGGCGGTCGAATGTGGTGGTCTTGAGGACTTTTTCCAAGGCGTATGGTCTTGCAGGCCTCCGTATCGGTTATGGCGCGGCGTCCAAAGAAATGGTCCAATATCTTCACAAAGTTCGCCAGCCATTCAATGTGAATTCGGTGGCACAGGCCGCGGTTGTGGCAGCGCTCGATGACTCGTTCTTTTTGTGGCGCACGAAATGGCTTGTGGCGCAGGGGCGGAAATTTTTTTATCGTAAATTTAAACAAATGGGCTTGCAATACCTCCCGAGCCAGGCGAATTTTATTTTGGTTCATGTCCCTGCGGACGGGCAGGAGATTTTTCAGGCTTTGCTGCGGCAAGGGATGATCGTCCGGGCCATGGGTGCTTACAAGCTGCAGGAGTGGATCCGTATCACGATCGGTCGACGCGGTCAGAATGTGCAGTTGATTAAGTTATTAAAGAGCTATTTGAGTAAAAATACAGCTGGTAAGGAGTAAGGTGCACGGAGTACGGCGAAAGAGCTTGCGCCGTACGCCTTCCGCCGTACTCGAAACCAAGGAGTTTTTAAAATGATCATCGTTCTAAAGAAAACTGCAACGCCGCAAGAGTTGGAACATATCTGCCAAAAGGTGCGTGAACTCGGCCTCACGCCGAACGTGTCGCGTGGCACCGAACGCACCGTGATTGGCGTGATCGGGGACGAAGAAAAGCTCCACGTTCAGCCACTCGAGGTTTTCCCGGGTGTTGAGTCCGTGATGTCAATCCTTAAGCCGTACAAGCTGGCAAGTCGCGACTACAAAGCCGAGAACACCGAGTTTGAGATGGCTAACGGCGTAAAAGTCGGTGGTAAGAAGATCGTTGTTATGGCCGGACCCTGCGCCGTTGAAAATTACGACATGCTGCTGGGTATTGCGAAGGCCGTGAAGCGTTCCGGCGCGACATTCCTCCGCGGCGGGGCGTTCAAGCCGCGTACGTCACCCTATTCTTTTCAGGGGTTGGGCGAGGAAGGTTTGAAATACCTGCGCCAGGCGGCGGATGAAGTCGGGCTTTTGGTCGTGACCGAGGTGATGGACACGCGTCAGGTCGAGCTCGTGTCGCAATATGCGGACATGCTCCAGATCGGGGCGAGGAATATGCAGAACTTTGATCTCCTGAAGGAATGCGGCATGACGAAAAAAGCCGTGCTCCTGAAACGCGGGCTTGCCGCTACGGTGAAAGACCTCCTGATGTCCGCGGAATACCTCCTTTCCAAGGGGAATTTCAAAGTCATTCTCGGCGAGCGGGGCATCCGTACCTTTGAAACATCCACGCGCAACACGCTCGATCTGAACGCCATTCCCGTGCTCAAGAAAGAGACTCATTTGCCGGTCCTTGTGGATCCTTCGCACGGGACAGGATTCCGTGATTTTGTAGCTCCCATGGGCATGGCAGGAGTCGCCGCCGGGTGCGACGGGCTGATGGTTGAAGTTCATCAGTGTCCGGAAGAGGCCAAAAGTGACGGGGAGCAATCGGTCCTGCCGGAGCAGTTCGACGAAATGATGAAAAAGGTTCGCCTGATCGCGCATGCCGTCGGCCGAGACATATAGTCGCAGCCGTGCGCAACGCACAACGGTCAACGCACGACGTAAGAACCATTCGTTGAGCGTTGCGCGTTGTGCGTGGAACCAGTAATAAGGATGAGAAAGTACATGTTTAAGAAAATTGTTGTTATTGGTCTAGGCCTCATGGGCGGCTCATTGGCCGCTGCGTGCCGGAAGAAATTTCCCAAGGCCTGCATTGTCGGGATCAGCCGGAGCTGCGAAGCTCTTGCGCTCGCCAAGCAAAAGAAATGGGTCCATGAATCCACGCGCGAAGTATTGTTTGGCGCGCAGGGCGCGGATCTCGTGGTGCTTTGCACGCCCGTCGATACTTTCATGCCTTACCTCAAAGCGATCGACAAAGTTTGCGCGAAGGGCGCCTTGGTCATGGATGTCGGAAGCGTCAAGGTTTCCGTCTTAAAAGAAGTGAATTCGCGCCGTTGGAAAAACCTATCTTTTGTCGGGTGTCATCCTATGGTCGGCTCTCACAAGCGGGGGATCCAGGCCATGAATCCAGCTCTCTATAATGAAGGCTTAGTGCTTTTGACCCGTGACCGGAAGACCTGTCCCTGCGCTTATAGAGCGGCAAAGAAGTTCTGGGAAACGTTTACTTCCAAGATCGTCGAGCTAACCCCCGAGATGCATGACAAGCTTGTGGGGGAGGTCAGCCACCTGCCGCACGCTCTTGCCTCGTGTCTCATGCATGCCGTTTCGACTCCTTCGCTTAAAGTGGCTTCGACGGGTTTCCGAGACACCACGCGTATCGCTGCCGCGGCATCGTCTGTCTGGCAGCCGATCTTTTCTTCAAATCGGAAAGTCATGCTGGGTGTCCTAAGCCGTTTCGAACGGGAACTTCGGACATTCAAAAAGCTTCTTCAAGATCAAGACTCCAAGAAATTGGCGCAGTACCTCGACCAGGCGCAGCAAAAACGAAAAGCGCTTTAATCCGTACGGAGCAAGGTGTACGGAGTACGGCGTCATGTCTTGAGAGATTTTCGCCGTACGCCTTTGCGAAAAAAGACCCTTCCCAAATCCAGAAGATATGCTATACTCCCGTCGTTCGCATCGATTTCAGTATTGGCTAACGCCGTACTGAGAGGGAAAAACGGTGCGGACCCCCATTTTCATGCAATCCCAATGAGAAGGGGACTCTCAAGGAGGTTTTCCCTATTATGCAATCCACGTTTTCAGAGCTGTACGAGAAGTCTTTTCAGGACATCAAGATCGGTGAGGTCGTTAAAGGCACGGTGATCGCGGTTCACGAGCGCGACATTGTGGTCGATATCGCCTACAAAGCCGAAGGCATTCTGGCTAAAGATGAGTTTTCTCAGCCGGAACTTCTGGTTGTTGGGTCGGAAGTTGAAGTACTGTTCGAAGGTTTTAATGATGTCGAAGGCACCGCGATCCTTTCCAAGCGTAAAGCCGACCGGCAGAAGACCTGGAACGATATTCTCTCGAACGCTACTGAAGGCGCCATTGTGGACGGACGCATCTCCCGCAAAGTGCGTGGCGGTTTCATGGTCGATATCGGCATGGAAGCTTTCTTGCCGGCGTCGCTCGTGGACATCAAGCCGGTCCGTAACCAGGACATGTTCATCGGCCTCCAGAGCAAATTCCTCGTCGTAAAGATCAATCATAAACGCAAGAACGTTGTCGTCTCCCGCAAGGATCTCCTTGAAAAGAGCCGCAACGAAGCCCGCACGGAAAAACTGAGCACCCTCAAGGTGGGTCAGGTCGTGAAGGGCAAAGTGAAGAACATCACCGATTTCGGCGTCTTCATTGACATCGGGAATCTCGATGGTCTTCTCCATATCACGGATATGAGCTGGGGACGCATTTCGCACCCCTCCGACCTCGTGAAAATCGGTGATGATATCGAAGTCGTCGTCATCTCGATCGATCAGGTGAAACAAAAGATCTCCCTTGGCCTGAAGCAGAAGGGGACGGATCCTTGGGGCACGGTCGATCAGCGTTATGCGATCGGCAATCAGGTGCACGGCAAGGTCGTCAATATCCTGCCGTACGGCGCTTTCGTGGAACTCGAACCCGGTATCGAGGGGTTGGTCCACATTAGCGAGCTTTCCTGGACCAAGCGCGTCAATCACCCGAGCGAGATTCTTACGATCGGGATGGAACTGGATGTTGTGATCCTGAGCCTTGATACCGCCGCGAAGAAGATCTCGCTTGGCGCGAAACAGGCCCAAGAGAATCCCTGGACCACCGCCGCCAACAAGTTTCAGGTTGGCAGTCGCGTGACCGGGACCATCCGGAATCTCACCGATTACGGCGCGTTCATCGAACTCGAGCCCGGGATTGAAGGACTGCTCCACGTGTCCGATATTTCCTGGACCCACAAGGTCGCCAAGCCCTCGGATGTCCTCAAAAAAGGGGATACCTCGGAAGTGATGATCCTTGCGGTGGATACCGATGCGAAGAAAATTTCGCTCGGCATGAAGCAACTCTCAGATGATCCATGGACCGGACTCACCAAGGATTTCCTCACAGGCCTTGAGCTTCAGGGCAAGGTTACGAGGATCGTGAACTTCGGGGTTTTCGTGGAATTAGACAACGGTCTCGAAGGCTTGATCCATGTCTCCGAGATCCCGGATTGCACCGCGCAGGACCTCGCGAAGCGTTTCAATTTAGGGGATACGCTTCGTTGCAGCATCCTGAACGTGGACCATGAAGGACGTAAGATCGCGCTTTCTTGCAAGAACGAGCCGATCACGGCCTAAGTTAACATCGACCGATGACGAGCCCCAGGAACCGTAGAGTTGTCATCACGGGCCTGGGGGTCGTCTCGTCGGTTGGCTTCGGAAAAGAAGCCTTTTGGGATTCTATCTCGAAAGGTCGAAGCGGTGTTTCCAACATCACTGCTTTTGATACCACCCAGTTTACCACCCGTTTCGCAGGCGAGATCAAGAACTTCGATCCGTCTGCCTATATCCTCCCCAAAAAACTCAAACGTATGGATCGCACCACACAGTTCGCGGTCGTAGCTTCCAAGATGGCGGTTGAGGATGCGAAACTTGATCTCCAAGAACCGGGCGTGCGTGAGCGGACCGGCGTGATCATCGGCGCGGCCTTGGCGGGCGTTGGTTTTATTCTCGAGCAGCACGCTATCATGCTCCAAAAAGGTCCGATGCGCCTCAATCCTTTTACGGCACTGGCTTCTTTTCCGGATGCTTGCGCTGGGAACGTTTCGATCGAGTTGGGGGTGAAGGGTCCGAGTTTTTCCATCGCGACCGCCTGTTCTTCGGCTTCCGACGCGTGCGGTTACGCCTTTGACGCGATTCGAAGCGGCGACCTTGATTTCCTCATTATGGGCGGCGCGGAAGCGACGATCTTTCCAGGAATCGTGGCGTCTTTTTGCGTGGCGCGCGCGCTTTCAACCCGGAACGATCAGCCCGAAAAAGCCTCTCGCCCGTTCAGCATGGATCGCGACGGATTTGTCATCGGGGAGGGAGCGGGGATGCTCGTACTGGAAGAATATGAGCATGCAAAAAAGCGGGGAGCGCATATTTACGCGGAGATCCTCGGCCATGGCATGACCTGCGACGCGCATCACATGACGGCGCCGGATCCGGAAGGGACCGAAGCGGCCCGGGCCATGCAGCTCGCGATGCAAAGTGCGGGAGTCGATCCCCGAGAGATCGATTACATCAACGCACACGGGACCTCAACGGCTCTTAATGATAAAACCGAAACCCTGGTCATCAAAAAAGTTTTTGGGCCCAGGGCTTATGAGATCCCTATCAGTTCTATCAAATCTATGATCGGCCATTTGATCGGCGCGGCCGGCAGCGTGGAGCTCATCGCCACACTCCTCGCCATGGAACATCAGCTGATCCCTCCGACCATCAATTACCACTCCAAAGACCCCGAATGCGACCTGGATTATGTTCCGAACGTGGCGCGCCCAGCAAAGATCCAAATCGCGATGAAGAACTCCTTTGGTTTCGGCGGCAAGAATTCCATCCTCATTCTAAAGAAAGTCTAAAAAGCGCTCAACGCGCAAAGCGCAACGCTCAACGTGTAAAATCCAAAAAGCTCGTTGTGCGTAAATCGTTGTGCGTTGCGCGTTGACCGTTGCGCGAAATTAGGCGAGTTCTTCTTCGATTTCCGTGCCGCTGTCTGCGGTCGTGCGATTCTTCCGGTGGGAAAGTGTCTCTACTGCGGTGCCGTCCAGGATGCCTCGCTTGGAGGCTTCAATGAACTCGACCATGTGGACGACTTCTTGGCTTTTGAGGGATTTCTTGATCTCTTCTAAGGCCTGACTGACGTTCAGCCCGGAGCGGTAAAGCAACTTGAAAGCATTTTTGATCTCCATGCGCGTTTGGGGACCGATCCCGGCGCGCCGCATCCCTACCACATTGATCCCCTGAGCCACGCCTGGCCGTCCGCCACAGACCACATAAGGCGGAATGTCTTTATTGATCGCAGTGAGGGCGCTTACCATGGCGAGCGTTCCGATGCGCGTGAATTGATGAAAGCCCGTCATTCCGGAGAGGAATGCTTTATCTTCGACCAGACAATGGCCGGTGAGGGAGGCCTGGTTCACCATGATGATATTATTGCCGAGATGACAGTTGTGTGCGATGTGACAATAGGCCATGATGAAATTCTCATCGCCGATCACGGTGGAGGTGCCCACTTTCGTTCCGCGGTGAATGGTGACAAATTCCCGGATGACGTTCTTCGAGCCGATCTTGGTGAAGGTGGCCTCGCCCTGATAGGCGATGTCCTGGGGCTCGTGGCCGATCACGGCATTCATGTGGATCGTGTTGTGATCCCTGAGCTCGGTCCCGCGAGCGAGGTAGGCGCCCGAAAGGATATTATTATGAGAACCGATCTTGACCCCGTCCTCAATAATGACATTCGGGCCGATCGTGTTACCCACCCCGATCTCGACTTGCTTTCCGATGATGGCGCTGGCATGGATCTCAGACATGGTCCCAATACCTTTCAATTTTAGCGAAGTTGAAATTGGGGCAATCCCAACTAGCATTTATGTAAAAAAATTTAAAGTTGGGATGACGGGGATTATATCATAAGCCCGTGATGCGGGAAACGGGAAACGGCGAGCGCATCGGCTCCTCGTCCTCATGGGTCATTCCCAGGCAATTAGCACGAATGCTATCCATGGATTAAAGATGCTATATCCTGCATTTGATAGGGAAGGGATTTCCTAAGTCGTTGCAAATAGGCGTTTTAGGGATCAAAAAATCCATATTTTTTGTGCTCCGGCCCTTGCTTTCCTGGAGTTCATCAGTTATATTTTTTGCAACTTTTTAAACATTAAAAAAAATCAGATAAAATCCGTTTTAAAATCAGAAGAATAAAATCCTCTTTTATAAAGGAAGAACTGCTGAATGAATCCTCATAAACCATTCAAAATGCTCACGGCTGTTTTCACGGCTGTCATTTTTATCTTAACAAGCCTTGGCATTTCTCCCAACGCTTTCGCTGCCGCCGCGATGCCGGAGGTTTCATTTCCCTATCAGATCGCGCTCGACAGGAGCTTGGGTCTCGCGATTCCTCAGAAAATCGGCAGGCTTGAAAATTTTAGCGCGGGGCAGGGGGATCGTCCGGCGATTTTCCACATCCAGACAGCGCACGGTCACTACCAAGCCCAGCTGCAGATCCGCGATATCCTCCATTATCTTGATAAACAATACGGCGTTCGGACCGTTCTTGTCGAAGGCAGCGCGTTCAAGCTTGAACCCGACCTTTTAAATTTTTTCCCTAAAGATAAAAAACTTACGTTGAAGGTTAATGATGCGTTGACGAAGCGTGCCATTGTGAAAGGTTCCGAACTTTATCTTCTGGAGTCCCAGGGCGCAAAAGCCTACGGAGTAGAAGATCTCCGGGCCTACCGTGAGAATGGCGTGTCTTTTGTAAGCGTGCTGAAGGAAAAACAGAAGACAGAACAATTCCTCACCGATATGAACATGCAAATCGAACGCCTCGCAAGTCACTT
>SESH01012270.1_pt1 | contig 10922 bp, 9 predicted proteins | sample 3171561 | NCBI WGS metagenome assembly SESH01 (sample SAMN10866947, study PRJNA518727) | freshwater metagenome | biome: subpolar coniferous forest; feature: holomictic lake; material: water; isolation source: holomictic Lake 442 2011 16.5 m and 2014 13 m | place: Canada: near Kenora, Ontario
CAACCTCCTTGAGGAAGCTTGTGATATTGAGAACCAACTGCTCTGGCTGAAACGAAACCTTGCCAACAGGAGCATGAACATTTCCAGCCTTATCAACCCTGAACTCTATCTTTCCAGCCTTGACCTCCCTGACTGCCTTGGCCACATCCATAGTCACAGTTCCTGACTTCGGATTGGGCATCAAACCACGTGGTCCAAGAATCTTGGCAACTTTACCCAACTGGCCCATGACATCCGGAGTTGCTATAATAACATCAACACCAGTCCAACCCTCCTGGATTTTTTCGATATACTCCTCAAAACCCACCAAATCAGCACCGGCCTCCCTTGCCTCCTCTGCCTTGGCTTCTTTGCAGACAACCAGCACAGAAACCGTCTTGCCGGTTCCATGTGGAAGCATCACGGTACCACGAACAACCTGATCGGCATGACGGGGATCAACCCCAAGCTTAACTGCAATATCAATTGTCGCATCAAACTTTGCCTCCGTAATTTCCCTGATCTTCTCTACTGCATCAGCAAGATCGTACTCACGAAAACGCTCGATCTTCGATGCCGCCTCTCTATATTTTTTCCCAGCCATTATTTTTACTTGTAAAAGTGGTTAAAAAAGCGGCTTTTCAGCCTCCCACAGCCTTAAAACGCAAAAACTCTCTAGTCCTGAACAACAATACCCATACTTCTGGCCGTTCCCCTGATCATCTCCTCAGCCCCCCTGCTATCGAAAGCATTGAGATCCGGTCTTTTCAACTCAGCAATCCTGCTGACTTGTTCACTGGTGACCGTCCCAACCTTGTTACGATTAGGCTCGCCGGAACCTTTTTTTAAATTCGCCTCTTTCAGGAGAAGAACAGCCGCCGGAGGCGTTTTTGTAATAAATGTGAATGACTTGTCTGAAAAGACCGTAATCACCACAGGAATAATCATCCCCGCTTCAGCCTGGGTTTTTGCATTGAACTGCTTGCAAAACTCCATGATATTGACACCCTTCTGACCAAGTGCAGGTCCAACAGGAGGAGCTGGATTCGCCGCACCAGCAGGGATCTGAAGCTTGATAAAGCCGATTACCTTTTTTGCCATAATCTATTTCTGTTCAGAAGCTTAAATTTACTTAAGCACTATTATTGGGAAACTGACTTAACCTGTGAAAAATCAAGCTCTGTTGGTGTACTGCGACCAAAAAAGCTTATCATTACCTTAATCTTCATTCTTTCAATGCACACCTCGTGAACAACTCCGGTCAATGAACTGAATGGCCCGTCGGTCACCTTGACTGAATCACCAATCCTGAATGGAGACTCAATAACTGACCGGTGTTCAATAGTGCTCTCCGGTTCGAGTATCTTCTCAACCTCATCAGGCCTTAACGGAGTAGGGATATCGTCAACACCAAGAAATCCCATCACTGAAGGGATATCAAGAATAAGATTCCTTGTCTGCTTGTCAAGTACCGCCTCAATAAGCACATAACCAGGAAATGCGTTTTTCGTTAAACTTCTTTTCTTGCCATTCTTAACCTCAACAAAACGCTCATAAGGAACGTAAATCTGCAAAATCTTTTCCGCAAGTCCGCAGCGTATCACATCAGCTTCAATACTCTCTTTAACCTTACGCTCATGGCCTGAATAAATTCTGAGTGCATACCAGCGTGCAACCGGTACACCCTGAACCTCAACATCCCTTTTTCTTGCGTTCATCAATTCAACCTTAACACTGTTATCTTACAATAACTTCCCCATAACAAAATTTATCACCCAGTCGACAAGAAAAGTAAACAAAGCAAGAACTCCTGAAACCGTCAGAACAACAATCGTCAAATCCTTGATTTCATCTTTGCTCGGCCAGATAACCTTCCGCATCTCACTGACAACATCACGATAATACTGACCCGCCTTGCCGATATATTTGTTCATGAATCAATTGTGCGGAATAATCTACTGTAAAAATCTCTTCTGCGTGCACGTCAGGAGGGAATCGAACCCCCAACCTGCGGTTTTGGAGACCGCTGCTCTACCAATTAAGCTACTGACGTATCAATCAATACCTCCAAAACCTGAGCTGATGATCGGATTCGAACCGATGACCTCTTCCTTACCAAGGAAGTGCTCTACCGACTGAGCTACATCAGCCTGAAACAAAAATATAAGGCTGTGGGTAGGGGAGGATTCGAACCTCCGAAGACAGAGTCGACAGATTTACAGTCTGTTGCGTTTAACCACTTCGCTACCTACCCATTCATTCAGAGCTGGTGATGGGACTCGAACCCGCAACCTGCTGATTACAAATCAGCTGCTCTACCAATTGAGCTACACCAGCAGGCCACATCTCAAAAAAACATGGACGGTAATATAATGAAAGGTATTTGAAATTACAAAGAAAAAGGATTAATATCTTAACCATCGGGGACGGCAGCAAAAAAACCAGCCAGACGTATTACCGCTTTTCGGGAAACCACTCTTTGTGATAATGCAAGAACCGTATCGAGTAACGTTGGATATACATATAACTTATTTTTCTTCAATCCATTAATGGCCGCTTTGACAACCACGTCAACTCCAGATAGGGGCAATCGGAGGTGTGCTGTATTATGGGCTGCACGTTCAAAAAAACCTGTTTCTATGAAGCCTGGACAAACCGCAACAACCTTTACCCCCTTGCCCTTCAACTCCATGTAAAGTGCTTCACTGAGCGTAATCACAAATGCCTTCGTTGCCGAATAGAGCCCGAGACCAGGCACTCCCTGCAAACCACCGAGAGAGGCAATGTTCATGATTCCTCCCTTATTCCTTTCAACCATGTCAGAGAGAAAAAGACGGGTAAGAAGGGCCAATGCCATCATGTTGACCATCACGATCTCCTCGATCTTTCCTGTCGGGATATCATAAAAACCGCCTGCGCGAGACAATCCTGCACAATTGACAAGAAGATCAACCTTGATCTGCTGCCTGCAACAAAATTCATAAACACGTGCAGGGCCACCAACAACACTCAAATCCTCAACACACACTTCTACCCTAACCCGGCCATCTTTCTGAAGCTCTTCAGCCAGAGCGCTCAATTTTTCATCCGAGCGAGCAACAAGGAGAAGGTTATGACCTCTTGAGGCAAATTCACGGGCAAAGGCTTCACCAATCCCCATTGAAGCACCGGTTATCAACGTAACAAACATAAAAGTGTCAGATAGCATCTACCGGATCAACCCATTTTTCCCGCTCTTTTATAAGAGCAACAAGCTGATCAACTGCCTCCTCTTCAGCAATATTTTCAGCAACACACTCCCTGCCAACATAGAGGCTAATCCGGTTTTTTCCTGCGCCAACGTAGCCAAAATCAGCATCTGCCATCTCACCCGGCCCATTAACGATACAACCCATAATGCCAATCTTCAACCCCTTGAGGTGAGAGGTTCGTTGCTTGATAGCTGCCACAGCCTTCTCGAGTTCAAAGTAGGTTCTTCCGCAGCCGGGGCAGGAGATAAATTCAGTTTTTGACATCCTGATTCTGGCACCCTGGAGAATATTGAATGCCAGCTTAACTTCATCGTCAACGGCAAGAGTGGTATGAAGCGCAACCATATCGCCGATGCCATCACAGAACAGTGTCCCTTCCTGCACTGAACTATCGATCACACTCTCAAGCCGGTCGGCGGCATCGCTGCTGAAGCGAACAATAAGGGGATAGTCGATAGATTTGCTGTTAAATGCCTGAACAAGCCTCCGATAGACAAACACAACGTTATCGGAGAGGACTGAAAAAAGAAGTCGCTGAACTCCCTGCTTGCGGAGCTTTTCTGCCAAATGGAGAAGAATCTCCGCCGGGATTGAGTTGCCTGTCTCCTTATGAAGAAAGCAAAACTCGACGGACGCAAGCCGCTCGTTGTCAAAGAGCTGCAACATCTCATGTTCAAACCGCTCACCCTCAACAATATCAAACCTTACTTTAGAAACTTTATCGAGCAATCTGGAAAAAAGCACCAGATCGCTTGTAGAGGCAACAACTGAACGACCAGCCTCCCCCAGCTTGCCAAGCAGATCATCAAGGCAATCAAGATCACTTTCGCTGTTTACATGAACGGAGACAACCTCGGAACGAATGGTATCTTCGGGCTTGCCTGGCGCAAGCCTCTGTACTGCTTCGGCAAAAACTGCATCAGAATCAGCGAGTGAGGCGTGTACCTCAGTTTCAACTCTCGGGACACTATCTCCGCCAACAGCAAAACCAGCAAGCGAAATCTGACTGGCCACCCTGCGTTGATAACAGAATGGATTAAAAGGGGTAACAGATGGCAGAGCATGACTCGACAGCCTGTTGCGACTCTCTACAACATGCTTCAGGGCACCATGGCCCCGATCGCCCTTGACCAGATGAAAATCATTATACTTTTTGACAATAGCAAAACCGACAGGAACCTCATTAACAGGATCTTCAGTGAGGGAAACCCTGATAGTATCACCAAGTCCATCCTCAAGCAGCGCACCGATACCCATAGCCGACTTCACACGACCTTCGTCACCATCTCCAGCCTCGGTTACCCCGAGATGAAGCGGGTAGGCGTACCGAAGTTCAGCATCAGCCTGCTGCACAAGAAGCCGGTACGCCTGAATCATGACTCGCACATTGGAAGATTTCATCGAAAAGAGAATATCATGATAGCCCATCTCTTCACAGATTCTTGCAAACTCAATAGCGGCTTCAACCATCCCTTCAGGTGAATTCCCGTAACGACTGACAATCCTGTCTGACAAGGAGCCATGGTTGGTACCAATCCGCATGGATACCCCATACTCGCGGGCTTTATCGACCAAAGGGGCAAATTCCAGCCTGACATGCTCAATCTCCTTCTGATACTCCTCATCAGAATAGTCATTGTTGGAAAACTTCTGGCTGTTGGCATAGTTGCCTGGATTAATGCGAATGTTTTCTACAAATTCAACAGCCTTGAGCGCTGCGCGGGCAGAGAAATGGATATCGGCAACAAGAGGAGTTTCTATTTTGTCTCGACGAAGCTGCTCGCGGATGTTCCTGAGATTTTCAGCATCCTTCTCGGCAGGTACGGTAAGCCTGATAATTTCACAACCAGCCTCATAAAGCCGCCTGCACTGCGCAACAGTTGCGGCAGTATCAAGAGTGTGCGTATTGGTCATAGACTCAACCCTTATTGGTTGATATCCACCCAATGACAAGGTTCCGAAAACAACTTCACGGGTTAACCGACGGCGATACTGGTACATGGAATTGGAGTAGGACGATTAGATAAAAAATTATTCCCCTTTGATAATAAAGAGCGTCTCGGCAGGCTTGCGGAAATTATATCTCTCCCTGGCTGCCTTTTCGATGCTATCCGGCTCCCTGGCATGCACTATACGCTGCTCGTTATCTACCATCTTCTGCTCCTCTTTTTTCAGCCGGGCAAGAAGCGATCGCTGCTCCGCCTCCATCCGAATTCTTTTCGCAATACCGTAATCGTCGAAAAGCATCCAGACCACAAACAGAAGGGTGGCTACCCTGAAAAGAATTATTTTCTGGTTGGAATAGAGATATTGCCAGATTGCCTTGGAATTGATAATCTTGTTCACGCACCAAAAAGCTTTTGTTAACCGAGCGTTGCAGATGCTACAACCGGGATAAAAAGAAAGGAGCCCTTTATACACAAAAGGGCTCCCTGAGTAGGTTTATTATACACGGAAGGCCCTTTTTCCGGGGTAGCGAGCCTGATCGCCAAGCTCCTCTTCGATACGAAGCAGTTCGTTGTACTTCGCCATACGGTCGGAACGCGACAGACTGCCCGTCTTGATCTGGCCAGCATTGGTTGCCACAGCAATCTGGGCAATAGTACTGTCTTCTGTTTCACCGCTGCGGTGGCTGATGACCGAGGTATATCCATTGGTTTTGGCAAGATCAATAGCCTGGAGCGTTTCAGTAAGGGTGCCAATCTGGTTGACCTTGATAAGAATGGAATTGGCAACTCCAAGCTCTATGCCCTTGGCAAGTCTTTTGCTGTTGGTGACAAAAAGATCATCCCCAACGAGCTGTACCCTTGAACCAATCTTCTCTGTCAGCAATTTCCACCCTTCCCAATCATCCTCTGCCATACCATCCTCAATTGAGATAATCGGATAGTTTGTCGCCCACTTTTCCCAGTACTCAGCCATCTCAAGAGAGGTAAGCTCCCGCTTCGAGGATTTCTTGAACACATAGCGCTTCTTTTCAGAATCATAGAACTCGGAGCTTGCAGGATCAAGCGCAATCATAACCTGTGCATCGCCAAGACCACCTTTATCGGTCGGTGAACCTACTTTATAACCAGCCTTGCCAATCGCCTCTATAACCAGCTCAATCGCCTCTTCATTTGAGCCAAGATTCGGAGCAAAGCCACCCTCATCACCGACAGAAGTGCTCAATCCCTTGCTTTTCAAAAGCGCCTTGAGTGCATGAAAAATTTCAGCACCACAACGAAGAGCATCAGAAAAACAGTTAAATCCTGCAGGCATAATCATGAATTCCTGAAAATCAACAGTATTGTCTGCATGGGCCCCGCCGTTAAGCACGTTCATCATTGGCACAGGAAGTGTGTTGGCCATCGTACCACCAATATAACGGTAAAGCGGAAGACCGGTGTATTCTGCACCAGCCTTTGCACAAGCCATAGAGACACCAAGAAGTGCATTAGCTCCCAGATTCGATTTGTTTGGGGTTCCGTCAAGGGCAAGCAAAGCCTGATCGATCTCCTCCTGTTCAGTAACAAGCATCCCTGTCAGGGCATCATTAATGATCGTATTGACATTTTCTACAGCCTGAAGCACCCCTTTTCCAAGATAGACCGCCGGATCACCATCCCTCAGTTCTACAGCTTCGTGAACCCCGGTAGAGGCTCCGCTCGGTACGGCTGCCCGCCCGAAAGAACTTTCAGTGTATACATCGACTTCGACCGTTGGGTTTCCCCTTGAATCAAGGATCTGACGAGCAATAATCTGACTGATAATAGGCATAACAAAAAATATTTATGGTTGTTACGTACTTTCAATTCCCAAACGGGCTAAAAAGCAAACCCAGTTGGATACAACCGGAAAATATATCTTTTTTTCCCGACCATTTCATTGTCACCGCAACGGCAAATCTGACTTTTTTTTGTTTATTACCCCTTGAGGCTGTTTTGTTCAATGTAACGATCAAATAAGGAGTCCTGCCATGCAAGCCGTACAACCGCATAAATTACGAAATATTGTTATTACAGGCCATGCCGGAAGCGGCAAAACCATTCTTGCTGAATCACTTGCCCTGACAATGGGTATTATTAACCGCCTCGGCAGTATTGAAGAAGGGAACACCCTTTCCGACTACTCCGCTGACGAAATTGAAAGAAAACACAGCCTGAACACCAGTCTCGTCAACGGATTCTGGAATGATTGTAAAATCAATATTATCGATACACCCGGCCTTCTTGACTTTCACGGTGATGTAAAATCGGCCATGCGGGTTGCTGATACCGTCCTGATTACTGTCAATTCAGCATCCGGAGTTGAGGTAGGCACTGACACGATCTGGGAGTACACCAGGGAGTATTACAAGCCCACCATATTTATTCTTACCAAGCTTGATGCAGAGCGCTCCAACTTCAACAACGCTATTCAGGCACTCCAGGATCATTTCGGCCATCTTGTTACGCCAATGCAGTTTCCGGGAGATGAAGGGGCTGGACACCACACCCTCATTGACATCCTGCTGATGAAGCAACTTGAGTTCACCCCCGATAAACCCGGAAGCACCACCATCTCTGACATTCCCGACCTCTATCTTAAACGGGCAGAAGAGCTTCACCAGCAACTTGTCGAAGCAGTTGCCGAAACCGATGAAGAACTGATGAACAAGTTTTTTGAGGTTGGCACCCTGACGGAGGAGGAACTAAGGAACGGTATCAAATCAGCACTTGTTACCAGAACATTTTTTCCGGTTTTCTGCACGTCACCACTACACCTTATCGGATCAGAAAGACTTTTGAACGCTATTGTCAACCTCTCCCCCTCACCCATAGAACGCGGCCCGGAAAACGCAATCTGTACCATTGATGAGACCAAAAGCCTGATTCAACCCAATCCGGAAGGGCCAACCATCGCCTTTATCTTCAAAACAATGTCTGAACCACGTGTCGGCGAAATATCCTACCTCAGGGTATACTCCGGTCATATTGAAACTGGCCATGAGCTGATTGATGTACAGACAGAACAACTCCAAAAGCTTGGACAGGTTTACACTATTGTAGGCCAAAAGAAAACGCCTGTTGATAAACTGCTTGCCGGGGATATCTGCATGGTTGTAAAGCTGAAGGATGCACATACCAATGATACCCTGGCAGACAAAGGAACAAGCGTCCGGGTAACTCCCATTATTTTTCCACTGCCGATGCTGGCCACTGCAATCATTCCGGTTACCCAGGGGGATGAAGAAAAAATTTCGGCTGGCCTGCACCATCTGCATGAAGAAGATCCAAGCTTTGCAATCCAGCACGATGTAGAGTTTAACCAGACAATCCTGAAAACTCTTGGTGAAACTCATCTTGATACCATTATCAGCCGACTTCAAGGGAAGTTTAAAGTCAAGGTTGCCATTGCGCCCGTCAAAATTCCCTATCGGGAATCTATCAGGGTACCCTCATCAGCCCAGGGAAAATATAAAAAACAGTCTGGTGGCAAAGGGCAATACGGCGATGTCTGGGTAAAACTTGAGCCACTTGCACGTAACTCAGGAGTTGAGTTTGCAAGTGAGGTTGTTGGAGGTGTTGTCCCCACAAGATATCTGCCTGCTGTTGAGAAAGGGGTTCGGGAGGCCATCACTCACGGAATTCTGGCAGGATATCCGGTTATTGATCTTAAAGCCATTGCTTATGACGGCTCATTTCATCCAGTCGACAGTTCGGAATTTGCCTTTAAAATAGCCGCAAGCATGGCATTCAAGAGCGCTTTCGACCACGCAAGACCATTCCTGCTTGAGCCGATATTTGACCTTAATGTTTACGCGCCCGAACAGTATACCGGAGAGATAGTGGGTGACATTTCAAGCAAACGTGGTAAAATTCTTGGCATGCAATCTGACGTAAAAATGCAGATCATTCACGCACTGATTCCTCAGGCATCCCTGACGACCTTTCATCATGCACTGACAAGACTTACCCAGAGCAGGGCAAGATACTTATACAGTTTCAGCCATTACGAGGAGGTGCCACCCGATATCGCCCAGCAGATCATTGCTGAAAAGAAAGTGTGAGGAAAACTAAAGGCTGGGGGCGAGAGAGGCAGCTCCGCCCCCCTACAGGATACCGAACAATGACTTGATGGTGAGCCACCATACTATCCAGATCGCCTCACGAATATTTTTTTTTGTCATTTTCGATTTACCAACCGATCGATCAACAAAAACTATGGGGATCTCCTTGATCGTAAAGCCTTTCTTCCACACCCTGAAGTTCATCTCAATCTGAAATGAATAACCTTGGGAATTTATCCTGTCAAAATCAAGGGCCCGCAACACCTCTGCACGAAAACATTTAAAGCCACTTGTCGGATCATCGACAGGCATTCCCGTAATAATACGGGTATAGATACTTGCCATTTTAGAAAGAATCAACCTGCCGAGCGGCCAGTTGACAACGTTGACCGTATTGTTCATGTAGCGCGACCCGATAAGGAGATGAACTTCACTCATGCCATCAAGAAACTGCCCCACCACAACGGGATCATGCGAATAATCTGCATCCATCTCCACAATGTAATGGTAACCCTTCTCTAAAGCATACCTGAACCCTGCAATATATGCGGTACCGAGTCCCATTTTTTTCGCTCTTGTCATCAGATAAACTCCTCTCATCCTCCCCTGCATTGAACGAACAATATCAGCGGTTCCATCGGGGGAATTGTCATCAATGACAAGAACATCAACCGAATCTGAATATCTTCCAGCAAGTTCGCCCAAGAGCCTGCCGATATTATCAGCTTCATTGAAAGTCGGAATGATGACAAGAGCAAGGTTTGACGGCCCTTTTTCATTTCCGAACCGATCGAATGAATGTTCTGGAGTAACGTTGTTGTTTACTGGCATAAGCGTCGGGAATCTTCAAAAAAAAAGCATTGCCTCAACAAAGCAATGCTTTAATAACCCTATTGACCTGATTCTGAAGGCTTAGCGCGCCTCTCTGTGAAATCTGTGGAGAAATCTAAGATCAAAATCAAGTCGAGATGGCGGCGTGAAGGTATAATCAAGCACTTCGCCGTCTGGATGCACCTCTATGAGTGCTCCGGCTGGGCATTCTCCTGAATTAAAACAGGAAGAACAAGAGATACAGGCATCCTGATCAATATATGCCCTGAATCCACCCTCCTGAACGTCACCATAAAACTTGTAGCCAATGGCCTTGACTTTGGGCGGGCACTTGTCGAGGCAAAGGCCGCAACCCACGCAGAGGTTTTCAATAATAAAGTAGTGATCCTTCTCCCTTGGAGGCGCCTTCTTCACTGGTGCCGAAGCAGCAGCGGGAGGAACAGCTTTCGGAGCCGGTGGGGGTGCAGATGAAACCGCCGGTTTGACAGGCGGTGCTGGCTTTGCGCCAGCAACAGGTTTAGCTGACGCAGATGGTTTCGCGCCTGCTTCTGGCTTGGCTCCAGGTGCTGACTTGGAAACACCATCTGCCGGTTTCGGTGCAGGCGGAGGAGCAGGTTTAGGAGCAGCTTTAGGCTCTCTCTGAATCGGAAAGGCTGACTCCTGGGGCAATCCGCTCCTCCCAAGATTGACATTCAGCGGTTCTAGCCGAGCCTTGCCAATTTGTTTCTGGGAAAGTTCTTTTGGTTTAGACTTTACCTCACCCGCCTCCGAAGCAGCCGCCTTAGGCACAACAGGTGGTGGCTTTGGCACTGCAGGGGCAACCTTCGCTG
>SESH01013329.1_pt1 | contig 10918 bp, 6 predicted proteins | sample 3171561 | NCBI WGS metagenome assembly SESH01 (sample SAMN10866947, study PRJNA518727) | freshwater metagenome | biome: subpolar coniferous forest; feature: holomictic lake; material: water; isolation source: holomictic Lake 442 2011 16.5 m and 2014 13 m | place: Canada: near Kenora, Ontario
CCATGCTGGTGGTGGGGGCGGTCATGATCCTCTACAGCGTGGTCGGCGGCCTGTGGGCGGCGGTGCTGTCGGACGCGATTCAGGGCGTGATCATCCTGGTGATGTCGGTGATCATCTTCCCGATCTCGATCGCCTACGTGGGCAACGGCCACGGGTTCATCGCCGGGCTGCGGCGGATGGGCCAGGAGCTGCCGCACGACTACCTGGTGCCCAGCGGGCAGCCGGTGGAGTTCTGGTTCCTCACGGCCTACCTGCTCAGCGTGATGCTCGGCTACAACGTGTCCTGGCACTTCGCGCAGCGCTACAACAGCGTGCCGACGGAGCGGGACGCGAAGCGCATGGCGATGCTCGGTGCGTGGCTCTCGCTGCTCGGCCCGCTGATGTGGGTGATGCCGGTGATGGGGGCGAAGCTGGTGTTCCCGGACATGGCGGCGCTCTGGCCGCACCTCAAGGCGCCGGAGGAGGCCTCGTTTGTCAGCCTCGCGCTGCTGCTGCTGCCGCACGGCATGATCGGCTTCGTGGTGGCGGCGATCCTGTCGGCGACGCTCGGCCAGGCCAACGACGCGTTCAACTGGCTGTCGGCGGCGGTGACCAAGGACGTGTACGTGCCGCTCCGCCGGCGGGTCGGGCTGCCGCCGGCCTCGGACCGGCACCAGATGCGCACGGCGCAGGTGACGATGTTCGTCATCGGCGTGAGCGGCGTCGCGCTGGCCTTCGTGATCTCGAAGCTGGGCGGCGCCTTCGACTTCGGCCTGAAGTACTACTCGATGGTGGGGCCGGGCTTCACCATGCCGGTCGCGCTGGGCCTGATCTACCGCAAGACCCCGTGGTGGTCCGGCATCGCGTCGTGCGCGGCCGGCTTCGCCCTGACCTTCCTCCTCTTCTTCCTCGATGTCTGGCCCGACCAGCCGTACCCGCGCAACGTGCTCAGCGCCGCGCTGGCCTCCACCGTGGTGTTCGTGATCTCCGCGTTTTTCTGGCGGCCCGACGACCCCAAGAGCGCCAGCGCGATCCGCCTCGACCAGGACCTGCGGACGCCGGTGGTGGAGCTGCCGGGCGCGGCGGGCCACGGCGAACTCGGGGTCTACGCGGTCATCGGCAACCTCAGCCTCCTGCTCGGGCTCGTGCTGCTGGCCTGCTGGTTCGTGCCGTCGCGCCCGATCGCGCCGGCCTCCCTCAACGTGGTCGGCGGCGGCCTCCTCATCGCCATCGGGCTGGTGCTGCGGTGGGTGGCGCGCCCGACCGTGCCGCCGGCCGCTCCCGGCGCCGGCGCCGAAAACCGCCTTTGAATCCCCGCCGGTTTCCGTTATCGGCTAGCGGTCATGGTTAAAATCCCCACCCGGCATTACCAGCAGTTTGACGCCGACTATGCCCGGCCGGTCCCCGGCGAGGGGTTCGGCGGCTGGCGGTCGGCGGAGGTCGACCTCGCGCCGGCGCACACCGCCGTCGTGGTCATGCATGCGTGGGAGTGCGGGACGATGGCGCAGTGGCCGGGCTGGCGGCGCTGCGTGGAATATCATCCGCGGGCGCTGCAGATCCTGCGGGAGGTGTTTCCGCCGCTGCTCGGCGCGGTGCGCGCGTCGCCGCTGCCCCTGTTTCACGTGGTGGGCGGGCGCGACTACTACTCGCACCTCGCCGGCTACCGGCGGACGGTGAAGCTGGCGGGCCCGTCGCCGCGTTATGCGCGGGTGCGGAAGGATCCCGTCTACCGGCAGCTCGAGCAGTTTCGGGCGGACCGGGTGTTTGTCGGCCGGCACAACCGGCCGGACGTGCGCCGGGGCTTTGCCCGGCTGGGCTTTGCCCCCGAGGCGCGGCCGCGGCCGGGCGAGCCGATCGCGAAGGACGGGCACCAGCTGGCGGCGCTGTGCCGGGCGCACGGGATCAACCACCTTGTCTACATCGGCTTTGCGCTCAACTGGTGCCTGCTGATGTCGCCGGGCGGCATGATCGACCTCGGGCGCTACGGCGTGCTCTGCTCGACGATACCCGAGGCGGTGACCGCGGTGGAGAACGCGGCGACGGCCCGGGAGGAGCGCGAGAAGGCGCAGGCGCTGTGGCGCGTGAGCCTGAACTCCGGGTTCATCTTCGGCCTGACGGACTTCACCCGGATGCTGCAGGGGCTGCCGCCGCGCCGCCCGGCGCGCCGCGGCTAGGGCTGCTCGGCCGCCTCGCGCAGGAGGATGTCGTCGCCGACCCGGTCGCCCTCGTTCCGGGGGAGCGGGGGCACGTAGACGTAGGACGGGTCGGCCTGCTGGCGGCGCATGATGGGCCGCAGCTCGCGCCAGGTGGCCCAGAGCCCGTGCGGGGCGGGCGGGAGGTCGTGGGCGAGGGCGGCGCGCAGCTTGGGCAAATTGTAGAACGGCACGGCGGGGAACATGTGGTGCTCCACGTGGTACTGCATGTTCCAGTAGAAGAAGGCCGGCAGCCAGCTGCAGGTGTAGGTGCGGCAGCAGAGGCGGAAGTCCGGGGTGTTGGGCGACAGGCCGATGTGCTGCGGGGCGCCGGTGAGGAACCCGAGCCAGCTGCAGTAGAAGGAGCCGCCGTTCACGATCACGATCAGGAACCAGTGCCCCGTGAGGATGAAGGCCGTGGCCAGGGCGAGGTGGCCGAGGACCACGATGCGGGACCAGCGGATGATTTCCCGGCGCTGTCCGACATTGGTCTCGGGCACCACGCGCTGCAGCCACGCGGCCTGGAAGAAGCCGTCGTGAGTCAGGTCGCCCATCGCCGCGGCCACCCAGAAGCGCAGCTGCTTGACGAGGCCGAAGGGGTTGAAGGTGAGCAGCGTGAGGAGGAACTTGAACCCGTGCCAGTCGAGGCCGAGCGGCAGGATGACCTCGCCGTCGTGGTCCACGTGCGTGGTGGCCTGGTGGTGGCGGATGTGGCTGGCGCGGTAGCCGACCGGGTCGAACCAGCCGAGGAAGGAGAAAATTTTGAGGAAAAACGTGTTCCAGAACGGTGTGGCGAACGGGGTCTTGTGGCAGAGCTCATGCCCGGCGATGCCGCCGAAGAACGTGCCATTGGTGCCGTGGAGAAAGAGCGCGAACAGCAGGAGCGGCAGCGCCCACGGCCAAGTGTGCGCGTTGAGCCGGAGAAACACGAGGTAGGCGAACGCGCCGGTGGCGGCGAAGAGCAGCAGCTGCGGCACGGCCTGGGCGAAGCCCCGGGCGTCGCTCTTGCGCATGAGGTCGCTCATGACCGCCTTGTCGATTTTGCAGCGGTACCAGTTGATTTTGATCTGCTCGTTCATGGGGCGGTAACTTTGGATTGCGGCGCTGAAATCCAGCGGAGGCCGGGGAAAGGTTCGAGGGGTTGGAAGCGGTTGGGGTTGGGATGATGAGTGGGGTGGTCTGGCCCTCCGCGATTCACTCGGGCAGGTCGACGTAGCGCAGCTTCCATTGCGTGCCGAAGAAGAAGCGCCGGCCGACGATCGGGCCGGTGACCTCGATTTCCCCGGCGGGCATCTTCCAGACGGGCGCAACGGCGCAGGTGTCGGGATTGACGCGATAGACGCCGCTGGCGAGCACGAGATAAACCGTGCCGTCGGCCGCGCGGCGCAGGCTGTCGAGGCTGAAGGTGGGCATCGGCCCGAATTCAGCGGGCACCGCGGCGGACGCGATCACGCGGTGTTCCTTGGGATCGACGAGCACGACCTGGGTCGGGGCGGGCCGGGCGCCGTAGTCCTTGATGAGGTAGGTCGGTCGGCCGCTGAGCGCGAAGACCAGCCCGCCGCGGCCGGCGGGGACAAGCGAGCAGACGTCGGCGAGGCCCTGGAGGCCGAAGTCGCCGGCGTGGGCCAGCTGGTCGGCGACGGTGTCCCAGAGCGCGAAGGCGCCCGTGGACCGCTGCACGCTCACGCCGCTGCCGGGCTCGGTGCCGAGGCCGATGAACAGCTGGTTCAGCTCCGGCAGAAACAGGAAGCAGTTGGGCGAGGTGTCGGGGACGACTGCGCGGTGAAAGCCGCGGTGGCCGGTCTTCGGATCGTACCACCCGAGCGGACCACCCCGGATGCCGTAGTTGGGGGCCGAGCCGATCCAGATTTTGCCGTCGGGGGTCGTGGCCATCGCATGCGGGCGGTAGGCGATCTCGGCGTGGTCGAGCGGGCCGATGTCGAGCGGGTTGCTGCCGGGCCCGAGGCCGTACCGGTACGGCAGTTTCGGATCATAGAGCGAAATGCGCGCGGCGGGATAGGAGGCGAAGGCCATGCGCCCGTCGCCATAGGCGGCCATCGAGTAGGCCTCGCCGAGCGAGAGGCTGCACTGGCCGAGGTTCACGAGGCCGGTGCCGTCGAGTTCGCAGCGGAACAGGTGCTCGGGCAGGATGCTCGAACCGTAGATGCGCTGGTCGGGCCCGAGGCCGATCATGAAGAGCTGCGTGCCGGCACCCACCCAGTCGAGGGTGAGGTGGCGCGGGGGGATGGCCGGGTCAAGGTTGGTCAGGTCAAGTTTGCGCGGCGCCCCGGTTTCCTCGGTGTAGGCGGCACGCCAGCCGCCGGGCATCGTGACGTCGGCTTGATACCCATGCTTGTAGGTGGCGTGGATGCCGGGCAGCTGGTCCGGCACGGTGGCGACGGGGGTCGCGGTCATGCCCTGCAGCCGGAATTTGCCCAGGTCGCTGTCGAGATAGAGCAGGCCGTCGGTGCCCTTGAAGAAAAACCAGCGGCGCTCGGGGTTGTTGGGCTCGTCGAGCACGGGCCCGACCGGGGCGTGGGCGCCGGTCTTGGGATCAAACATCACGAGGCGGTAGCGCGTGGTCTTGGTCTGGGCGGCGATGGTGCCGTCGTCACCGCAGAGCGGGTAGAGGTACTTGTCGGTTTCATCCATGCGGCCGTAGCGCCGGAACTCCCCGGTGACGGGGTCGAAGCGCGTGAGCCCGGCGCCGGGGTAGGCGCCGATCCAGATGCCGCCGTCGGGGGCTTCCTGGATGCCGGTGGGAAAGGTCGCCATGCCCGGATGGATGGCGCCGAGATCCTGGACGCCCCGCTCGGGGTGTGCGGGGTCGAAGCGGTGGAGGTGGCCGTCCCAGGCCGAGCCGAGATAAAGGATGCCGGTGCGCAGGCTGCGCATCGAGCCGATGGGATAGTCGGCGCCCGGCGCCCGCGCGTTGAACTGGCGGCAGTGCCCGGTGGCGAGATCCACGTCGAAGACGAACAGGCCGCCGTTGTTCTGGCCCATCGAGCCGAGGAGGGAGGGCCGGCCGTCGGCGGTTTTACCCGGGTGGAGGCGGACCCAGTTGACGCCCTTCACCGGGATGCCGATTTCGTGGAAATCCGGGGCGGCGGGCAGCGCGGCGGCGGTCATGGCGCAGAGCAGCAAGGCCAGGAATGGCGGAGATTGATCACCCACGAGCAACACCTCTCACCGCTGGAATCCCGATCCGCAATCCGAAATCCGCCAGGGCCCCGCTCACGGCAGCGTCAGCGTCCGGAGGCGCCAGCCGGTCGCGAAGTAGAAGGTCCGGCCGATCCATGGGCCCGGGACATTGAGCTGGTCGCCGGCGGGCGCGCGCCAGACGACCTCCGCCTCGCAGGTGCCGGGCTTCAGCCGGTAGAGCACGCGCTCGGTGAGGCCGTAGACGCCGTCGGGCCCGGGGAAGAGGCAGCCCTGGACCTGCTCGGGCATCCGCCCGAACTCCGCGGGCAGCGGGACGTCGGCCAGCACCCGGCGGGTGGCGGGATCGACCAGCGCGATGCGGGTGGGCCCGGCCGCCGCGCCGAGCCACTCGGCGGTGCCGCGCGTGTGGCCGAGCAGGGCATACACCTGGCCGTGGGCCGCGGGGGTGAGCGCGAGCACGTCGGGCAGGTTTTTGACGCCGAAGTCGCCGGTGTAGACCGCCTGGTCCTTGGCCGTGTCCCAGAGCACAAACGCGCCCTGCCGGATCTTGGGCTTGGTGCCGGTCCCGCCGTCGATGCTCAGGCCGACCAGCAGCTGCTGCGGCGCGGGCAGCCAGAGCAGCGAGAAGGGCGCGCCGTCCGGGATCAGGTGGCGGTGGCTCCCGGAGGCGAGGGTCTTGGGGTCAAGCCACGTGAGCGTGCCGCCCCACAGGCCGTAGTCGGGCAGGTTGCCGACCCACATCCGCTCCCGCACGGCGCGGCCGTCGGCGGCCGTGAACGCGGGCACGATGGCCATGGCGATGGGGCGGATGCCGATCTCGTCGAGCCGGCCGATGTCGCGCGGGTTGCCGTCGGAGTCCGCGCCGAAGCGCCAGGGCCGGCGCGGGTCGTAGAGCGAGATGTTGGCGTGCGGGTAGGAGCCGAAGGCCATGAGGCCGTCGCTGAAGTTGCCGATGGTGTAGGCCTCGCCGAGCATCAGGCTGCAGCGGCCCAGGTTGATCATGCTGGAGCCGTCGGGCGCGCAGCGGAAGATGTGCTCGGGCAGGAAGCTCGAGCCGTAGATCAGGCCGTCGGGCCCGCGGTGCAGGACAAAGAGATTCGTGCCGCCCCCCTGCCAGTCGAGCGTGAGGGTGCGGGTGGGCACGGCGGGGTTGGTGCTGGTGAGGCGGATCTGCCGGAACGTCCCCGCGCCTTCGTCGCCGTCTTCCCACGTCGCGATCGAGCCGTCGGGCATGGGCAGCGCCTCGCGAAACGCGACCGGCGGCGTCCCGACCCCGTGGAACGGCGGGAGCGGCGGGGGCAGGAAGGCGGCGGGCTCGAGCTGGCCGCCGCGCACGCGGAAGTTGCCGGCGTGCGTCTCGAGGTAGAGCAAGCCGTCCAGACCCTTGTAGAAGAGCAGCCGCTGGGACTTGTCCTCCGGCGAGACCACGGGGCCGAGGGTAGTTGTCGCCCCGGTCTTGGGGTCGATCAGGAGGAGGTGCGGGTGGACGAACTTGGTGAGCGCGGCGAGGGTGCCGTCCGCGCTGGCGAGCGGGTAGAGGTATTGGTCGGCGGGATCCATCCGGCCGAAGCGCTGGAAGGCGCCGGTGGCGGGGTCGAAGCGGGTGAGCGAGCAGTCGGGGTAGGCGCCGATCCAGATGGAGCCGTCGGCCCCCTCGGTGAGGCCGGTCGGGAAGGTGGCGTGTTCGCCGTCAATGACGCCGAGGTCCTCGAGCCCGCGCTCGGGGCGGGCGGGGTCGTAGCGGAGGAGGTGGCCGTCGGTGTGCGCGCCGAGGTAGAGCACGCCGGTGCGCGGGCTGCGGAAGGACGCGGTGGGGTATTGTTGCTTGCTGGAGGGGGCGTTGAACTGGCGGCAGTGGCCGGTGGCGAGGTCGACATCGAGGACGAAGAGGCCGCCGTTGTTCTGGCCCATGGAGATGAGCAGCGAGGCCCGGCTGTCGGGTCCGCGGCCCGGGTGGAGGCGGACCCAGTTGACGGACTTGACGGGCACGCCGAGGTCGCGGACGACGGGTTCGGCGGCGGAGAGTGAGGCGAGGGCGACGCAGAGCACGCAGAGCAGGCGGGGGAGGGTCATGGGGAAAAGGTCGGGGGTGCCGGCTGGCAGCCGGGGCGGGGTGCGCCGCCCACGGTATTCGGGGTCCGGCGCCGAAGGTCAATCATGGCAGGGTCAGGGCGCGGAGGCGCCAGCCGGTCGCGAAGTAGAATTGGTCGCCGACGATGGGGCCGACGACGTCGATGACGTTGGGGGAGGAGGCGTTGAGCCAGACCGTGCCGGGGCGCGGCTGCGGTTGGTCGAGCTGCCAGACGCGCTCGACCTCGCAGGTGCCCGGCCGGATGCGGAAGACGCAGTAGCCGGTGGCGCCGTACACCGCCCCGCCGGGGCCGACGCGCAGCGAGTGGTAGCCGTGCCAGGAGAGCGGGCCGTAGTCCGCGGGCAGCCAGGCCGAGGCGAGGACGGTGCGCCGCGCGGGATCGATCAGCGCGAGCCGCGGGCCGATCTCGGGCGCCCCGGCGGTGAGGATGTGGTCGCCGCGGCCGATCAGCGCGTAGACGCAGCCGTCCCCGGTGGGGGCGAGCGAGGTCACGTCGGCGAGGTGCTCAAGCCCGAGGTCGCCGGACCAGGCGAGGGCGTCCGCAGCGGGATCCCAGAGGGCGAAGGCGCCGTGGAGGTTCTGCCGGATCGGCATGCCGGTGCCGGGCTCGATGCTGAGGCCGAGGAAAATCTGCCGCAGCTCCGGCAGGTAGAGGCCGGAGGCGGGGGACAGGTCCGCGACGACCTGGCGGTGGGATTTTTTGTCGCCGGTCGCCGGGTCGTACCAGGCGAGCGGGCCGCCGTAGAGGCCGTAGTCGGGGCTGGAGCCCATCCACAGGCGGCCGTCCGGCGTCGCGAGCAGGACGTTGGGCCGGAAGCCGATGGCATCGAGCCGGCCGAGGTCGCGAGGATTGTCGCCCGGCCCGTTGCCGAAGCGGATGGGCCGGGCCGGGTCGTAGACCGAGAGGCGCGACTCGGGGTAGGAGCCGAGGTACACCTTGCCCCCGAGCGTCATGAGCGAGTAGGCCTCGCCGCCGGCGAAGGTGTGCTCGCCCAGGTCCTCGAGCGGCGCCGCCGCCCCGGCGCCCAGCCGCGCCCGGAAAATCCGGTTGGGCATGTAGCTCGACCCGTAGAGGTCGCCGTCGGGCCCGACGCCGAGGACGTGGAGGTTGGAGCCGGCCCCGACCCAGTCGAGGTGCAGCTCCCGGCTGGGCACGAGCGGGTCGCGGTTGACGAGCAGGACGCGGCGGGGCGTGCCGGTGCCGTTGATGTGGTCGTCGAGGAAATGCGCGGTCCAGCCGCCCGGCATCTCCGCCGGCGCCTGGTAGGCGTGCCGGTAGGTGGCGTGGATGCCCGCGAGCGGCGCCGGCAGCGCCTCGACGGGCGTGAGGTTCAGGCCGTCGACCCGGAACTTGCCGGCGTGCGAGTCGAGGTAGAGCCGGCGGTCGTCCCCCTTGAAGAACTTCAGGAATTGCGCCGGGTCGGTCGGGTCGGTCACCGCCGGGCCGACCTCGCGGCGCTCGCCGGTGGCCGGGTTGAAGACCAGCAGGTGGGGCCGGCCGAACTTCACGATGCCGGCGAGCGAGCCGTCGTCGCCCGCCAGCGGGTAGAGGTAGTTGTCGACGGGGTCCTGCGGCCCGAAGCCGGTGAACCGGCCGGTGGCCGGGTCGTACTTCGTGAGGCTGGCGCCGGGGTAGGTGCCGATCCAGAGCATGCCGTCGGGGCCCTCGTTGATCCCCAGGGGCGCGATGTCGCCGGGGGCGGGCGTGACGCGGCCGAGGTCCTCGAGCCCGCGCTCCGGGCGGTTGGCGTCGTAGCTGTGGAGGTGGCCGTCCCAGCCGGACACGATGTAAAGCCGGCCAGTGAGCAGGGAGCGGAACGACGCGGCGGAAAACGTCGAGTGGACGCGGTCCTGGGCCGCGAGCTGCCGGCAGCGGCCGGTGGCGAGGTCGATGTCGAGGACGAAGAGCCCCTCGTGGCTCTGGCTCATCGAGGCGAGCAGGGAGGCGCGGCCGTCGGCGGTCCTGCCCGGATGCAGGCGGGCCCAGCTCACGCCCTTCACGGGGATGCCGAGGTCGCGCACGGGAGGAGGAGGGGGCATGGGGAAAAAGCTCAGGCCGACGTCCGTCCAGTTGCCGCCGGTTTCATCCCCGGCAAACAAGCGGGACGCGCCCGGCGCGGCAACGCGGTTTTTGTGTTTATTCAACCGGGCGCCGCCGGGCGGCGCACTTCTGATTTGTCATTCGGGGCGGAGAGGAAAATGAATGTCCCCATGAACCCACCGGCTTATCCCCCGCGTCCGCTCCCCGGCCTAGGCTTCCAAGCGATCGGGGCGGAGGAGGAGGCGCTGGTGCTGGAGGTGCTGCGGCGCAAGGAGCCGTTCCGGTATTACGGCTCGGATCCGGCGAAGCCGCCGCCGATGGCGGCGCAGCTCGAGCAGGAGTTCCGCCAGTACATCGGCACCGACTATGCGCTGGCGGTGACGAGCGGCACGGCGGCGCTGGAGGTGGCGCTGGCGGCGTGCGGCATCGGGCCCGGCGACGAGGTGATTCTGACGGCGTGGAGCTGGATCGCCTGCTTCACGTCGATCGTGCGGGTGGGCGCGCGGCCGGTGCTGGCCGAGATCGACGCCTCGCTGAACCTGGACCCGCGGGAGATCGCACGGCTGGCGACGCCGCGGACCCGCGCCGTGCTGGTGATCCACTATCAGGGCGTGCCGGCGGCGATGGAGCCGATCGAGCTCGAGGCGCACCGCCGCGGCCTGTACGTGATCGAGGACTGCGCGCAGTCGCTCGGGGCGCGCTACCGCGGCCGGCACATCGGCACGTGGAGCGACATCGCGACCTACAGCTTCCAGTACAGCAAGGTCGCGACCTCCGGCGAGGGCGGGATGGTCGTGACGCGCGACCGGCGGCTGTACGAGCGCGCGGTGCGGATGAGCGACCTGGGCAACTACCGGCCGGTCCATGCCGCGCAGGTGCCGCCGCAGGAGCCGGCGTTTGTCGGCGGCCAGTTCCGGATGTCGGAGCTGACGGCGGCGGTGGCCCTCGCGCAGCTGCGCAAGGTGGACCGGATCCGGGACCATTGCCGGGCGCTGCAGGCGCGGATCGTGCCGCGGCTCCAGGGGCTGGCGGGGCTGCAGCTGCGCCCGGTGGCCGATCCGGCCGGGGACATCGGGTTCGAGCTCTACCTCTTCCTCGACCGCCCCGAGTGGGTGGCGCCGTTCCGGGCCAAGCTGGACGCGCGCAACGTCAACTGCGGCCAGCGCACCGGCACCTATCCGCAGTACAACCGCGACTATGTGAAGACCGGTCTGGCGCACGCGCCGGCGGCCTCGCCGTTCCGCGACTTCAAGGAGTGGCCGGCCCCCGGCTATCGCGCCGAGGATTTCCCGCGGACGGAGGACCTGACGAAGCGCTTCATCGCGCTGCCGATCGGCTGGCGGTACACGCCGGCGGATGCGGATCACATCGCGGACTCGGTTCTGGCGGTGCACCGCGAGGGGCTGGGCTGAGGGCGCCCGCCACCTGCTTGCTTGCCCCCCGGCCGGTTTG
>SESH01018120.1_pt1 | contig 10918 bp, 6 predicted proteins | sample 3171561 | NCBI WGS metagenome assembly SESH01 (sample SAMN10866947, study PRJNA518727) | freshwater metagenome | biome: subpolar coniferous forest; feature: holomictic lake; material: water; isolation source: holomictic Lake 442 2011 16.5 m and 2014 13 m | place: Canada: near Kenora, Ontario
GTTCTTGGTTGAGGAACACCAACTTGGACTTGAAGGCCATAATTTTCTAAAAGTCCGTGACTTTTATCGTTTTTGATTCTCGGCAGGACGTTGCCATGCGCCATTAGGCACCAGATTTGCTTAGTCGTGTATTTCTATTTCTGAGTTCTCACTTTGACTGACGGGAAGCTGCCTCCCGCGAGCACCCGCTTGGGCTGCTTATGGAAATATTGCCATAGCGTGAGTTTTGACATCGTGCCAATTACCACCAAGGCGCCCTCTGCGAATCTGAACCAGTGCGTGCAACCGCCTGGGACATGAATGAGAGCTCCGGCGCTTGCCAGTGTTTCCACGCCATCCACGCCGCAATGCACTGTGCCACCGAGCACGAAAAAGGATTCGTCCCAAGCGTGATGGTGCGGGCCAGGGCCGGTACCACCAGGCCCTGCTATCCTGAAAAGCTCATACCCACCCGTTTGTTCTACGGGCGCCAGCACCGTGATCTGGAAACCGCCGACGTCCAACGGTCGCCCAGCTTGCTGCGCACTTTGAATCAATGTTTGTTTCATGTGTCTCTACATCTTGGATGGCTGTGGTTACACGCCATTGCAAACGCCACTCAAGAGTGCATTTCGACCGAAAAAATACATCACGTATGGAGAACTGGCGCGAGTTCAGAGTTTATATTGCTTGTTTGCTTCGTGGGGCCTTTAGGTTCGACACCGCCAGGCTTTAGATGCGTATACCCGGTTTGGAGAGAGCAGATTGCAAATGTCTACTTCGGCAATGTGTCTCTTGTTGATGGTGGTGTTTACGTCAGGCAGTCTTCACGTTCTACAGCCGGAAGAGACACCTTGCTGACGGTCAACTTCTCAATCTGCGCGCCTCAAACCAGTCGTTGAAAACCACAGACTGCCGGTCGCCATGGTGGCAGGGTCAGTCTGCTATGTCTCTTCCAGTCTCACATCAAGCCCTCTCGTAAAGCTTCATTTATCGAGGGCTTAGGGGCTTGACAATGCTATTTGACGAATTCGTACAGAGGCTTGTCCTTGTCAACTATATGGACGGTAAAAAGCTTCAAAGGTGTTTCGCCAACGACCTTGGCTCCTCCGTGCTTGACGTCGCGAAGGTTCATCTGCGTTAAACCGGATGGCATCGTCACTGGTGCTTGGCCCGCTGGCTGAATAGATGTCCCTTGAATTACGTAAACGGCCTCGATTCCGTGGTGTGAGTGGAGATCAATGGTCTCGCCAGTCTTGTATTCAACGATGGATTCGATGACCTCCATGCCTGGAGCTCCCGTCAGGTCGCTGCGTTTTTGCTCTTTGCGCTGGGGCGAGTCGGTCAGGGTTTGTGCGACAAGACCAGTAACCACACCGAGCGTGAACAACATCATGCCCAAGAAAGATTTGACGACTGTAGCTCTTTGATTCTGGTCTGGCTGGATTGGTTGACCTCAAGTCAGGGGCAATATCTCAATATCGGCAGATGGCGATCAGTCGGAATCGGTTCACGGCATAGTGGGCCGCGCCAGGTACAAGTGCAGAGCGCGCAGGTCCGTGTCACTCATGGTCTTGAGTGAAGCGAAAGGCATCACAGCGATAGCGCTACCGTCGGCGCGTTTGCCGCTGCGCATCATCGCCACGAAAACTTCCGCGTCCTTGTAGCGTGGCATCACGCTGCCTTCGCCGAGGGCCAGGCGCGCGGCAGCAGGCCAGTCAGGCGGTGCTCCAACGATCTTGCCGCCCTGCAGGCTCGCGCCGTGGCAACCGGCGCACATTTGCGCGACATAGCGACCGTGCTCAAGGGTCATGCCCTCAGGCACTGCCTTCGCCGGGGGCAGGCTGTGGTCGATCTTGGTCACGGCCTCGGGGATGCGGCCCAGACCGTACATCACGCGGCCAGGCAGCGGCAGTTGGATGATGCCATTCTCTTGTCCAGACTGCGGTGCCAACTGACGCACATGGGCCACGATGCTGGCTAGATCAACGTCGGTCAAACGGTTGTAGTCCTCGCTGGGCATCAGCCGCAGCGCGCGGCCATCGGCGCCCACGCCGTGGCGGATACTGCGCACCCAGTCCGCCGGCTTGTAGCCGGCCATGCGTGGATTGCCCGCGGTGAGGTTGGGACCCGCCAATTTGAGCCCCTTGCCGTCATCGGCCAGCGTGGCGCCCCCGCCGTTGGAACCATGGCAGTCCACGCATCCGCGCGAGCCAAACAGGTAGGAGCCGAGGACACCGAAGAGCACTGTGAACTTATCCGCCGGCGTCGCTCTTGAAACTCGTGCCCTCACTGGCGGACAACAATGTCTGCGAGATGCGGTTCAATGGGGCCGAACAATGTGATCACAGCCTAACTGTTATTTCCCGGCAGTCCCATCTCCCGATCACCTTTCAACAATCCAACCTGAGAGGTTCCCAAAGGCTGACGGCTTCGTCGAGTTCGTTGCGATAGCGCGATGCTGCATCAGCAGATTGCGGGGTCAAGATGTCAGATGCAACCTTCAGTACCCAAATTGAAGCGAAAAATAACTTCTTTTCGGTAAATCGCCGAAGCGTGGACAGGCAGATGATTGCGCTCCTAAAGTACACCAGACCGTGCAGGGCGGGTCTCAGTTTTGACGTCGGCGCGATCACCTACCTGCAGGGGAAGACCTACCTCTGAAGGTAAATCGATATGAGAACTCTCATCAACAACCTCAACTTCATTACGAAGTTGAGCCTTCTTACGCTGGTCAGCGTATTCATTCTCGTAGCTGTTTCAACCTACATCCTTGTCGATGAGCGATCGCACATGCGCGCTGATCGCGAGAATCTGGTCCGACAGATGACGGAAGCGGCCTCAGGCGTCTTGAATTGGGCCTATGACCTGGAAACGTCAGGCAAGATGCCGCGGGGGGAAGCGCAGGCACAGGCTAAAAATGCAATTGTCAAGATGCGTTACGGCAACGACGAGTACATCTTTGTCAGCGACATGCAGTCACCGGCCAACATCCTGGTTCACCCCAAGACCGAACTTCTAGGCAAGCCGATCCAAATGAAGATTGGCGGAACTCTGGTGTTAGATGTCTTTGCGCAGAAAGTACGCAAAGACAAAGGCGGCTTCCTGGAATACTTGTGGCCCAAGCCCGGCAAGACAGAGCCAGTGGAGAAAGTTTCCTATGTTCAGGGCTTTGAGCCTTGGGGATGGGTCATTGGAACGGGACTGTATGTTGATGACCTCCAGACAGAATTCATCTCCATTGCATCCAAGGCCGCAATTGTTGCGATCCTTGGCGCTATGGGATTGCTCTATATCGCGTTCATCATTTCCCGATCCATTACGAGAGGTGTAGCCAAGGCTGTGCAAGTGGTGGACGCCATCGCTCAGGGGGACTTGACCAAGGATTTCAAATCCCGCGGATCCGATGAAATCGCAAAACTACTGAATGCGCTGATGCTCATGCAGAGCAGTCTCTTGAACATGGTGTCAGCCGTTCGAAGCGACGCAGAGAGCCTTTCCGTTGCCAGTGCACAAATTGCCCAAGGCAACCATGATCTGTCGGCTCGAACAGAAAGTCAGGCCAGCGCGCTAGAGCAAACCGCTGCTTCCATGGAGCAAATGGGTTCAACAATTAGTCAGAATGCCGACAGCGCGCACAGGGCTAACCAGTTAGCGCTGAGTGCCTCCACAATCGCAGCCAAGGGCGGTATCGTGGTGTCCGAAGTCGTTGGCACGATGCAGGGCATCAACGAAGCATCACACAAAATTGCCGAGATCATAGGTGTGATCGATGGAATCGCCTTTCAAACCAATATCCTTGCCTTGAACGCAGCCGTTGAAGCTGCCAGGGCTGGCGAGCAAGGTCGAGGCTTTGCAGTGGTGGCCAGTGAGGTCAGAAGTCTGGCCGGCAGAAGTGCTGACGCTGCCAAAGAAATTAAGATGCTCATCAGTGCCAGCGTAGAAAGGGTAGAGCAAGGCGCACAACTGGTAGACAGGGCTGGAGAGACAATGACCGAGGTGGTGAATAGCATCAAACGCGTCACAGACATCATCGGGGAAATCAACAGCGCCAGTACGGAGCAAGCCGAGGGCGTTCATCAGGTGGTCGAAGCCGTATCGCAGATGGACCAGGCAACCCAACAAAATGCTGCTTTGGTTGAAGAAATGTCAGCCGCCGCCATGGGGTTAAAGGCGCAAGCTCAGGGTCTGGTGAAGGTTGTGGCGATGTTCAACTTAGGCACTACTAGGCTCCCCAACGCATCGGTTGTCATGCGGAAACTAACCCGCGCATAGACGCCGAATTACCCTTAGCCGCACCGAAAGGAAAGCTTCAGAGCCCTTGAAGTCGATGTGACAGTCCGCAACTGCCCGAGCAAATGTTTAACTTCCTTCACCGCAAAACAGTTGTTGGTCGGAGATCAGTCGCGGAAATGATCGTACGACAGGACGTAAGGGTATCGATAAACGCAGATACGGTGCTCGTTGCCAAACCTAGCCGCCACCGTCAAGAAACTCCGTTGGATGGTGTGAAAGTACCAAACCTTGTGAGCCCGCTATGACGGCGATAGACACCAAAGAGACTTTCGACTAACGAAACAGCCGGTTCCAAACCGGCCATTGGCGGCTGTACGTTGGTGGTTGGCAATAGTGTGAAGTTCTCAGTGCCCTCGTAGGCGCTAAACCATGGCAGATCGAGCCCTTGGCAGGAGTACTATGCTGGTTCAGGGGCTCCCCCAGAAAGAGGAGTGGTCATGGAGATAGCCATGTTCAGGACAACGCGCAAAATGCCCGCCACCGTTGCGATAAGGTGTTCGGCATGAACCTCAAGTTCTTTCAGTTGCGCTCGATCAAAACCAGGGTGACCCTGTTCACGCTGGCCATTTTCGTAACCAGCATCTGGACGATTTCGTTCTACGTCGGCCGGATGTTGCAGCTGGACATGGAGCGGGCGTTGGGCGCGCAGCAGTTCAGCGCTGTTTCCATGGTCGCCGCTGATATCAACGAGGACATACAGTCCCGGCTGGACGCGCTCGAAATCATTGCCGTCACGATCGCTTCAACCCTTCCGAGTGGTGCGGCTGCCACACAAAAGGCACTCGAAAACTTCCCAGTGTTTCAGCACCTTTTCAACGCTGGCACCGTGGTCACCGGGCTTGACGGCACGGCGATTGCCTCTGTTCCCGCCGCTTTGGGTCGGGTGGGCGTCAATTACATGGACAGAGATCAGGTCGCGACGGCGCTCAAAGAGGGCAGATCGTCGGTTGGCAAGCCGGTGCTTGGCAGGGTCCTGAAAAAGCCAATACTCTCCATTGCAGCGCCCATTCGTGACCCGCAGGGCAAGGTCATTGGTGCATTGATCGGCATCATCGACCTAGGCCAACCCACATTTTTGGATAAGGTTACCAACGCTACCCATGGAAAAACCGGCACCGTTTCACTGATTTCAGTGCCGCACCGCCTTACTGTTACGTCCTCGGACAAGAAACTCGTCCTGTTCGCTCTGCCCGCGCCCGGTGTCAACCCCTATCTTGACCGAAATATGGCTGGCTTTGAGGGCTCCACCATCGTGGTTAACGTCCTTGGCCAAGAGCAACTGGCTTCTGTCAAGAAGATTCCTGCAGCGCAGTGGTACCTTTTTTCGGGACTGCCCATCGAAGAAGTGTTTGCCCCGGTGCGCGCCACGCAGCGGCGCGTGCTACTGGCCGTAATCTTGCTGACCTTGCTGGCGGGAAGTTTGACCTGGTGGATGTTGAAGCGCGAACTTGCGTCCATGTTTGACACCGCGAACAAGCTGGCCCATATGGCTGAGGTCACCGAGACGCCACAGCCTTTACCAATCACCCGTCAGGACGAAATCGGTGAACTGATCGGTGGCTTCAACCGCCTGCTGGAAACCTTGGGCAGGCGCGAGAAGGCGTTGCAAAACAGCGAAGAAAACCTCTCGATCACGCTGAATTCGATTGGCGATGCGGTCATTGCCACCGACCCTGCCGGTCGGGTCACGCGCATGAATCCAGTGGCTGAACGCCTGTGCGGGTGGACGCTGGCCGACGCCGTAGACCACCCACTTGCAGAAGTGTTCTGCATTGTCAATGCCGCTACTCGCGAACCGGTGGCTGACCCGGTGCAACTGGTGATGGCGCATGGCGAAGTAGTCGGCCTCGCCAACCACACGGTGCTACTGGCCAAAGACGGACACGAATACCATATTGCCGACAGCGCAGCACCGATCCGCAATGCTGAGCGAAAAATCATCGGCGTGATACTGGTGTTCAGTGATGTGAGCCAGAAATATGCAGCACAGGAAGAGATTGAGGAAAGTCACGAGCGATATCGCGCACTAAGCGAGGCAGCATTCGAGGCGATATTCATTTCTGAAAGAGGGGTCTGCTTGGAACAAAACTCACGAGCCGAACAGATGTTTGGTTACACATCGACGCAAGCCATAGGTCGAATGGGCACTGAGTGGATCGCGCCGATCGATCGTGATTTGGTGATGAAACACATGATGGAAGGATACGAGCAGCCCTACGAGGTCACCGGTTTGCGAAAGGACGGTTCAACTTTCCCGTCGATCATTCGCGGCAAGATGATGCACTACAGGAAGCGCCACGTTCGCGTAACCTCAATGAGCGACATCACGGAACGTAAAGAAGCAGAAATCGCATGGAAGAAGAGCGAGGAGCGCCTGCATTCCGTCTTCAATGCCATGAGTGAAGGGTTCTCAATTCAAGAGGTTATTTGCGACCAAGCCGGCAAGCCCGTTGATCTGCGTTTTATTGAAGCCAATCCGGCGTTCGAGAGGCAGACGGGCGTGAAGAATGCGGACAGCTTGGGGCACACCCTGCGTGAGTTGTTTCCCCAATCAGAGTCGTATTGGATCGAACGCTACGGCAAGGTGGCACTCACCGGTGAAGCAACCCGATTTGACGCAGTGTTTGGGCCGCTGAACAAGCACTATCAAGTGAGTGCATTCCAGACCGAGCCGGGTCGATTTGGTGTCACGTTCATGGATATCAGTGAGATCAAGCGCGCCGAAGCGGCGCTGCTGAAGAGCGAAGAACGCTGGAAATTTGCCATTGAGGGCTCTGGCGACGGCCTGTGGGACTGGAGTGTCCAGACCGGCAAGGCCTTTTACTCATCGCGCTACAAAACCATGCTGGGCTTTGCCGATGATGAAATCGGTGATAGCGCAGACGAATGGACTAAACGTATTCACCCCGACGACGCACCGGGCGTGTTTGCGGCACTACAGCCCTACTTGGACGGAAAACCCGGCTCGGCCACAATTGAGTTCCGTATGCTGTGCAAGGACGGCAACTGGAAATGGACGCAGGGGCGCGGCCTGGTGGTAGAGCGTGATGCCGACGGCAAACCCTTACGCATGATCGGCACCAACAGCGACATCACCGAGCGCAAGGAGCATCAAAGCCAGCTCGAGCACATCGCCCACTTCGATGCACTGACCAACCTGCCCAACCGGGTGCTACTGGCTGACCGCTTGCAGCAAGCCATGGCGCAGGCGCAGCGCCGAGGTCAACGGCTGGCAGTGACCTATCTGGACCTTGATGGCTTCAAGCCCGTCAATGACCGGCACGGCCATGACGCGGGAGACCAGGTCCTCATCACCTTGGCCCAGCGCATGAAGCAGGCACTGCGCGAGGGCGACAGCCTGGCCCGGCTCGGTGGCGACGAGTTTGTGGCGGTGCTGATTGACTTGGAAGACACTTCGGCCAGTTTGCCGCTGCTCAACCGGCTGCTGACGGCGGCGGCCCAACCGGTTCAGGTGGGAGACGTCAGCCTTCAGGTCTCAGCCAGCCTGGGTGTCACCTTCTACCCGCAAGCGCAGGAGATCGACGCCGATCAGCTACTGCGCCAGGCCGACCAGGCCATGTACCAGGCCAAAGTGGCCGGCAAGAACCGCTATCACATCTTCGATGCCACACTGGACAGTCATATCCGCGGCCACTACGAAAGCGTGGAGCGCATCCGCCTGGCGCTGGAAAATCACGAATTCGTCCTGCATTACCAGCCCAAGGTCAACATGCGAAGCGGTCAGATCATCGGTGCCGAGGCTCTGATCCGCTGGCAGCATCCCGAAAAAGGTCTGCTGCCGCCAGTCGAATTTTTGCCCGTGATCGAGGACCAGGCGCTGGCCATCCCCATTGGTGAGTGGGTGATCGACACTGCTCTGACCCAGATCGAGCTCTGGCACGCAGCGGGCCTGGACATCAAAGTCAGTGTCAACGTCAGTGCGCGTCAGTTGCAGCAGAGCGACTTTGTGGATCGGCTGAAATTCATATTGGCAAAGCACCCGCAGGTGAGTTCAGGCAGCCTTGAGCTCGAAGTTCTGGAGACCAGCGCTCTCGAAGACATTGCCCAGGTCTCCCATGTGATCGAAGCCTGTGCCCAGATCGGTGTGACCTTTGCACTGGATGACTTTGGCACTGGCTACTCATCCCTGACCTACCTCAAGCGCCTGCGGGTCCAGACACTCAAGATCGACCAGAGCTTTGTGCGAGATATGCTTGATGATCCGGATGACCTGGCCATTTTGCAAGGCATCATCGGCTTGGCAGAATCTTTCAAGCGGCAGGTCATTGCAGAGGGAGTAGAGACCGTGGCACACGGCAGTTTGCTGATGCAACTGGGTTGTGAACTGGCGCAGGGCTACGGTATTGCCAGGCCGATGTCATCACACCAGTTGCCGGCCTGGGCGGCCAGTTGGCAGCCCGACGCGGCTTGGTGCGCATTGCCGTGGTTGGGTGGTCTAGATACAGAGTGGTAGATGCCTGATACGTCAGCAACCTGTGACTGACATCAAAGACTGATCGGTATTTCAGAGCCACTAAATTGAACTTCCAGAATGCCGCCCTTCGTGACCGACTGGTGCGCTGCACAACCGAATTACGTTTTGCTCCATTCCTGACGTTCAAATTTGATAGTCAGCGGCGGAGAAACGTGGCTGGCTCCAGAAGACACATACCCCACGGCCGAGTTTCTCCATTGGAGTCATTCAATGCCGGGTCTGGCCGATAAGTCCTTCCGTGCCAGGCTTTGTAAACTTGATCTCACACCCCCACCACAAGCATCTCAAACTCCTGAATCGGCAGCGGGCGGCTGAACAGGTAACCCTGGTAATGGTGGCAGCCCAGGGCGCTGAGAAACTCGCGTTGCGCCTCGGTCTCGACCCCTTCGGCAATCACCGTCAGTCCCATGCTCTCAGCCAGCGCGATGACCATCTTGGCAATGGCTGCGTCGTTGGAGTCGTTCAGGATGTCGCGCACAAAACCCTGGTCGATCTTGAGCTGGTCCAGCGGCAAGCGCTTGAGGTAGGACAGTGATGAATAGCCGGTGCCGAAATCGTCCAGCGAGAAGGCCACACCTCTTGCCTTGAGGGCATTCATCTTGGCGATCACATCCTCGACATGGGTCACCAGCAAACTTTCCGTCATTTCAAGCTTCAGCCGATCCGCTTTGGCTCCCGTTCGCCCCAGCGTGCTGAGGACCTGATCGGCAAAGTCGCGCTGGAGAAACTGCTTTGCGCTGACGTTGACTGCCAGCGTCAGTTGTGCCAGCGCAGGTTGCGTGGCCCACTTTGCCAGCTGTCGGCAGGCGCTCTCCAGAACCCAGTGGCCAATGCGCAGGATCAGGCCGGTTTCCTCCGCCAGCGGGATGAACTCGGCGGGCGACACCATGCCGCGCTTGGGATCGAGCCAGCGCAGCAGCGCCTCGGCCCCTATCACTCGCCCCTGTTCGGTCACCTGCGCCTGGTAGTGCAGCAGGAAATGATTCTTCTCGATGGCCTCGCGCAGACCAGCCTCCAGCGCAATGCGGGAGTTGACTGAGGCCTGCATTCGGGGGTCGAAGAAGCGCAGTGTGTTGCGCCCGTGCGCCTTGGCCTCGTACATCGCCAGTTCGGCCCGCTTCAGGGGTTCGACGGTGCCCTCGTGTTTTTCGCCGAACAGGGAGATGCCAATGCTGGCGCCGCAGGAAACCTCGGCGCCGTCGAGTTCATAAGGATGCCTGAGCGCTGCAAGAATCTTGTTGCCCGCCATTTCGGCGTGCATGGCCGCCTCCAGCGGGCTCTGGTCGAGTTGCTCCAGCAGCACGACAAACTCGTCACCGCCCAGGCGGCTCACGGTTTCGCGCTCTCCGAGGCAGGCGCTCAGGCGCTGGGAGAACTGCTTTATCAGCAGGTCACCCTTCTCGTGACCCAGGGCGTCGTTGAGATTCCTGAAATTGTCCAGATCGACCAGCAGCAGCGCGCCCTGGCGCTTCTCGCGTTCGCCGGCAATCATGGCCCGCTGTAGCGCAATGATCAGCATCCGGCGGTTCGGCAGCCCGGTCAGCAGGTCCGAGAAAGCCAGGCTCTCGATCTGCTCCTCTGCCGCCTTGGCGGCGCTGCCATCGCTGAAGGTACCGACATAGTGCGTCAGCACGTCGGCTTCATTCCTGACGCTGCTGATGCTGAGCAACTGGGGATAGACCGTGCCGTTCCTGCGCCGGTCCCAGACTTCGCCCTGCCATCCGCCGGTGCGCTTGATGCTGTCCCACATGACGGCATAAAAGGCCGAGTCATGCCGACCTGAACCGAGCAGGCTTGGCGTCTTGCCAATCACCTCTTCGGCCGTGTAGCCGGTGATCTCGGTGAATGCCTTGTTGACCCGCAGGATCACATTGTCTGCATTGGTGATGGTCATGCCCAACTGCGAATCGAAGGCGATGGCGGAGATGCGCATTTCCTCGTCGGCCCGCTTGCGCTCGGTAATGTCGGCAATGAAGGCAGTGAAGTGGTAGCTGTCGTCCTCCTTCAGTGGCAGGATCGAGAGTTCTACCGGAAATTCTTTGCCATTGCGTCGCAGCGCGCTAATTTCAATGCGGCGATTCAGTACCCTGCTCTGTCCGGTGTCCATAAACCGGAGCAGGCCCTGCCGGTGCGCTGCGCGATGCTGCG
>SESH01079433.1_pt1 | contig 10918 bp, 8 predicted proteins | sample 3171561 | NCBI WGS metagenome assembly SESH01 (sample SAMN10866947, study PRJNA518727) | freshwater metagenome | biome: subpolar coniferous forest; feature: holomictic lake; material: water; isolation source: holomictic Lake 442 2011 16.5 m and 2014 13 m | place: Canada: near Kenora, Ontario
TCACGCTGCGCGAGATGCTTCGCGGGTTAGACACATCGGATGCGCCTAAGGGGCGGGACACTCCCATCTTCGGGCTGGCCTATGACTCCCGACAGGTGCGGCCGGGCTGGCTGTTTGTCGCCATCCGTGGCTTTCACGCCGACGGGCACCAGTATGTGGCGCAGGCGGTGGAGGCCGGGGCCACCGCAGTGGTGGCGGACCTGCGCTACTGGGCCGGCGCAGAGATTGGCGTACCGCTGATCCGGGTGGCCGACAGCCGGGTGGCGTTGGCGGCGCTGGCGGCGAACTTCTACCAGCGGCCGGGCCTGAGCCTGCGCACGGTTGGGATCACCGGCACGAAGGGCAAGAGTACCACCACTGATCTTGTGAGCCAGATCCTTGAGGGCGGCGGGTTCAGCACCGGCATGATCAGCACGGTGGACTTTAAAGTCGGCGTGCGGCGCTGGCCGAACAGCACCCGCCAGAGTACCCCTGAGGCTCCCGAGATCCAAGGGCTGCTGCGCGAGATGGCCGACGCCGGCTGTGATTACGCGGTGATCGAGGCGACCTCGCACGCGCTCTCGGCCCGCTGGAACCGGCTCGGCGGCTGCTACTTCGACGTGGCGGTCTTCCTCAATATTACGCACGAACACCTAGACTACCACGGCAGCTTCGAGCAGTACCGCGCCGATAAGACGCGCCTGTTCGAGATGCTCGGCGAGGGCGAGCAGGGCGATGTCTGGGCGATTGCGAACGCCGACACCCCGAGCCACGCATACTTCCTCGCCGCCGCCCCCGCCCGCGCCCGCAGGCTGACCTTCGGCGTGCAGGCGTCCGCCGATGTGCGCGCCCACGAGGTGTCCGCCGGGCCGGGCGGTGCCACGCTGCGGGTGACGACGCCGTGGGGCGAGGCGCGCCTGCGGCTCCAGCTCCCCGGCAGCTTCAATGTCTCGAATGCCCTGGCTGCGCTCAGCGTCGCCCTCAGCCAGGGCGTTCCCTTGGGGCGGGCCGCCGCCGCTCTGGAGGCAGTGCCCGGCATCCGTGGGCGCATGCAGCCGGTGAATATGGGCCAGCCCTTCGATGTGATCGTGGACTACGCCCATAACCCGGACTCCTTCGACCAGGTGCTCGGCATGCTGCGCCCGCTCACGCCGGGCCGGATCATCGCCGTGTTCGGCAGCGCGGGCGAGCGCGACCGGGCCAAGCGCCCGATCCAGGGCGCGATTGCCGGGCGCTACGCCGACCTGCTTGTTCTGACGGACGAGGATCCGCGCGGTGAGGATCCGGCCGCGATCATCGCCGAGATTGCCGAGGGCGCCGAGCAGGCCGGTAAGCGGGCCGGCGACGGCTACCTCTGTATCTCCGACCGGGCCGAGGCCATCCGCACCGCCATGGCCGCCGCCCGCCCCGGCGACTTGGTGTTGCTCCTGGGCAAGGGCCACGAGGGCAACATCATCTACGCCGGCAGCACCATTCCCTGGGACGAGGCCGAGTCTGCCCGCGACGCCCTGCGCGCACTGGGGTATGTATGATCGACCTCGCCCCCAACAACCCCTACGCCCTCAGCATCGCCTCGCCGATCATCGCGGCGGCGGGCAGCCTCGGCTACGGCGTGGAGGTGGCCCGCCACCTCGGCCTGGGCGCGCGCCCGGCATCGTCCGGCCTGGGCGCCATGGTCACCCGCAGCACCAGCCTGCGCCCGTGCAAGGCCCGGCCAATGCCCGAGATCATCGAGACATCGGCGGGGCTGCTCTACCGGGGCTGGGAGCATAACCCCGGCCTGCGGGCGGTGCGCGAGCGCTTCGCGCCGGTCTGGGCGACCTGGGAGTTGCCGGTGGTGGTGAGCCTATGGGGCGAGGGCGCGTCCGAGTTGGCCGAGGCGGCCGCGCTGCTGGAGGGCGTCGCGGGGGTGATGGGCGTGGAGTTGCCGCTGGCGGTACACGGCGCCCTGACGCCCGAGTCCGCCGGTCGGCTGGTGGCGGCGGTGCGCCGGGCCACCGTACTCCCGCTGATCGTGAAGCTGCCCGGCCAGGCTCCCGACATCCTGGCCCTGGCCCGCGCCGTCGTCGCGCACGGCGCTGACACCCTCGCCCTGATCGCCGGCCTGCCCGCGATTGCCGCCCGCCCCGACGGCACCCTGGCCGAGGGGTGGCTCTGCGGCCCGGCCATCGCGCCCCTGGCCCTGGCCCTGGTGGCCGCCGTCTGCGCCGAGGCCACCGTCCCGGTGATCGGCATGGGCGGGGTGCGTAGCGCCGCCGACGCACGGGCCATGCTCACCGCCGGGGCCACCGCCGTCGGCCTGGGCTCGGCCATCCTCGCCGACCTGCGCGCCGGGGCGCGGATCGCGGGCGGGTTGTAGCCGAGATCCGCCCCAGCGGGGCGGATCTAGCGCAGCGCCAGCTCGCGCACGTGGACGTGGGCCACCTCGCCCGCTCCGGCCTGCAGGATCTCCAGGCGTAGCGTGCGCAGCTCGCGCACCCTGCTGGGCAGATCCAGGCTCACCGTCGGGTCGGGCGGCAGGCCGACGTAGCGCTGCTCCGCGATCACCTGCGGGCCGCCGTCGGTCGTTGTGCCGATCACGCGCAGCGTGAAGTCCATCGAGGCCACGGTGAGCGTCACCCCGCCAATACGGCGCGGCTGCGGGAAGCGCAACTCGATGATCAGCGGGTTGGCCTCGAAGCCGCGCATCAGCGTACTCGGGTCGCCGTCGAAGATGTTGACCGGCGCGCCGATGTCCAGCGCCGAGTGGGCCACCGTCACCGGCTGGCCGCCGATATCAACCTGATCCTCCACCAGCTGGGCGCGGGCGACCCGGTCGGCGGCGAAGATCGCGTCGACGGTAGCGACGTAGCGCATACGCACCACATAGAAGCCGGGCTGGCCATTCGGGTAGGGCAGGATCTGTTCGGGCTGGTCGACGATAAACTTGCGATCTTTGATCGCCCGATCAAACTCGTAGGGCGGCATAATAAAGATCTGGTGGGCCGGGTCGAGCGGCTGGCGCGCGACCATGAAGGCGTCGATGTTGATCAGCTGAACCCGGCTGGCCTGGGCCGGGCTGAGGAAAAATTCGAGGTAGGCGTTCGGATTGTTGGCCCAGGTCGGCGAGACCAGCAGCTGCGTATCGGGCTCGCGGGCCAGCAACTCGGGGATGGCCTCGCCAAAGAGTTGCGGCGCCCCATACTGCATCCCGTCCAGGGTATAGTTGGTGAACCAGGTCGGCCCGTCTACCAGGGCCGTGCGCAGCAGCAGCAGGCTGGACACGCCCAGCGCGAGGGCCACCGCCCCGGCGGCGAGGCCATAGCGCAGCCGCCCGGCCACCCAGCCGTAGCAGCGGTCAAGCCCGAGGGTGAAGATCATCGCGGCGGGCACCAGCATGGCCAGCACACGGGTGATGCTGACCGCCACCAGGGCCGCCGAGAAGGGCGCGGCGAGCATGGCCACCAGCAGCACCCGGTGCGTCGGCGAGCGCAGCCGGGCCAGGCAGATGCCCAGGCCCACCAGGATGAAGGGCAGATATGCCAGGGGCAGGTGGCCCATGTCCAGCATGCGGTGGCGATCGAGATCGACCGTGTTGGGCAGGAACCAGTAGGCCGGACTCAGGCCGGCCAGGTAGTTCGCGCCGAAGGTGGTCAGCTTCTCGCCCAGCGGGATCGTGTGCGTCCAGTAGGAGTCGAGCGCGCGCAGTTGGGCCGTGTAGGCATCGGGCTGCATCAGCCGAAAGCGGGCCAGGGGCAGGGCAACCAGCAGGAGCGCGCCGGACGCGCCGACCAGCACCCGCCAGCCCTGGCGCAGGTGGTAGCGCAGGTCCGAGAGCAGCAGCAGCACGCCGCTCACCAGCATCACGCCCTGGCCGTTCGCATAAGCGTAGAAGGTCATCGCGCCGAAGACGATGGCCGGGAAGAGCCAGGCGACGCCGCGTGTGCGGTAGAGCAGGTAGCAGCAGAGGAAGCAGGCGTAGAATGCCACCATCATCACCGTCTCAAACGCGGTGCGCGAGTGCAGAAACCAGGCCGGGGCGGCGGTCAGGGCCAGCGGGCCAGCCCACCAGAAGCGGCTCTGGAAGACCAGGCGCAGGGCCAGGGCCACCGCCACCAGGGCCAGCGCACTCACCGCCGCCGAGGTGGCGCGGGTCAGGAAGGCCGAGTTGCCGAAGATCGCCGTGCTGACCAGGTGGATATAGACGCTCAGGCTGAGGTTCCACTTCTCGGCGTTGAGGAAGTAGGGCGGCAGCAGGGTGCCGTCGGCGCTACGCAGCCCGTTCGTGAGCAGCGCGCGGGCCAGGTTCGTCTGGATGGCCTCGTCGCAGAAGAAGTAGATCGGGAAGGCGGTGAGGCCCACGAGTCGGGTGATTGCGTAGAGCAGCAGCCCGGAGAGGACGATGAGGGCGTCGGACAAGCACAGCTCGGCCAGGATGCCTATCCGGCCTAGCGGGCGGGACAGGGCGGCCCCGCTCGGCTTACCAACGGCGGGCCACGCATTCGCCCTGGCCACAATCAGCGTCCGCCCGGCGGGCACGATCAGCTGGATCGGCGTGCCCTCAGGCAGATCCAGCGGCTCGTCGGGGTGGATGGCCCCGTCGCGGTAGACCGCGCCGACGAGGCGGCTGGCAGGGATGGCGTTCGGATCGGGGCGCTCTGGCATGAACGAAGCCTGCCCAGTGGCTCACCACTGTGATAATGCGGGATGTCCGATGGGGTGGGTTCAGGGAGATCTTCGCCCTCGCGAAACACCCTCCCCCATGTACTGTGGTGGAGCCACTCGGGAAGTATAGTACGCTTTCGCCTCGACATGGTTTCAGGATTGACCCTATTTACCCCCAGATTCTTCTCCCTGAGTAGCTCTTTTCATCGCGGTGGCATGCGCCGCACGCATTGAAGGTTTCCTGAGGCTAATTCTATGAAAAATGAACCGACCGCCCCGGATGGGCCGGGCTTTGGCTGGCGGGATCTGGGCTCGGCCCTGTTGGTGTTTCTGCTTGGCGGGGTAGCGGTGATGATCTCGGCACGCCTTGCGACCCGTGCGCTCGGCCAGATGTCCGGTGTCGGGCTGCTCTCGCCGGTGGCCTATGTGGCCGGCGTGGGGCTCTACCTCGCGCTGCTGCTGGGGATCTACCTATTCGGGGTGCGGCGAGCGGGCTGGGCCGCCCTGGGCATGCGCGGCACCAGTTGGGTCAACTTCGCCCTGGTGCCGCTGATCTTCATCGTCGGGGTGAGCGCGGTGGCCTCGGTGAACATGTTGGTGATGAAGGCGGTCGGCTCCTTCGAGAACCCGCAGGTCGACGCGATCAGCGGGGGGAAGCCGATGAGCTTAGGTGGGCTGGGGGCGGGCCTGCTGCTGATCGCCGTGCTGGTGCCCTTTGTCGAGGAGTTGTTCTTTCGCGGGATGCTCTACCCGCTGCTGCGCCGCCGCGCGCCCGCCGCCGTGGCGGTTGTGGCCAACGCCGCGATCTTCGCGATGGTCCACATGATCCCCGTGCTTATCCCCGGCCTGTTCGTGGTCGGCCTGTGCCTCGCCTTCCTGCGCGAGCGCAGCGGCTCGATCTGGCCCGGCGTGATCTACCACGCCATGCAGAATGGCCTGGCCATGCTGGCAATCTATGTCGCGCTGAATATGGGGGCGGTGAGGTAGGGACGAAGGGCGCGAAGGGGCTGGGGCGGTCGTTCGCGCCCTCCACGTTCGCGTCATTCGCGCGGTTTCGCGCCCTCCGCGATCCAAACACCCCCCCCTCCGTGATCCAAACAACCCCTATGATATACTAGCCCGATGAAAATATACAAGGCCCGCGCGCCGATGCGGATCGGCTTCTTCGGCGGCGGCACCGATGTGAGTCCCTACGCCGAGGAGCACGGCGGTAAGGTGCTCAACTGCACCATCAACCTCTTTGTGCGCTGCATGCTCAGCCCCAGCAGCGAGCCAGGCATCACCATTCGCTCCCTCGATCTTCAGGAAGTTAGCAGGCTGGTGGGTGGCCGCGAGTGGGACGGCAAGCTCAGTTTGCCCCAGGCGGTCCTCGACGCGATGCCCCTGCTCCAGTCGGTGCGCTCGGCGGAGATGCCTGGCTTTAAGCTGACGATGTTTAGCGACGCGCCCCCCGGCAGCGGCCTGGGTTCATCTTCGGCTCTGGTGGTGAGCATGCTCAAGCTGCTCTACGCCATCGCTGGTCAGAGCTACGATCCGCACCAACTCGCCGAATTGGCCTACCGCATCGAGCGGGTTGACTTGGGTATCCCCGGCGGACGCCAGGATCAGTACGCGGCGGTGTTTGGCGGCATGTGCCTCTATCACTTCGGCCAGGGTCGGGTGATCGTCGAGCCGGTGATCACTGAGCCGACCGCCTTGCTGGAGCTGGAGAGTTGCCTGATCATCGGCTATATCGGCGACCGCCAGTTGCTCACGCGCCACCTGATGACTGACCAGGTGCAGCGCCTGGTCAAGGGCGATACCCTGCGGCTCCACGATGAGACCAAGGCGTTTGTGGATGAGGCCACGCGCCTGCTGCGCCAACTGCGCATCGCCGATTTCGGGCGGCTGCTTCACGAGGCGTGGGAGGTGAAGAAGGCGTTTTCGCCGCACATCGCTCCGCCGATTGTGGACGAGGTCTACGCGATGGCTCGCCAGCACGGGGCCTGGGGCGGTAAGATTACGGGTGCGGGCGGCGGTGGCTTTATGGTCTTCGCCTGTCCCTTCGACCGCCGCCTTGATCTGGAGCGCGCCCTGACTCAGGCCGGGGTCAATGTGCGCCCGTTTTCCTTTGTCAATCACGGCGTCCAGTCCTGGAGTGTGGAGGCGTGATCCCTCGCTCGTAACATGTCCAGGAGGTCGTATGCGCCGCATTATTCTTGCGCTGTTGCTGACCCTGGCTCTGCTGATCACTCCTGCGACGACGCCCCTGGCTCGTGCGCTGTCTCTCGATCCGGTTGTGTCCTTCACCACGATGTGCGTGGTCGTCGGGAGGCTCTACGTGATCCATGACAAAATGCTGGATCTGGTGGATGTGACTGACCCACAGGACGCGCAGCGGGTTGGCAGTGTGCCGATCTGCAACACGAGCTATGCCCTCGATGTGGCTGGTGACTATGCCTACGTCCTGGGCCTCGACTGCCTCGATGTGATTGATGTTCACGTCCCCACGGCCCCGCAGCGCGTCGGCACCCTCGCGTTCGCTGATGCGGGCAACGGGCTTGCTGGGTTTTTCAGTGTTGCCGACGGTCTGGCCTATATAGCGGGATTGCCTGGGGCATCGCCGGTTCCCTCCCCGATAACATGAAAAGCCAGTTGGTCGTTGACATCAGCGACCCCGCACATGTCAGCCTGATCGGCCTCTACGCGGGCTGTTACACCGGGTGCCCGCTCCCGCCGCCCGGCCCTGCCAGCGACGCCCAGTTCCAGGCGACATTCGTCAGCACTCCGGGCGAGTTCCTGCGCCTGGCGATCTTCCCCAGCCTGACCCCGCACTATCGCCGGGGCAGGCCAGGCAGCACGATGTCGCTCCAGGCCCACGACCTCCCGCCTAACACGGATCTGGAACTGCGGGTGAACGGCGTATCGGCGGGAACTGTGGCCAGCGGCAGCGGCGACGTGATCCTGGCCTTGAGCTTCGGATCCGGCGTTACGCCGGGCCACTATCTGCTGAGCCTAGCCCATCCCGGCGGCGCGACCCTCGCCACGACGATCATCGACATCAGCGCCGCGCCCCTGGCCGTCGTGCGTTCCGGCGCGGTCGCTGGGGCGATCAGCCTGAGTACACCCGCCAACCTGACGCCCCTGACGCAGGTGATCCTGCCCATCGTGATGCGCTGAGCTGTGGCGTTTTGCCTTTTGCATTGTACAATGGCCTGCCATGCATACCCCACGTATCGCCTACTGCTCGCCCGTCAACCCTGCGCCGTCGGGGATCTCAGATTACAGCGAGGAACTGCTGCCCTACCTCGGGCAGTACGCCGAGATCACCCTGTTTGTGGAGGACGGGCTGCGGCCCACGAACCCGCAGCTGACCGCGCACCTGGAGCTGCTGCCGCTGCGGCGGCTGCCCCGCGAACTGCGCCGTCGCCGCTACGACGGCATCGTCTACCAGATGGGCAATAGCCCCGCCCACGCCGGGATCTGGCGGGCCGCGCAGCGTATGCCGGGCGTGGTGGTGCTGCACGAGTTGGTGCTGCACCACTTTATGCTCTGGTACGCCGCCAATGTTCAGCACGATGTGCAGATCTATGTGCGCGCGATGGCCGAGCGCTACGGCGAGCCGGGCGCGCACATGGCCCAGTTGATGATCCGCTCGCGCTTTACCGATGCGGCCTTCGATTTCCCTTGTTGCGAGCCGGCCCTGGCCGCCGCCCGTGGGCTGATCGCCCACAGCCAGTATGTGGCCGCGCGCGCCGCCGCCATCCGCCCCGATCTGCCATTTGCCGTGGTGCCCATGGGCGTGCCCCTGCCTGCCCCGCTTGCCCGCGAGGTCGCCCGCGCTCGCCTGGGCCTGTCCGCCGACGCCGCGATCTTGGCCAGCTTCGGCCATATCAACGCCTGGAAGCGGGTTGAGCCGGCCCTGCGCGCTCTGCGCGAGCTGCGCGACCAGGGCCGCGACGTGCGCTACATCCTGGTCGGCAGCGTCTCGCCCAACTACGATTTGCCCGGCCTGATTGGGCGCATGGGCCTGACCGAGTCCGTCACCGTCACGGGCTACGTGTCCCGCGAGCAGTTTGCAGATTACGTGGCCGCCGCCGACATCTGCCTGAACCTGCGCCACCCCACCGGCGGCGAGACCAGTGCGAGCCTGCTGCGCTTGCTGGGTGCCGGTCGGCCCACCCTGGTCAGCGCCATCGGCTCCTTTGCCGAACTGCCCGCCGGGGTGGCCGCCCAGGTGGACACCGACGAGTCCGAGGGCGCGCTGATCCTGGCTTACTGCCGGCTGCTGCTTGATCATCCCCAACTGGCCGAGGGATTGGGCGTGCGGGCGCGGGCCTTCGTGGCCGCCGATCATTCCCTGGAGGCCGCCGCCCTGGGCTACGCCCGCTTCCTGGCCCAGATCTACGGCTGGCCAGTCCTGCGCAAGATCCGTGCGGATCCGCTGTGGCGGCTCGCAGATGAGGGCCGGGGATCGCAGAACGAGGATCGGCCTGTGATCCCCGTTCTGCAATCCCCGATCCCCGATCCTCGTGTGGCCTCGCCGCTGATCCTATCTGCGGGCCGGGCCGTCGCCGAGATCGGCCTGGGCGATGACGATGCCGGGCTGCTGCGCGCGGTCGCCGAACGGATCGCCGAGATTCTGTGAAGAGACCTTCCCATACGGTGCGCTTCCTGTTTCGCGCGCGGCCTGGATTTTATGCTAGGATCGGTGGGAGAGGGGCAGCTTCGCCGCAGATGGTGTTGCGGTACGCCATACCTTCATCCCCGCTGTCCCCCCGATTCAGGACGATCTTTCGTCGTTGAGAAGGGGTTTTTTTATGCATACGAGATCGACAGTACCACCGATTGGACACCACCCGAGCATGATGGTGGGCATCGCCACGCGGGTTGGCCAGATCGCGTTAAGCTTTGTCGCTATCGCGGCCATCCTCTTTCTCGCCGCTGGCCGCCTTGATTGGGTCTGGGCGTGGATGTTCCTGGGGATCTCGCTCGTAAGCGTCATGATCAACGGCGCTTTTATGCTGCGCCATAGCCCCGCGACCATCGCCGAGCGCGCTCAGCTTGGGGCGATGCAACGGTGGGACAAGGTCGTCAGCAGTCTGTGGGCCGCAACCCAATACCTGGCGCTGCCGCTGGTGGCCGGGCTAGATCTGCGCTTTGGCTGGAGCCCGGCGCTCAACACCGGGTGGCATGCGCTCGGCGTCCTCGTGTTTACCGCCGGGTTGATCTTCAGCGGCTGGGCGATGCTCTCCAACGCCTACTTTTCCACCGTGGTTCGGATCCAGCACGACCGTGGCCACACGGTGTGTCGCACTGGGCCGTATCGTGTGGTGCGGCATCCGGGGTACGCGGGGTTCATGCTCCAGTCGCTGAGCATTCCCGTGCTGCTGGGGTCGTGGTGGGCGCTGCCCTTCGGTATTGTCGCGGTGGCGCTGATGACCATCCGAACTAGGTTCGAGGATCGCTTGCTGCACGCTGAGCTCGACGGCTATCAGGACTATGCCCGCGATGTGCGGTACCGCCTGGTTCCTGGGGTGTGGTGAGCCGTGCGGTCTATTATCATGCATGCATGGAGTCGAATATGTCAGCGAAAAGCCGCACACCGGTCTGGGATACGTGCCGTATCCAGCGCTTCCCTGACCGCGCGGCGGCCGGGCGTGCCCTGGCTGCCCAGCTCGCCGCCTATCGTGAACGCCCCGACACCCTGGTGCTGGCGCTGCCTCGGGGTGGTGTCCCCGTGGCGTTTGAGGTGGCCCGCGCCATCGCCGCGCCGCTCGACCTCATCCTCGTGCGTAAGCTCGGCGTGCCCGGCCAGGAAGAGTTGGCAATGGGTGCGATCTCCGAGGGCGGGCTACGGGTACTCAATCAAGATCTGACAGGGGTAATCGTGATGTCGCCGGATCGGCTTGCTCAGATCACCGAGCGGGCGGCCAGCGAGATCGCGCGCCAGTCCCGTGTGTATCGAGGCAGTCGTCCGCCCCCCGACGTACGCGGTCGCACGGTGATCCTGGTTGATGATGGGCTGGCGACCGGCACGACGATGCGCGCCGCGATCTCCGCCGTCAGACGCCAGGCGCCTGCACAGATCGTCGTCGCGGCACCGGTCGCCGCCCCCGAGACCGTGGAGATGCTCGGCCCTCTGGTCGACGAGATCGTCGTCGTTGAGACGCCGGATTCGCTCGGCGCGATTGGCCTGTGGTACATCGACTTCGCTCAGGTTTGTGATGACGAAGTCGTGGCCCTGCTGCACCAGGCGGCGGAGTTGCTACGGTCATCCAGTTCCAGTTGTGAAGGCGGAGTCAAGGCGTTTGCC
>SESH01087650.1_pt1 | contig 10909 bp, 8 predicted proteins | sample 3171561 | NCBI WGS metagenome assembly SESH01 (sample SAMN10866947, study PRJNA518727) | freshwater metagenome | biome: subpolar coniferous forest; feature: holomictic lake; material: water; isolation source: holomictic Lake 442 2011 16.5 m and 2014 13 m | place: Canada: near Kenora, Ontario
AATCAGGATGTCGAAGCAATGAAAACCGGTTCATCCCCACGGGTGTGGGGAACGCAACTCAGCCGCTTTTTCACCAGCTCATAATTGAGGTTCATCCCCACGGGTGTGGGGAACGCAAATAATTTACACGGGCACTTATAACGAGTGCCGGTTCATCCCCACGGGTGTGGGGAACGCGCACAGGCAAAAAAACGTAATGAACCGATAACCGGTTCATCCCCACGGGTGTGGGGAACGCTAGGACGTGCCGAGTCTTTTCATTTACCAATTCGGTTCATCCCCACGGGTGTGGGGAACGCTTTGTCGCATAGGCGATAAATCGCTATAAAAACGGTTCATCCCCACGGGTGTGGGGAACGCGCGCATTGGCTAAACACGCATCATTAGCCGTGCGGTTCATCCCCACGGGTGTGGGGAACGCCCAGGTAATGCTGATGCTGCTGTTATTTTGGGCGGTTCATCCCCACGGGTGTGGGGAACGCTTCATCGCGATCGTACAGCAAGATGTTCCAGTCGGTTCATCCCCACGGGTGTGGGGAACGCGGTGGTTGAATTAGGAAAAAACGGGGCTATGCCGGTTCATCCCCACGGGTGTGGGGAACGCACTGATCATAACATATTGTTAATCAATAGAAAAAAACACCTCTTAATTTCCACCAAAAAAACAGCTGTTTTTTAGCCTTAAATTGTTAAAGAGCATTATCTTATTTTGGGTCTTCAACAGGGTAAAAAGAAACCAATTTTAGTCCGTCAAACTCGATCGGTAAGCGCCGATTTTTACCCAAGGTCATAAAATCAAAACCGGATTCGGTATTGGTACTCCACGTCATAATTGCATTACCTTCTTCAATACCTTGTTCAATTTGTGACCAGAGCATTTCCCTGACTTTAGCTGATAAATCGCCAACATAAACGCCCGCCCGAATCTCGATCAGCCATACGGCTAATCGACCTCTTAATCGAGGCGGGACATTTTCAACTACGATGACCAACATCGCCGATACTCTCTGCATTAGGAATGGCTGGCGCGATATTCTCTTCAGCCGGTTTGGGCAGTTCAAGCTCGCCTGCGGCCAGCACTTCTTCTATGGTGGGGATAATCTTCCTGAGAATTTTACTCTGCCGGAAAATATCGCGGCACATTAACCGTACTTCTCGTTCTGGGTCGTGATAATTTTTAGCGGCAATTTTGAAGGCATGGGGGATAATCGCGTCAAATTTAAACAAATCGGCGATGTCGTAAACAAAAGACAAGGGTTTGCCAGTGTGGATAAAACCGATGGCGGGCGCATAACCCGCTGCCAACACCGCCGCTTCGGTAATGCCGTAAAGACAAGCGGTCGCGGCACTAATACAACGGTTAGACGTATCGCCCGCTTCCCATTGGGTGTAATCATAATTACGCCCTTTCCAATCAACACCCGCCTGCTTGGCCAGTAATTGGTAAGTTTTTTTAACGCGAGCGCCTTCTATACCGCGTAATTGTTCAACGCTGCGGCGTTCGGGCGGTTTCTCGCCAAAGCGAATTTCATACATTTTACGCACTACTTTTAAGCGTGCATCATCATCCAAGGCTAATTTGGCTTGATACAACAAACGGTCTGATCGTGCTCCACCGGGTTGTCCTGCGGCATACAGCCGAACTCCGGCCTCACCGATCCAAACCAACAATGTCCCTGCCCTTGCCGCTAAAGCGACGGCCTGATGTGAAACCCGTGTACCTGGCTCAAGCATAATACAAGCAACACTGCCAACGGGAATATGAGTGCGAATGCCGGTTTCATCGATAACGACAAAAGCGCCGTCTTTAACATCAATTTGACCTTTTTCCACAAACACCATAGAAACGCGTTCTTTCATGGTGATGGGTTTTAAGGGTGGCAGCATAATGATTCCTTCAATAAATGATTTTTAAAGGTGGGTGGTTTTTGGGTGACTGGTTTTAATAAGTGCCAATCAGTTGCCAGTGACACAAGCCCGTCATTCCGGCATGGATGCCGGAATCCAGTCACAAGGATGTGAAACTCCATCGGGTATAGCACCTGAATCAAGGCGCAATGGCTTCAATCTATTACTGGATTTTTCTTTCCGCTGTTCTATTTTCATCATTAAACCATGCGTCTGGAACGTCCACTGGTGCGACGGGGTCGTTCGCTGGTACATCTGGGACGTTACAGAAATAACGATCCTCTGAATGCCTTGGTAGCCGTGACCTACAGCGATTTATGAGCAGCCGTCCAGACGCGCCACCGGAAGACTCGGCGTCCACTATTCTCTCTTCCAGTGACGCTATTGAGGGTTTTCTGCTCAGGTTTAATCATCGGCAATCCTAAATCAGTAGGCTCAATGGATTAATATGACAAATAGCGTGTAATGATTAAGCCTTAACCGATAGAATTTAATTACCCCATGACATTCAATTGCAATTAGATCCTGGCTAAAGAAAGCAAACCGCAACCGAAGGCTTTTGCGGGGCCGATGCCTTTATAAAGGGCTTCTTGAATAAATAACATCGGCTCTGTGACTTCTAATACACCATTAAAATCAAGCGTACTGATTTTGATGCCACGTTTTTTAAAATGATGTTGTTGATACCCTTCAGCAGTAACTGATAAAACTTTAAAACCATTTTTTTGAGCTTTTTTTTCTAACCATGCTGCACCTGCCTGTTGCTCCAATTCCGACTGGGAATAATCTGCCCTTTTAGTATCAGTCAGTGTTTTTTTAAGCTGTATGACGACATCATGCCGAACTCTTTTCATAGGAATAATTTCCTTGTCTCTTAAACCCTTTTTTTTCCGATCAATCCGCAGCAATTCTTGTTCTTCCAAGGTTCGTTCTTTTGTAATCTGTTCTACCGGATTTGCACGTAAAGTAAAACGCAGCTTGTCGCCTGTTTTAAGTTGCGGGTTGAATGGTTTGGATTCAACGGACAAAACACCGGCTAATGGACTGGGTAGGGTCGATGACAACAAATAAAAAATAGGAAAGCTTTTGCTCTCATCACGACGAAATAAAAAATCACGAGAGTCTTTTTCTTTTCGCTCAGGAAACAGCTGCCATAACAATTGATGCAATTGATAATGGTCTTTTTTTAAAATAGCTATCAATTTATCAGGTTGTTCAGCCAATACATTAACGCGACTCAGATACATGATTTTCTCCTGTTGCTAATAATACATATTCATCGCGTGTGGCAAATTGCCATGTTTGCTTATTGACAGGCTGGTCTCTACGGCTAATTTTCATTTGACTATTACTACTTTGTTCCTCACTGTAGTAATGTTTTTGAGATGCTATCTTTGATTTTATTAGCTTTTCAACTTCTTTTTCAAAGTAAAACTCTGTTTTATCCAGTGCTTCTTTAAAGTTTTCTGCCCATTTAACTTGTGGCTCCAACGGTAAAGCAAGCGGACAAGATTTTCTGCCTAAATAAAGATTAAACTTGGGAGTTTGCAATGCTTTAACAAAGTCATGCAAAGATTCCAAATTCAAGATATGCCAAGAAATGGAGTCACAACTATTTTCACTGATCGCAACGGTATAAAGTGCATCACAATTATAAGTTCTACATGATTGGATGGCACCAGCTTGCTTATGAGCCTCGTCTGAATTATCATGTTTTACCCGCCATTTTATAGCCTCAATCTCATCAAGCCGTGTCCAACCAGTAGTGCTTACTCTATTATTTTTTATTGTGCCCTCATAAGGTGTTTGTACCGTGTGATAGTCTTCAATCGGAGTTCCTGATACATCAACTCTAACCGAAAATAACAATTTAAATAATTCAGCTTGTTTAACATCTTCATCTCTTTTAACTCCTAGTGCGGCTGCGATCAATCCGATAACAGCAGACTTTGATGGCTGTCGATAACTAGGACGAATATCTCCCACAGCTATATCGCCCCATGAAGCCAATGCGCCATACAAGCGAAAGACCAGATAGTCTTTCATTAGAACACCCCGACAAAATCAAGAATTTCCTGCAATGAACCTTTACCAAACAAATCCATTTCTTGCTCTGCATGTGGCTTGGTGTAAGCGGTATTGAATTTATTTTTAATGGAGCGTAGTTTATCTATGGCTAGTTCAGCATCATCCGCTTTGATTGCTTTTAAAAAAGCTAAGGACAAATTACGCGGCTGAGCATCGCCTTTTTCAGCCAAAATATAAAAAGACTGGGCTTGATGGGCATAACTATTTTGTTTTCCCGATGGCGCAATAATCGCCGCAGCTTCAACCAGTGCTTTAATAGCCTGTTGAGCAAGGTTTCTGTCTTGACTTAAATTGTCCAACAGCAATTTAGTGTCGACGCACAAATAAAGATAATAAACCGCTGAGACAAATTCCTGCTCACCCATGTGAGCCGAACCATGATTATTTAAATCATCTACGGCAGTAAAAAAATCGGGCTCAATTTCAACTTCATTGATTGATATGGCGTGAGCGACTTGTACCGCAGCTTCTTCGTTATTGTTTGGACGTTTAGCAATCATTCTGCCGAACATGGCGAGGTCTATATTTTTAGGTTGATTATCAAGCAAAGATTCAAGTTCTTCTTTAGTAGGTTCTTTCTCCAATTTAACTATTAAATTTTGAATATTGATAATTTCCGTATCAGAAAAATGAATAGGTTGTTCAGTAACAATTTCTTTCCCAACAAATAACTCTTCAACGGGTGTCTCTGCTTTTTGTTTTACCTTAGCTGTTTTTGCAAACACATTTAAAATTGCTTTTGTATAGCTTTCAGCTTTTTTTTCACCATGTTTTTCTACTAACTGTTTATATAGATTTAATTGCTTATCTAAAAATAGCTCTCTGGTTCTTTTGCCAATTTTCAAGCCTTTATTTTCCCATAGCTCTGAGGTTCGCCAAGCTCGTTTGAGACTTTGTGATGAAATTCTGGAGCGTTGCGTACCCCCCATAATGGCGGTTTTTGGCTGGCCTAATTCATCTCGATTAGGATTTGATGGCGGATAAGAAACTAAAAAATGCAGTTGGATAAAGCGGTTGCTATGGTCAGTCATGGTGTTTTCCTCAATTGTCTAAGTTGGCTTTTTCGTAATATTTGTAAGCTAGGGATTTTTTGGTGTTATCGTTCCAATAAAAAGCAATTTTTAAAATATCCAATAAATTTACTTTTCTATCCAGTAAACGAATCACTTGAATTAAAAATCGAAACAGTTTTTCTCGATCTTCGATGTGCAACAATCGCCTGAATCGTAATTCACTCAGTTTTGGTTTTTCACCACGACTTATTTGATAAGCAAAATAATCGATTCTTTCTAGTTCATCCTCTTCATTTTTATAGTGGCTTTTGTTTTCACTCACATAAACTGCTAAGGCAACAATCAATGCAGTTTTTTCTTTTGAAGGAAAAAAATTCAAATCTTCTTTAAATTCTTTTAAGAACCGCCAATAAAAACGCTGATAAGCAGATGTTAGCTCTACTTCTGATAAGTTTTTGCATCGCCTAATTTCAGCCCTGTCACTTTTGTGCGTATTTAACTCTTCCCACCACTCTAAAATAAAGTCAGTAGCAGAATGTCCATATTCAAAGAGTTTTGGTTTTTTTTCTTCATTCATTGTTTACTCTCCTTTGGTAAACCTAAAGTTTCATGCTTTAGCGTAGTGCCATTTAATTGCCGCATTAATTGATTATAAGCAATTGCAATGCGTTTAGGATTTGTTTGGATTTTGGCTTTAAAAGCCCATTGATTAAAAATCAGGATGGCTTCTGATTGAATATGCATGTACCACTTAGTTGCTAAAGCAATTCTTTTTTCATCGCTTAAGCCATTAACATTATCATATAGCTCTTTAACGAGAACATAAAATTGTTGCTCTGTACTGTGCCAAAAACTTTTAGCTACTTCGTCTGCTTTATCGCTATCAAATGCTTTTTTCTGGGTTTTGTTTTTTTCTTTGTTTTCATCAAACCAGGCATTTTTAATGGCGTAGATTAAATAACCGCTTCTGGCATCAGCAATTTTGTTGGATGCAACAATATATTTTTCTATTTCAGCTTCAAATCGTTCTCGGCTATTTTCATTTTCATTTTCATTTTCAATTAAATATAAAGGTGTTTTAGCTTCATACCAACCTAGCGGCGAATTACTATCCATCGCATAACCAAATGAGCAAATAATTAACTGCATCTCATCGGCTATTGGTTTTGTTATGTGTTGTGATATTACTTGAGCAGGAAATTGGTTATCTGAGCGTCTAGTAAAATCATTCCAGTAAGTATAAGGCAATCCGTTTTTAGTCATTTCCAGGGGTAAAAATTTACCTTCGTAGTCGCCGCTTATTGCCTTTTTATAAGGGGATAATGGATGTGTCCAAAGAGCTTTGGGATAGTTATAACCTTGGTTGGTTTTATAAAACTCTTTAACATCAATCATTCTTTCATTGCATACGCTACAGATTTCCTGGCTTTGCGGTTTTATGTCTAAATAGAATCGTCTTAACCAAGCCCAATAAACTTGTAAAGGATGTGCGTCAGCAGAAGAAATGCCTGTCATACCCTTTCTGGCATTTTGGACGATTCTTTGCTCATCGCTTAATTCTTTTTTCTTGTCTGTTAATTCCTTTTTTTGAGTCTTATCTGTAGTTCTTCTAATATCCAAGTCCAGTTGTTCTATTTGAGCTTTTAATTCTTTTACTTGATTACTAAAATCTTTCCTTTTTTCATCATCACTTTGAATAGCCGACATCCATAAGAATTTATCTTTATTGTTCTCGGTGAAGTAATTGCTCGTCATTACATTAAGCCAAATATTTTTCCACAATGAAGGTTCTGATTTTGTTTCATCCAAACAGACCAACGTTGAAATAAAGCCGTTACCACGCATTGATTCAAAATAACCATTACCACCATTATCAGCAAAAAAATTGGCGGCTAAGATTGCCGAAGCCGTACATGAGTAACAAAGCCCGTCAATAGCCCCACATGAACGGTAAAGCCCATCAATATCTTTTTTCTTGACAAAATGATCTTTATTCTTGATTTTAGTACTTTCTCCAGGCGCACCAAAAATCATTTCTTCAATAGGTTTTAATTTTTCCTTTTGTTGTATCGAACTATCCTGCATAAATCTCGCACCCTCGCCATCAAGATAAAAGGCATGTTTGATGCTCTCAAATGCAATTTTTAATTCATCTTCTGTCGGTGGTTGCTGAAAGTGCTGCCTCCACGCCATTGGATTTTCAGGTGCAAAAACCGTTTGCAATAAACCAATTAAAAACTGCATTAACGCAGCATTAAAATCTGCTCTAGGCGCATTGAGGCCAATAACATCTTCTTGAACAATTTCATATACTGCAATGATTTTGGTCTGTCCTTGTTTGGTTTTTACAGGTATCCAGCTATCTTCAAGTAGGTTCATATTACTTCTTCCGTTTCCAGTTGGTCATCGTTTTGAATTTGCACTAATTCATAGGCATAAATTAAGCCTTGCTCGGGATGATAATAAAAACAAGCATCCTGACCACGTCCATCTTTTATATTTCCCTGCCATAATTGCTTGCTCTCAATCCAGTTCATCACCACTAATTTTAACCACTTACCTTTGCTGGGCAGTTGGTCGCTGATGTGTTCAAAGGCGGCTTGTTGGGCTTTTGTTAGTTCGGTTTCGGCACTTATGTTTTTCTTAAACACTCGAATTTCGCTTTTTTGCCATGAGTGAGTCTTTTCCTTGTTAAAAGGGGTTAATCGGTCATGTTCCCATTTGCATAGCGTCAAAGTTATCGTGTCTTCGCCTAATCGTGTCGGTGCATTTAATTCCTCAAGCCAGCTTTGTTCATTCATTTCATAGCCATTTTCATACCTGATTAAATTAAACTTGGCATTTGCTTTTTCAGCATTTTTATTTCCTACAGCCCTAATATCGGTGTTTTCCAGATTTTTGGGTATCACAACACTTTCACCATAAACCCCTTCGATTAAGTCTCTTATATTTGCAGGGAGTTGATGTGCAGGTAAGTCATTTAATAATTTCAAGCTCAACCAAACTATGGCGTGGTTTTCATAAACTTTTTTGGCGTTAGGAAAAAAACCGGCAAACCAATTTGCAGCAGGCGTTTCGATAAACTCTGGTGTATAGACATAAAGCTTTGGTGTGCCTCGCTCATCATCACCATCAAGTTTTAAATTGCCCTGTTTATCTCGAATGTGTCGATGCAAACGCCCCGCTCGTTGCAAAACCAAATCAATAGGAGCTAAATCGGTAATCATGACATCAAAATCCAAGTCCAATGATTGCTCCACAACTTGCGTGGCAATCAATAACTTACCATTTCTTTGTTCGGATTTACTGTCTTTGTTAAAGGAACTAAGCACGTTATCCTGAATTTTTAAACGGTCGGCTAGCGTAAAACGTGCATGAAATAACCCTACGTTAAAATTTTCTGTCTTGAAATAGACATATTCCTCACGAGCATCCCTGACTGAATTTTTTATCCAGCAGACACACTTATTGTCGCTAATGGCCTGCTTGATAATGTTATGTAGGCTGTCACGAGTATGCAAAAAATTAACGTGTACGATCTTATCTGTAGGCTTTTCTTTCGCAATAAAAGGAATTTCTTGTTTGTAATTTTTGGCTATATGAGTCAATAGCGGATATTTGTTTTTTTCTTCCAACTTTTGTTCTGCAACCCTAAGCCCTTTTAAAAAAGCATCACTTAAACTTTGTCGAATAACGAAAGGTAAGGTAGCCGACATAATAATAACGCTACCGCCCAAAGCTGCATGAACTTCAAGCAATACTTTTAATTCTTCCCCCATGTAAGCATCATAAGCATGTGCTTCATCAATGACTAGCACTTTCCCAACTAATCCTATTAATCGTAAAGATTGATACTTGGCTTTTAATACCGCTAAAAATGTTTGGTCAATAGTACCAACACCCACATGGGCTAATAATGATTTTTTTCGATTGTCGGCTAACCACGCTTGGCAGCGTGATTGTGCATCATCTGGGTAGGCTTGTTCGGAATCTAAACTATCTGAACTGATGATAGTATCGGTAAAATATTGACTCAACTTAGCGGAGCTATGAGATAAAATCAGAGAAGGTTTCTCTCCACTGGCAAAAAGTTTGTCATAAGTTTTTTGCACTCTCGGATAAATACCATCGGCAGTTGCCATTGTCGGTAAAGCCAAGTAAAAACCATACGCCAGTCCTTTTGCCATTAGTCGATTGAGTAAAATCAAGCTAGCTTCTGTCTTCCCAGCCCCTGTTGCATCTTCAATGATAAATAGCTGGGGGCTATCTGATAACTCAATAGACGCCACAATTTGTTGTAACGGACTTAATTGTGCATTTTTTGGTAGGTCTAATAACTCTTTTAGCGGATTCAGTTGCCGATTGGAACGACACGGTAAAACACTTGCTTCGTCTATAGCTTGTTCGGCAGTTTTCAAAGCAATTTCTTCCCAATATTGCTTTAATGCCATTTCGTTTTTTTTATAGATAAATTTTTTCCCTGAGCCGATCCAATCGCATAACACACAAAAACCTGCAAACAACCAAGAGGATGTGGTTGAATTTTTATACAAGTCATGGAAATCACAATTTAAATCGGTTGTTTTAAAAAAAGTTTCTAATGAAAATAAGTTTATTACTTCTTCAACAAATTCAATGACCGCATCTTTATTCATATCTGAAAAATAATTGTCCAAGAATCTTTTTTCGCCCTGTTTTACGGGCATTCCATGATGTCCATTTGCTGCCTGCATAAAGCAATTGATAATATCCAGCCAATCATTACTTTCAAAAGCATTGATTTCATAACGCGAAAAAACTTGCTTAGATACAACGTTTTTCCACAGCAAAAATCCCATAGAATCGTGCCCAAAATCTTTTTTTGAATAAGGATGCTTAAGACTTTTTTTTATGCTTTGAAGCTCTTTAAGCAACTCTGGTTTTATATTTTGAAAGCTTTCTGAAAATTTACCTAAATCGTGCAATACCAGAAAGAAAAGCAACACCGGTTTTAAAATTTCTTCGTTTATACCAGTTAAACGTGACAGACATTGTGTCAGGTAAACATTTTTATCCAATAAAACTTTTCCCACCGCCGCCACATCCAAACAATGGTAAGGCAACAAATGATAAGCGGCGTAATCAGCTTGCTTATATTCCCAATTTTGTTTGCCTGTTTTCTTATCTGCCTTTTTTGCCCATTCGTCCAAATCGCTTGGCTGCAACTGGTTTTCAGGTTTGTTTAGACTTTTAGCAAGTTGGGGTTTGAATTGTTCAAAGATTTCTTCTTTAGACTTGCTCCCTGAACAATAAGCCACTTTTAGCGCATCATTTTCGGCCTTGCCCCAATATTTGTTATACAGCTTCGTCATGCTTACGTCCTACTGCTTGGTTTGATTTCCATTACCCACACTGACAACCTCATTTGGTGAAGTTGTGATCTATTAACGTGTATAATTCTGCACGAGCGTTTAAGTCCTGTTATGCGCCCTTTGTATTCCCTTCCATAGGTTGGCTAAGCTCCGGGAATTCGGCATAACAGGGGTCGCTCAACATTTTTCTAAAAGTGTATCGTTGATTCAAATTCTTTGATTCTCATAGCTGCACTGGTATTCGTATTTTTCCGTTTTCTGCAATTTGATCTTTTTACCATACCAACGCTTAACGTAATTACCATTATCCACACTGACAACCGCAGAACATGAGGTTGTGATTTATTATTTATATTTTTTTGCATGACGGCTATTTTCTGGATAACTGCCTCGCGTAAAAACCCAGACGTTTTAACTTCCACTTTGGCTCCGTGTTTGAGTATGTCCATGATTAATTCGCGGCTGTCGTTAAAGGGAATGCCAAGTTGGTAGTTGCCATTGGCCTTGTTGGTTGGGGTGCCAGCTTTAGTCGGTGACCCATTTGACTCT
>SESH01027296.1_pt1 | contig 10905 bp, 13 predicted proteins | sample 3171561 | NCBI WGS metagenome assembly SESH01 (sample SAMN10866947, study PRJNA518727) | freshwater metagenome | biome: subpolar coniferous forest; feature: holomictic lake; material: water; isolation source: holomictic Lake 442 2011 16.5 m and 2014 13 m | place: Canada: near Kenora, Ontario
GAACAGAGAATGGGGCAGATAGCAAACCGATTCGGGCATCGTTAATTACACTCATTACAAGGCGTTTATTGGCAAAAAGCCATTTGTTCGAAGTTCGCGAAACTCTTTATCTTTTCCAACAACGGGATTCTGCGTGCGTTCGATGGATTCAGGTTTTCAACGCTCAAGCCATTCAGGCAATGCGCATCGGACTCGGCAAAACAATGTAGCCGCAGGGGTAACCCGTGTGGTACAAACGCAATTTTGGATGTTGTAGAACCAACGGTTTTATCGTTCACTTGATATGGATCAGGAGATACACCTGATGGGGATTGTAAAGGGCGACGGTCATCAAACCAAAGAGCTGATTTTTGGAGATGCTTTTACTTTGTTTGATTTTGAGGAAATTATTACTATCTTTCGGACCTTTATCACTAAAATATATCTGTAATGCAGGCGCTGATCAAGATTTCCGACAAACAATATCTGGTAAGACAAGGCGATACGCTCTTCGTCCCGAGACAAAAAGCTGCAATTGGCGACACCGTGGCAATCAAAACCCTGGCGCAGATTGACGGAGAAAATACCACCCTGAATACAGACGGCAGCGTTCAGGCGATAGTTCTTGGCCATGTCAAGGATACCAAGGTGATCGTCTTCAAGAAAAAACGGCGGAAACGTTATCAGGTACGAAACGGACACCGTCAGCAGATGACCCAGATTGAGGTTGTTTCGCTTTAAATCAATATTCAGGATTTCCAACGATTAATTTTTAGCTATGGCTCATAAAAAAGGCGGCGGATCGACCAAAAACGGTCGCGACAGTAATCCGAAATATCTTGGTGTAAAAGCTGCCGGTGGCTCTACCGTCGCTGCGGGCACAATTATTCTTCGCCAGAGGGGAACCGTTATCAAACCTGGTTTAAATGCCGGTTTGGGACGTGATCACACGATTTTCGCACTTGTTGACGGCGTGGTTACCTTTCGCAATGGACGCAACAACAAAAAGCAGGTTAATATACTCCCCTGCTGAGTAGAGATTGTTGAACAATAAATTTATTTCGATGAAGGCCGTCTTGTTAAAAGACGGCTTTTTTTATTAGCCAAAACTGTATCTTGCTGGACTTTATTCTTTACACCTCTAAAAATTTATTGCATCATGAAAATTACCGTTATAGGAGCGGGAAATGTAGGAGCTACAGCAGCTTTGCGAATTGCTGAAAAACAACTTGCAAAAGAGGTTGTCCTGATTGACATCGTTGAAGGAGTTCCCCAGGGCAAAGCGCTTGACATGTACGAATCAGGATCTGTTGGCCTGTTCGACACTTGTGTTTTTGGATCCAATGACTATAAAGACTCCGCCAATTCTGATATTGTGCTGATTACTGCTGGCTTGGCAAGAAAACCGGGCATGACAAGAGAAGACCTTCTGATGAAAAATGCCACGATTATCAGGGACGTGACAAAGGGGGTGATGAAATATTCCTCCAATCCGATTATTGTCATGGTCTCCAACCCGCTTGATGTCATGACCTTTGTCGCTCAGAAGACAAGTGGTTTGCCAAAAGAGAGGGTTATCGGCATGGCCGGAGTTCTTGACACCGCACGGTACAAAAGTTTTATTGCCGAAGCACTTGATATTTCCATGCAGGACATCAGCGCGCTGGTACTTGGTGGTCACGGCGATTCGATGGTGCCGGTGGTCAACTATACCAATGTTGCAGGCATTCCGCTGACTGAGCTGCTGCCACAGGAAAAAATTGATGAACTTGTCGCACGCACAAGAAATGGCGGCATTGAAATTGTCAACTATTTGAAAACTGGTTCAGCATTTTATGCCCCGGCCGCTTCGGCTGTTGAGATGATTGAGGCTATCGTGAAAGATCGTAAACGCATTATCCCCTGCACAACTCTTCTTGAAGGTCAGTACGGGATTGACAATGTCTTCTGCGGTGTTCCGATCAAGCTCGGTAAAAACGGCGTTGAGCAGATTCTTGAAATCAACCTCTCCGCTTCAGAACTGGAAGCACTCCAGCAATCTGCGGCGATTGTTGAAGAAAACTGCAAAAGCCTTGCAGCACTGCTTGCCTGACGAACATGAATCAGCAAACACAAAAGCGGCTCAGTGAAGCCGCTTTTGTGTTTCAGTACAACCCGAAAAAATTATAACTCTGGCTCTTCATGCGTTATACAGTGAATAGCTCCGAGACCCCAGACGAGGTCGGTGCAGTCTATCCCGACAACCCTTCGCCCAGGGAACAATTGCCGGAGAATCTTCAACGCTTTCTCGTCTTGCTCACAACGATAGGTGGGAACAAGCACCACGCTGTTGGCAATATAAAAGTTTGCATAGCTTGCTGGCAAACGCCCCCCATTGTGGATAACCGGAGATGGCATCGGCAACGCAACCACGTTCAGCGGAAAGCCATCAAGAGCGGTGCAACTTTGCAACCTCTCATAGTTCTCCTGCAACGCAGCATAATTCACATCATCAGGATTCTCCTCCACAGCAATCACCACCGTCGTTTCATTGACAAAACGGGCCATATCATCAACATGGCCATCCGTATCGTCGCCAACAATACCATCGCCAAGCCAGAGCACTTTACTTACACCAAGATAGAGGCGAAGCTTCTCCTCAATCTGCTCCCGGCTCATTGATGGGTTGCGGTTGGGATTCAGCAGGCATGACTCGCTTGTCAACACCAACCCCTTGCCATTCACGTCGATTGAACCACCTTCGAGCACCATACCGGGTGCAACAAGAGGTACATGGAGCAATGAGGCAATCTTTTCGGGCACGGCATTATCCTCCTGAAAAGCGGGATATTTACCGCCCCAGGCATTGTACTCCCAGTTCATGATCACTTTTTCGCGCAATCCATCTTGTTGACGAACAACAAAATTGGGGCCATGATCGCGGCACCATGCGTCATTGGTTAGGATCAGGTGGAAAAAAATACGATCCATCCGAAGCTGCTCATGGGGTGACTGAGCAAGCAAGGCCGAAACCTCTCGCTCCATCGTTTCATCAACCACATTAATATGCACCTCTTCCGAAGAGCTCAGCCAGGCGGCGATCTCCACAAACACAGCCGGAACTGGCTCAAACTTCCCGGGCCACGTCTGAAGCCGGTGAGGCCATGAGAGCCATGTTGCCTTGTGCAAAGCCCACTCCGGGGGCATACAATAGCCAGAATCACTCATACATTTTGGATTGGGTTCAGCTCGCGAATGCGCCTGATGCGCTGCAAAACCGGTGGATGAGAATAGTTCAGAAAAACATAGAGCGGATGTGGTGTCAGATTCGACAAGTTGTTGCGCGACAAGGTCTTCAGCGCATCACCAAGCGAAGCTCCCTGGGCACAGGTTGAGACCGCATAAGCATCGGCTTCATACTCATGCTTTCTTGAAAGGAGCTGCATAAGAACCGAAAGCCCCCACTCCACAGGGGTATAGAGCAGCGAAAAAAAGATCAGGCTGCCATAAACAGAGAGATCCTTCATAAAAAAGGCATCAAACAGAGCGCGGTTATTCATGAAAAGCGAAAGGAGATAAAAGAGCGCCCCAAGGTTGAAAAGACTCAGCGCCATGTTGATGATGATATGCTTTTTCTTGAAGTGCCCTATCTCATGGGCGAGCACTGCCACCAGTTCGTGCACCGGATGCGCGGAAATGAGCGTGTCGAACAGGGCAATTCTCTTGCGTTTTCCAAAACCTGTAAAAAAGGCGTTGGCTTTGGCTGAACGCTTTGAACCATCCAGCACATAAACACCTGACAAAGGGAAGCGGACAGTATCGGCATAGTCCATAATGGCGCTTTTCAGTGGGCCCTCTTCAATCGGCACAAATTTGTTAAAGAGCGGCATAATCCAGGTTGGAGCAATATACTGAAGCAGAAGAGAGACAACCGTCACCCCGCCCCATGCCCAGAGCCACGCCAGCGCTCCTGTCTTTTCAAAAAACCAGAGCACTCCTGCCAGTATCGGCAGACCAAGCAGTGCAGCCAAAAAAAGGGTTTTCAGCAGATCCGTCATAAAAACGGCCGAAGTGGTTTTGTTGAAACCAAATTTCTCCTCAATGACAAAAGTTTTATAGATGCTGAACGGCAGATCGATCAACGACTGCATCAGCAGCAGAGAGGCGATGTAGAGCACCCCGTTCATTATCGGGGGAAAACCATATCCTCTCAGAAACTGATCGAGGAGATTAAACCCGCCTGAAAACCAGAACAACAGAAGGACAAGGAGATCAACTGCGGATGCAAGCAGGGAAAGCCTGGTCGTTGCGCCCAGGTAGTCACCAGACTTTCTGTAGGCATCTTCATCAAAGAGCCCGACAAACTCAGAAGGGAGACCGGTTGCTGCCGATTTGAGATTGAGCAGCTCTGAAACCAGTTTGATCAAAAAAGTGATCAGCAGAGTAAAAAAAACAACGGCACCAAAAACATTCATAAAAGAGAAGATATGTTAGGAAAAGGCTGCGGCTGAGAGGGTAATGGTGGTTTATTCGTCAAGAAAACGTCTCTGCAAGTCACCATAAGTTTCAATACGCCGGTCACGCAGAAACGGCCAGTGTGAACGATAAAATTCGATTCGGCTCCGGTCACACTCGGCCACAACAATAGCCTCCTCCTGATGGGCTGCCTGCTGAATCATCTGTCCGAAGGGATCACAGACAAAACTGTTACCCCAGAACTCCAGCGCATCCTCCGTTCCAACCCTGTTGGCTGCTGCCACAAAGACTCCATTGGCAATGGCATGGCTCCGCTGTATGGTGATCCACGCCTCCCGCTGAGCGCGACGCACCTCGGCTGAATGTTCATCAGTTGCCCAGCCAATAGCGGTTGGATAAAAAAGAATTTCTGCCCCCTTGAGCGCAGTCAGTCGTGCAGCTTCAGGGTACCATTGATCCCAACAGATCAGCACGCCGAGAGTGGCGTAACGTGTTTTAAAAACCTTATAACCCAGATCACCGGGTGTAAAATAAAACTTCTCGTAAAAGCCCGGATCGTCAGGAATGTGCATCTTGCGGTAGTTGCCAAGATAACTTCCATCAGCATCAATCACCACTGCCGTATTGTGATACAAGCCTCTTGCCCGTCGTTCAAACAACGAGGCAATAATGACCACCTCCAGCTCACGGGCAAGCTCCTGCATCACCAGGGTTGATGGGCCAGGCAGCTGCTCGGCATAGTCAAACGACTGATAATCCTCCGTCTGGCAAAAATAGCGGGTCGCAAACAGCTCCTGCAAGCAAATAATCCTGGCACCAAGTGCTGCCGCCTCCCTTATTTTGCCACACGCTTTGGCAAGATTTGCCGCCGTATCGCTCTGGCATGATGTTTGAACAAGCGCAATGGTAAGCTTTTCGGATGGCATGACTGAGCAAGTAATTATGGAATAAGAAGACCGACGGAAAAAAGAGTTCCATGCAATGTCATCAGTTTTCCCGTTCCGGCCAGAACATTGTTCAACTCCCTGCCCTCACTTGCATAGAGTTGCCTGACCATGCTGATTGCCAAAGGTGCTGACAAAAGCGAGAGCATACCCCATGGAGAGTAACCCTTGAAAAAGAGCAACGCTGGCACAAGAAATGCGACAACCATGAGTAGAATATAGAGTCTGCGCGCCCACTCAGCGCCGATTCGGGCTGGAAGTGTCATTTTGCCGACGGTGCGATCTGTGGTAATATCGCGGATATTGTTGACCAGCAGAATATTGACCGAAAATGCTCCGGGTGCGACCGCAGCCAAAAGTACTGATGACGATAACGTGTGAGCCTGCAGATAGTAGGTGCCTCCCACAGCCACAAGTCCGAAAAAAACAAACACAAAGATATCTCCGAGTCCTGAATAGGCAATCGGATAAGGCCCACCAGTATAGGCCCAGGCAAAAAGAAGTGAGAGAAGACCAACAAGTAAAATCGGCCACCCAGACGAAGCGACAAGATAGAGACCAAGCAGAAAAACCGTGCCAACCAGAGAGGCCGATACCCTGATCATGGTCTTCTCGCTGATAAGCCCTGCCGCAACCGTTCTCGTCGGGCCAAGCCGTGCCGCAGTATCGGCTCCCTTGCGGAAATCATATATCTCGTTAATGAAATTGGTCGCCACCTGTATACCAAGGGCACAGATCAGCGCCACAAGAAATGGAAGCAGACGAAACCGACCATCAACTGCAGCAAGCGCCGAGCCAAGTACCACAGGCATGGCTCCGGCTGGCAAGGTTTTTGGGCGAATGGCAAGCATCCATGCCTGCAACGATGTCGACAAGGGCACGCTCTGTTCAGCCATTTTTTGCTGCATTCCTCTTCTCTTTTGCAACTTTCAGACTACTGAAGGTAGTACTAACCTTCTCCCCTGGCTTGATATAATTCAAACTATGACGCACAGCCATGGCGGCATCGCTCAAACCAGTCTGAATAATTTTAAGTTTGCCCGGATAATAGGCAATATCCCCGGCGGCATAAAGCCCGTCGACCGATGTTTTCATGTGGCTGTCAACCACAAGCGCATTATCATAGAGTTCAAGATCCCATCCTGCAAGAGGACCAAGATTTGATTTGAATCCTATCAACAGCAGCAGACGGTCAGCCTCTATACGTCGAATTTTGCCATTTTTCGATTGAAGATGCACAGCAGTCAACCCTTCACCCTCCGTATCAACAGCTTTGACCTCAGTATTCAGAAACACATCAACCCGGCCACTCTCTTTTGCTTCAAGCACCTCACGAGCTGTCTTGCCGTGGCCCTGAAACTCATGCATCCGATGAACCAGAGTAACACTGGCTGCCGTATTCAAAAGACCTACCGTCCAATCAAGAGCAGAATCACCACCACCGACAATAACAACTCGCTGACCTGCAAAATCACTGATATTCTTGACGGCATAAAAAACTGAACGCCCCTCCAGCTCATCAATAGCACTCAACTGAGGCAACTTGCGAGGTGAAAAAGCACCGAGACCCGCCGCTATCAACAGTGCTCGCGACAAAAATACCCGACCAGAACTGACCGTTACCTCAAACGACCCATCCTCCAGCTTGCGATATCGCGTCACCGTTTCGCCAAGAATAAGTTCGGGATGATAGCGATCAGTCTGCGTCCACAAACTTTCCACCAGCCCGGCTGCAGGAACTTCAGGAAATCCGGCAACATCATAAATATGTTTTTCTGGATAGAGGGCTGCAAGCTGACCACCAAGCTGAGGCATACTCTCAATAATCCGGCAACTGATGTTGTTCATGCCACACTGAAATGCAGCAAAAATCCCGGTAGGCCCACCACCAACAATAGTGAGGTCACGAATCTCTTCCCCACCATCAAAATAGAGTTTATTCAGAGTCATGAGCTAAAAGTATGTCTCGATTTACTGGTTTTTTTCGCGATTATATGCTACTTCAGCCCCCGAACTTTTCAGATAAATTATTCCTTCCGGATCAACCATACCGTACAGAACGGTAATCAAATGATCACGATCATCAAGCTCATGAATCTCCACATGAACAGCCTCACGTTTTATCACCTGATTACCCTCATTATCCCTGAAATGAAATACTGCCCTGACACCGCCATGGGGAGTGGCTCCCTGAAACTGGTAGGTACCATCTTCAAGTTCATTGAGCGCACAACCCGAAGAGGAGGAATCAATCGGACAAGAAGCACACTGAGAGTAAAACCCCGCCTCAGACTCAGCAAACTCACAAACAGGAAATTTCATCGTCTCTCCAACATTAATATTCTAAAGGACAACGCTTCCAATGTAACACATTTTCGTTTTCAACTCTAACGAAAAACCTCCCAACTCTTCAGGTGAACTTAATTTCGGAAATGCATACCATGCATGCGCGTCTGTTCCAACTCTGCAGGGCTAATCTGGAGCAGACTGAACTCGCTGCCCTGGCATCTATCAGTGTTGGCGCACTGAAAAATCTTGAAGGGGACAAGGGTTCATCGCTTAAAACAATCATCAAGGTTTCAAGAGTTCTTGGTCGGACGGACTGGCTGAACGCATTAGCTCCGAAGGTTTCGGTAAGCCCTATGCCACTGCTGAAAGGGCAACGCAAGGATGCTGTCCGAAAAAAGGTGTCTCGCTCCCGTAAACCGAAAACGGAGCTATAGCCGATGTACCATTCATTTAACCTCACCGAAGTCCGCGCCTGGAACAAAACTGTTGGCGCCATCTCTATTACCACATAAGGTCCTTTTTGAAGCAACTCCTGTACAATTGGCTTTACCCGTTCCAAGTCTTTACGGGAATAACTGACAAAAATATTCGGCATCAATCTTGTTTAACTGTTATTTTTAGTTGTTCAGAATATAGCCATTTACCCCAATTTTTCACGCGGCATCACCACAACACCCATCACCAGAACACCATCAACTACAGAGGCATCGAACGTCGCATAAATTCATCAAACACCGGAACAGTAAACGCCATCAAACCATGAGCCTGGCTGTAAATCATCCCTTTTTTAATAAGCTTCGAACGCACAGGGCTAAGGGTAGCACTGCTTTCAACACCAAGCAGCTCGGAAATATTGGCCGTTCGATATGGTCCTTGACCAAGCTCAGCCATAGCACGCAGATAGCGCTTTTCTCCATCGGTCAGCCGGTCAAAACGAACCTTGAAAAAGTTCTTGTCAAGACGATGAACAACCAGCTCTGTCGTTTGCTGAACAAGATGCAGCGTTATTGGCGAAGAGTCTGCCTGATTCCAGACCTGATACCCCCACTCCTGCAAAAAATATGGGTAGCCTTTCGTCAAGCGGTAGATTTCATGGAGTGCTGCCGCCTCAAACTCAACCCCCTCTTTCTGCACGGGGTCTTGCAGGGCAAGGTTAGCATCTTCTTCCTCAAGCGGGCCTATATCAGGGAAATTAAAAAGCCGCTCGGCATAAGACTTTGCATCTCCCGCCATTCCTGCTAAAATCGGCAGACCTGCTCCCACAAGTACTAATGGTAATTGCAGTTGCTGCATTTTATGCATGGCCATAATCAGGGCATTCAGCTCAAGAGATGAGAGGTATTGAATTTCATCTATCAGGATTGCAACGGCGCAATTCCGTTCAACGGCCGCCTCTCCAACGGCAATAAATAGATTGGTAAGATCGACTTCCAGATCACCACTATCAGCGGCTCCCCTTTCGGGGTCTATATCCAAACCAACATCAAATTCTCCCACCGACACCTTTATTGCACCAATAAAGCTCATAAGCACCGCAAGCCCTCGACGCACCTTGTTGCCCGTGCCAGCCATGCGATCGAGTTCAAAAAGGAGAGTTCGCAATTGTGGCACCAGCAGCACAGCTAACAACTTGTTTTCAGAGGCTTCAACAAAAATGGTGCGGTACCCATCCTGCTCCGCCATGCGCTTCATTTCATTCAGCAGAACAGTTTTACCAACACCGCGAAGCCCCATCATCAAAAGACTTTTTTCAGGCTTTTTGCGACGGACACGCCCGAAAAGAATGTGCGCTTGCTCCAGAAGAGCATCACGACCAGCAAGTTCAGGCGGCGGCGAACCGGCTCCCGGAGAAAAAGGGTTACTAATTGGATCCATAACAGCACGACGTTGTAAGCAATGAAAGAGCTTTATTTATATCAATTTATAAATAAATATAAACTGATATACACATATATAACAAGAAGCTGATAGATATTGATAGAAATCAAATGATAGCGAAGCTATTTCCCCAATTGCCGCTTCAAATCTTTCCGCGCAATCCCGTACACGTACAGCGATGAATGGATTAAAAATTCTTGGTATCTCTTGATCTACAATCCAAAGCCGCCAAAGAGGATAGGTATGTCAGAGGGTATTTGAAAAGTCTCCACGGTATTTCAAGGAAATGGCTCTCCTCAAAGGGTTCAAACAGGTCGCCCTGCTGCACAGAGAGGAGCCATGTTCAGCTCTACCCGCTGTTTCCGCTTGGCCTGGTGCGGCCGCATGATACGACCGAGAATCGGTTCGACCGCCGTGGAGGATCGCATCTCGGCAACGGAGCAGAGGACGTAGGCAAAGGGGCAATCCCACCCCTCGCGCAATGCCTGTACGGTAATGATAAAGCGTACCTTGCAACTTGGCAGATCAAGGTCAAGACCCTCCAGCCCCTTGTCAGTTCCGGTAGCCCGACGAATCTGCTCCGCCGGAATATTGAAATCTTCAATCAGGCACTGCTCAACAACCTCAACGGTGAGCGTCTCATGCGTCTGGCTTTTGGCCTGTGCCTGAATGAGCGTGATCGGCCTGATATACTCGCCTGTCGCCTGATGCTCTTCAATGGCAAGCTGTTCAAGATGTTTGCGGCAAGCGATGGCATGGCTTCTTCATCAGTTGTGATTGAGCCATGCTTCGGGCTTTCGCGGCAACACTCCTCGGCAGGCGTTCCCTGGATGAATATTATTCACAAGATCTACAAGCAAAAACTCCGGGGTACTTTCAGAGGGAACGCACGGCCTTTTCAAGAAATAGAAGCGGCACCCATTGACCAGGAACCGACTGAACTTGCAGGCCTGGCAGTCAATGTTGTTCTTGATGAGGACTCTACTGTTAGTACCGCATCATACAACTTATTTGCGTCGTTTTGCTTTTAAGGAAGCAATGTATTTAATAACAATGAGTTGAGTTTTTTTACCACTCTTAAACGACTTTGCTTTTAAGGAAAAACTCTATGCCCAAAACGGGGTATAGCTTCGATACCTGGTGGAAGTTTGTGGGGGATCCGCAAGCTTTATTTTACCAGCATCTATTGATGCAGCAATAATTTGTGATATATTCGGACCTTTGTTTTCAGGTCTTGATTTTTCATGGGCTTTCTTTTCCTTTACATCGTCTGTATAACACAAAGGTCAGGTGCGCCGTAGGGCATCAACTGCAACTGATTGTTAGGCTTTAAGTTTGCGATTACCTTATGGAAAATACC
>SESH01012039.1_pt1 | contig 10904 bp, 9 predicted proteins | sample 3171561 | NCBI WGS metagenome assembly SESH01 (sample SAMN10866947, study PRJNA518727) | freshwater metagenome | biome: subpolar coniferous forest; feature: holomictic lake; material: water; isolation source: holomictic Lake 442 2011 16.5 m and 2014 13 m | place: Canada: near Kenora, Ontario
TTTTCGTTCAAGCACTATTTAATGGGCCCACAACTCTCTGTAAAATTAGTGCTTGAGGGCGATGTACAGAGATGCGCAGAGCTTCTTGGACTTCTCTTCAGCCAGGAGCGTGAATTTACCCCTGATGCAGGGGCGCAGTCGAGAGGACTCTCGATGATTATCAACAATCCGGAGCTTGGGCGGATATTTGTAGCTGAAGTTGATGGGGTCGTCCAGGGCATGGTGCTGCTGCTGATTACGGTCAGCACCTTCCTTGGCACAAAAGTGGCTCTGCTGGAGGATATGGTTGTGGCGCCAGAATGGCGGGGCCTGGGTCTTGGATCCCGATTGATTGATCATGCCGTCGAGTTTGCCCGAAGGGAAGGATTCGGGCGCATAACATTGCTCACTGACCGGGATAATAACCCTGCGCAGCTTTTTTACTCTTCAAAAGGGTTTATCACGTCGGAGATGGTTGTTTTCAGAAAGTTGCTTGATTGAATTGATTGAAGCAGCTTCACCTCGTCAGTTTGTCTTGAGATCAAGCGTGCGGCTTGTCGCTATCAGGGCGGCCTTTCGTGCCGGGTAGAGGCTTACCGCAAAACAGAGTGCAATAGCCGTGGCTCCGGCCACGAAAAAATCACTGGCTTGCATACTGACCGGATAGGCATCGATAATGAAGGCACTTTTTGAGGGAAGCTGTACCAGGCCATAGAGATCCTGAAGGGTGCAGATACTCCACGCAATGATGACTCCGACTGCGGTTCCTGCAAGCCCGGTAACTCCACCCTGGATAATGAAGATGGCCATGAACTGCGGCTTTTCCATTCCCAGACAGCGAAGATAAAAAAGTTCACGCTGTTTGTCGATAGCTGTCATGGCAAGAGCTCCGGTGAGGCTGAGAGCGGCCACCAGAACAATCAACATCAGGACACCGAAACTCACCCACTTTTCGAGCTGCATCACAGCGAAAATATTACGATACTTTTCTTCCAGCGTTCGCACTCGGCAGGTTGCTTTCAAAGGAGTTTGTGCCAGCCACTCTCTGAGATGCAGGGTAACTTTGTCGCGTGCTGCACCATCCTTTCCCCTGATATCGATGCCTGAATATTTTCCACGGCCAAGCAGCAAAATTTTTTGGGCAAAGTGATCGGAGGTGAGAACATAACGATCGTCAAAAAGCTTTTGCATGGAAAAGAGCGATGAAACGGTGGTCTCAGGAATGCCAAGGAGCGGTACCAGATAGGGTTGCGACAACGATTCCAGACCCAGTGAAATCAGCTCAGGGCTGAAAATCTTCACCTCTCTGGAGCGGTAAAGATTTGTCCGAAAAGCAAGAAGTTCGCCAACGGCAATGGTTTCCGGGCTGAACAACGGGCGCTTTGCATGGGTCTGGCTCATCAACCTGCGGTGGGCAGTTTCGCTGACTCCTTTTACAATAACGAGTTCACTCTTCTCCTCTGTCGCCATAATTGCCTCCCCTTCGGCATAAGGCTCAGCAGAAGCAACTCCTTCGAGCGCTCTTATCGCCTGCAGCAGACTATCGGATACCGTTATCGTTCGACCATCAAGAGGCACCAGCTGCACAGGGCTGTCGATGGTGATAAAGAGATCACGCGCCAGCACCTGAAAACCGTTTAAAACACTCATAACCACAAGAAGCGTGCAGACACCGATAACAATTCCGGCAAGGCTTATGGCCGAAATGATATTGATAATCCGGAACCGTTTGCGGGCAAAGCTGAATCGTTGGGCAATCCATAGTGCTGGTTTCATACAAACGTCAATAACATGTTAAGTGCCCAGGGCGGTACCGGGTTTTAGCGATGCCGCAATGCGTGCCGGAATAAAGGCAAAGAGAAGGGTAAGCGCCATAACTGCCAGGGAAACGGTCGCATAATCTGCCGGATTAATCAACAATGGGACATACTTGATGAAATAGCTTTTTTCGGGCAGGGTGATGAGATGAAACCGCAACTCAAAAAGCGAGATCGAGAGTGCCAGAATATTGCCAGCCGCAATGCCTGAAAGTGAAATGAGAAATCCCTGAACCATAAACACCCGGCTGATTTTTCCGGGCTCAAGACCGAGCGCACTGAGCATCCCGATTTCACGAGTCTTTTCAATAATCAGCACCAAAAGCGTTGAGATAATGTTAAAAACGGCCACGATAGTGATAGTGACAATCAGCAGTGGCGTGATGTTTTTCTGCAACTTCAGCCATTCAAAAAGATTTGAGTATCGATCGAAAATGGTATATCCATAAAAGGGAAATCCAACGGCATCGACCACCGTTTTTACCGTGGTTGGCAATTGATGGAGGTCGCGCACATTGGCATCATAACCGCTGATCATCCTGGGATTAAACCGCTGTTGCACCGCCCTCAAATCGGAGAGCACCACAAAATCATCAAACCCTTCCTGCAATCCCGTATCGTAGATTCCCCGTATGATGCCGATTTCAAGGTCAAGAGAGGAGAGAAGTTCAACAATGCTTTTATTGTTGGCAATTAATTTTGCTCCTGAAGAATCCTCTCCAAGTCCGACAAGCATCACTTGTTTTCCAACCGTGAGCTTGAGGTTTTCCGCCAGCGTTTTTCCGGCATAGAGTGCGATTCCTTTCCCTGAATCGGGTAAGGAAAGACTCCCCTCCCGCAGAAATTTTTTCAGGAAAATGATTCGCTGCTCTTCCTGGATTCCCTTGATACGAACAGGTTTGCTGAGCCAGGCACCTCCTCGCCCTTCATTGCGACTCCGCAGCACAAAACTTTTTTCAAGGAAAGGTGATACTTCTGTAATGTTTTTCTGATCGGCAATTTTTGCAAGATCGGTGCGACGTTCCTGAAAAAGCTGCTCATCGGGGTGACGGATCTGCAGGTGGGCACTGAAGCTGATCAGCTTGTTTTCAACACTGCTGGCAAATCCGTTGACAATTGAGAGCGTCAGAATCAGGGCCGCAGTTCCTACGGCAATGCCAGCCACAGCAACCACGACAATAAAGGTTGGTTTCGATGCTGACCGCTGTTTGAAGGCAAACCGCCTTGCAATGTAGAACTCAGGTTTCATCCAGGAACGATCTCGTTCTCCATTGACGCAAAAAGGACGACCTTGTCCCTCCCCAGGGCTTTGGCCCGGTAGAGTGCCCTGTCGGCATTGGTGATGAGGGTAGGCCAGTCAAGAGCATCATCAGGGAATGTTGCTATGCCAATACTGACGGTCAGCTCCCCTGCGGGTTGATTCGCGTCATGCGGGAATGGATGGGCTCTTATAATGTTACGCAAGCGTTCGGCGATGTCGCGAGTTGTTGCCGTATCCGTTTTTGGAAAAAGTAAAGCAAACTCCTCTCCCCCGAACCTTGATGGCACATCATAAGCACGGCATTGACTTGTGATGAGGTCGGCCAGAACTTTAAGAGCCTGATCTCCGAGAAGATGGCCGTTAGCATCATTGTAAAGCTTGAAATTATCAATATCAATCATGGCAAGAGAGACCTTGTCATTGAGACGCTTTGCCCGCTCTATATCAATAATGAGGTGCTCCTTGAAATGGCGGTAGTTGTATAGATTTGTCTTTTCGTCCCGAATATTTATTTCATCAAGCTTTTTGTTTTTCGCCTCAATATCACCACAGAATTTCATGATTGACTCTGTAATCTGCGCAATGTCACTCGAAGGATCCGTCGATTCAGTAAATTCTTTTTTCATCTCTTCAGCGGTATCGCGAATACTCTCTGGTATGTTTCTGTTAAGCAGTTTCAGTTGTCCAACAAGTTGGGCAAGCGGAATGAGTGTCTGACGATAATTATTGTGCAACATCCAGCCAGCCGTGATGCTCAGCGTGAGCAGTACTGCAAGAATGAAAAAAAGAAAAAATTCGTTTATGACAAGCAGTTTTACTGAAGCCTCTTTTGACTCTATTCTGGCATTTTCAATGCTTTTTTCCAGTTCAACCCTGAAAAGCTCAAGATTTTCACCAGCAAGTATTTCTGGCCAATACTTTATGGTGGATTGCACTGAAGGGAAAGCCCGTAATCCTGCACGCTGCATCTCTGCAACAAGTTTCTCATATTTGAGAAGAATAACTTCAGCTTGCGTAATACTTTTTATCTCAAACTCTTCTTCCGGCGTAAGGCTATTTTTTTTCTGGTTTTGCGCAAGCCCAAACTCAAGAAGCTTTCCTCTGAAATCGACAAGATCAAGGTAACATGCCTGTTTTTTTTCAACCGTTTCAAGCAGGCGTTGCTGTGTCACCACAAAACCGACAGTTCCAGCTAAAACAATAATGATACCTATGGTTCCGGTAAAGACAATGGCCTGTAAAGGCGAGATTTTTTTTATTCTATATCTGACGCTATTCATGGCATTCAATTGAGAAAAATTTTCCTTTCGACAAGCTTGACAGGAGCAAAAGAACTCCTTTCAAATGCCTTTTGCCCTGCACTTCCGAGCCAGGCACCAAACCCTGCAGCAAGCGCATCGCCCCGATAATATACATAGTAAACGGTCACAACAAGAGGATAGCGACCGTCAAAAATATGTTGCTGGGTTGGCAAGTATGGCGGAGTACCTCCTGATTTTTCGGAAACGGAAAGGATTCTGATGCGGCTATTTTTCTTACTGGTTTCAATCGTGAGCTCGGGCGATGAATTGAAAAGTAGCCCAACAGCATTATTGTCTGCAGAAACTCGCCTGATGAGTTCCGCGTCGCTGGTGCAAGCCCATGGTTTTAAATCATCCCTTCTTTTCCCCATTTTTGAAGCAAAGATCGACTGAAGCCGGAAATCATCCACAGTCACAAGAGGGGTCAGACCTTTTTTCTCGCTGCCCGTAAACAGCGCATCAAGCTCTTCAAGCGATATCTTCCTTGATGGATTGCGGGAGTTAACAATGCAGACAATGGCATCACGGGCGACTGGTTCACGACGGAGCGAAGGTTTTTGTGTTGCAAAAAGCGAATCCTCAGTGGCTTCAGGTTTGCCGCCAATCAATGCGGCCCTCACACTGCGGTTGAGAAGCAGTTTGATACTTTTGTTTGAACTGACAGGAGTGACTGTAAGATGAGCATCCGGATAATAGCTGCTGAACATCTTCGTCTGACTGTCGGCAATATCACCAAGCTGCCGATCAACCGCAAGTGTCATCTTGCCGCTTCGGGCAGTTTCGTCAGCAGGGCGTTGCGTGCAGCTCAGCATAAAAAAGAGCGAAAGCAGAGGAAAGACAAGAGGGATAAGTGTCAGAAAACTTCTCTGAAACAGCTTGTTCCTCATCGCCAAAAGCCCTTCGCAAGTTGCGAAGGAAATGCCGTCATGCGGCTCAATAGCTAACACTGCGAAAAAAGGGAAATTGCCATAAACAACGTCAAAAGGTTATAAACATGAAAAAAAACATTTCAATCCTTGAAAATGAGATAAAAAAGGTTAAATTTTCCGCCTTATTGGATAAATATCCAGTTTTAAGGATAAACAAAAAGCTGACAAAATGCAATAACCTTGCATTGCTCTTATGCATTTTGTTCGATTAATTCAAAGGATAGGCCTTTTTCTAAAAAAATTTGTACCCGAATTATTTTTAATATGAGTTCCCCTCTATCAGAAGGTTTGAAAAAATATTCAGTATCGATAATCGGAGCCTCCGGCTATTCCGGCGCTGAGCTGACACGGCTGCTGCTTCATCACCCCCTGGTGGAACTCCAGGAGCTTTACGCTTTTTCCCAGGTTGGCAACCTCGTTTCCGACCTCTACCCCGCCCTCGGATGTGACAAAGTATACAAGCAATACTGCGGAGAAAAAGAGAGTGATATCTATTTCCTTGCGCTTCCACACGGTGAGGCACTCCAACTTGTTCCTTCTCTCTTGCAAGCGGGAAAAGTGGTGATTGACCTCTCCGGTGATTTCAGGCTGAAAAGCGCCGTGGAGCATGCCGAGTTCTATAAACAGATCAAATCACCTGAGGCTTTCATGACCTATGGAATGCCTGAGTTGTTCCGCGACGAAATCATCATGACAAAAGCAATCAGTAATCCCGGCTGTTACGCAAGCAGCATTATTCTGGGCCTTGCTCCCTTTTTTTTCGGATCTGACCATGCAATCAAGGTGCGCTCTGTCAACTGCACCTCCACCTCTGGTATTTCCGGAGCAGGACGCAGTGGCAAAATCGAACTCTCATTTTCGGAAATGAGTGAAAATATCAGGGCCTACAAGGTGGGCGTTCATCAGCATACTCCTGAAATCATGCAGGCGCTCGGCAGCTCTGCAACCGACCCCTCCTTTGATTTTACCTTTACGCCAATGATAGGCTCACTGGTACGGGGCATCTACACTATCCTGAATATTCAGCTTGAACGCAAGGCTGAGGTAGAAGAGATCAGGGCGATCTACCGGAACTTCTACCAGCCAGCGCCCTTTGTGCGGGTGCGCGAAACCATGACTGAGGTAAAGCATGTGGTACATACCAATTACTGCGATATCCATATAGCCGGTATCACCAAAAATGGTTTGCTGACCATTGTTACAGCTCTCGATAACCTTCTGAAGGGTGCTGCGGGTCAGGCCGTACAGAATATGAATATCATGCTCGGGCTTGACGAAAGAACGGGACTCATATAGTTATTAAACATTAACCTGCTACACTACATTGGAAAAACTCAGCAAAGCGCTTGAAGTAATACATGAACTTTCTGCCGCAACTCCCTGGCCACCAATGGTTACCCCAATGGCGCAAGCTTCAGACGGCACGAAAGGATTCTGGCCAACTGGCTTTTCTGTGGGCGCCGTATCGGCCAACATCAAATACAGCAACAGGAAAGACCTGATGCTACTTGTGACCGATGGCCCTGCCAGCGCAGCCGCTCTTTTCACCCTGAACCGTTGCGTTGCTGCGCCGATAACACTCTCGCGTGAACATCTGAACCGCTCATCCTCCTCAATTCGCGCTCTTGTCTGCAACAGCGGGAATGCCAATGCTGCCACCGGAGAGAAGGGGTTGCAAGATGCCCGTGCCATGGCAGAAGCGGTAGCACGAGAACTTTCCATTAAACCAGAAGAGGTACTTGTTGCCTCTACCGGTGTTATCGGCCAACTTCTGCCCATGTCGAAAGTGCTTGACGGTATCTCTTCACTTGGTGTCACCCTGCAGCGCGATTCCGTCCTTGATGCTGCTGGTGCCATTATGACAACAGACACCTTTCCGAAATTTTTTACCCTTGAGCTTCAGCTTTCAGGCGGTTCTGTCCGTCTAAGCGGTATAGCCAAGGGCTCCGGTATGATTTGCCCGAATATGGCCACAATGCTGGCTTTTCTGGCTACCGATGCCTCAATTTCGCCAGCCCTCCTCCATGAGGCGCTTGAAAGGGGTAACCGCCACAGTTTCAATGCGATTACGGTTGATGGCGATACCAGTACCAACGACATGGTTTCCATTTTCGCCAGCGGCACCGGCCCGGAAATTACTGAGGGAAGCCGTGATTACACACTTTTTTGCGAAGCGCTCGAAGCGTTGATGACCTTTCTGGCTAAACTTATTGTCATTGATGGAGAAGGAGCCACCAAACTTGTCGGAATAGCCGTCAAGGGAGCAGTTGATGACCGTGATGCCGAACTTGCGGCAAGAACCATTGCCAACTCAAGCCTTGTAAAAACCGCAATTCACGGCGAGGATGCCAATTGGGGCAGAATAATCGCTGCCGCAGGCCGCTCAGGCGCAATCTTCAATCAGGAGGATCTTGAACTTCATTTCAATGATCTGTCCATTCTTAAACCGGGCCTGGTTGCCGACTTCTCTGAAGAGGCGGCAAGTGAAATATTGGCAAAAAAGTCCTACACCATCACCCTTCGCCTTGGTAACGGTCCGGGAGAGGCAACAATATGGAGCTGCGACTTGAGCAAAGAGTATATCGATATCAATGGAAGCTACAGAAGCTGATACTTTTCCAACAATCACATAAAGAGCAATTTTCCGCAATGGAGCCTTTAGAGTACAATGAACTGAACCCAGCAAGAAAAGCCCCTCACGCCGCTATCGGACAGGTGCTTATTGAGGCGTTACCCTATATCCGCAAGTTTGAAGGCAAAACATTTGTTATTAAATACGGCGGAGCTGCCATGAAGGAGGGCTCTCTTAAAAACAGTTTCGCCCAGAATGTCACCCTTCTGCGCAAGGTTGGCATCCGGATTGTTATTGTGCATGGGGGAGGTGATGCCATCACCAAAACAGCCGAAAAACTTGGATTGTCTTCCCGCTTTCTGCATGGGCGTCGGGTCACCGACAAGGAGATGATCACGGTCATTCAAATGACCCTTGCAGGCAAAGTCAACCAGGATATTGTGCAGCTCATCAGTGGGCATGGCGGCAAGGCGGTAGGAGTGAGCGGTCTCGATGCCGACACCATCAAGGCGCTTCCCCATCCGAATGCCGAAACACTTGGGTTGGTCGGTGAAGTGGAGCAGATCAATACCTCATACATCGACCTTCTCTGCCGTGCAGGATTGATTCCGGTCATTGCCCCTATTGGATTCGATGATAATGGAAATATCTACAACATCAATGCCGATGATGCGGCCAGCAGTATAGCCATTGCCCTGAAAGCCGAAAAACTCATTTATATCAGTGATGTTGCAGGCATTCATGTCGGCGAAAAAATCCTAAAAACCATAAGCAAGAGCGAGGCCGCTGACTTTATTGAACAGGGTATTATCTCCGGAGGAATGATTCCCAAAGTGCTCTCAGCCTTCAAAACCCTTGACAGCGGAGTCAGAAAAGTTCACCTTATCGACGGTAAAGCAACACATTCACTTTTGCTTGAAATATTCACCCACGAAGGGGTCGGTACCCAGTTTATTGCAGAGCAAGAGTGTGATCAATCCCAAAACAGATAACGTAATGACAGTGGCCTTTCATGATAATGTGCACACAAAAAGAGATTTTCTTGGCTTTTCACCGCTTGATGCCAGCAAGATTATTGAACTCTTCGACTACTCCCTTTTTATCAAGAAAAAAAGAAAAGAGAGTCCTTCGGCCACTGGTTTTCGGCCTCTGAGCAACAAAACGGTTGCCATGATTTTCAGCAAACCCTCACTCAGAACCAGGGTCTCTTTTGAACTCGGCATCCACGAACTCGGAGGCTACGCCATCAGCCTTGACGGCCAATCAATCGGCCTCGGGTCGCGAGAATCGGTAAAGGATGTCGCCAAACTTCTTGCCCGCTACAACGATGCCATTGTTGCCCGCCTGCATGACCATGCTATGATTGAGGGGCTTGCTGAGCACGCATCAATTCCAGTGGTCAATGCACTGACCGATCTCTCACACCCCTGCCAGGTACTGGCCGATGCCTTTACCCTCTACGAAAAGTCACTGTGGAGAAAGGGAATCAAGGTTGTTTTTGTCGGTGACGGCAACAATGTCGCCAATTCATGGATTGAACTGGCAGGCCTTCTCCCCTTCCATTTCGTGCTTGCCTGCCCGGAAGGGTACATGCCGAACCCGGAGTTGCTCAAGGCTGCAAGGGAAAAAGGGATCAGCAAGATTGAGATTATACATGACCCAAAAGAAGCGGTTGCCAATGCTGATGTTCTCTATACCGATGTATGGACAAGCATGGGGCAAGAAGAGGAAATTGCCGAACGTCTGCGAATTTTCAAACCCTTTCAGATCAACAGCACCCTGCTGGCCGAAGCGAAACCAACAGCAGTTGTGATGCACTGTATGCCCGCCCATCGCGGCCAGGAGATAAGCTCCGAGGTAATGGATGGTCCGCAATCGATTATTCTGGATGAGGCCGAAAACCGTCTCCATGTTCAGAAAGCGCTCCTGGTCAAATTACTGAACCATGAAGAGTACAGGAAATTTCACCTGACCCACCGCCTGCTGAATGCGGCCAAAAAAATAAGGGCTTGAAGGGTGAATTTTAGATGAACAAACATGCACGACAAATTAAAATCAGGGAGATCCTTCAGCAACATACCGTTGAAAATCAGCACGACCTTCTGCAACTGCTTCGGGATTCCGGTTTGACCGTTGCCCAGGCTACCCTTTCGCGCGACTGCGCTGAAATTGGCATTGTCCGTTCCCGAATGAATGGAAGCTACCGGATGGTCTATCCCGACGATAACACTGGCAGAATCATCAAAGGCCTTGTAGGCATTGAGGTGCTTGCCGTCAATGCTAATGAAACTAGCGTCATTATCAGAACCCTGCCGGGCAGGGCTCACGGGGTTGGTTCTTATCTCGATCAATTGAGAAGTCCTCTCGTTTTGGGAACCATCGCCGGAGATGATACTGTGCTGGTAATTCCCTCTTCTGTGCTGAACATTTCCGCTTTGATATCATATATTCATAACAATCTTTCCAAAAACTGATAATTCATTACGACGCATGAGCAAGGAAAAAATTGCATTAGCCTATTCCGGCGGACTTGATACCTCCATCATGATCAAGTGGCTGAAAGACAAGTACGACGCTGAAATCGTAGCCGTTACCGGCAACCTCGGCCAGCAGAAAGAGATTGAAAACCTCGAATCGAAGGCGCTTTTTACCGGTGCTTCAAAGTTCCAGTTTGTTGACCTTCGCAACGAGTTTGTTGAACAGTATATCTGGCGGGCGCTCAAGGCCGGAGCACTCTATGAAGATGTCTACCCGCTTGCCACGGCACTGGGACGTCCTCTGCTTGCCAAGGCTCTTGTTGATACTGCGCTTGCTGAAGATTGCACCATGCTCGCCCACGGTTGCACCGGCAAAGGCAACGATCAGGTTCGCTTTGAGGTCACCTTTGCCTCACTTGCACCACATCTAAAGGTTCTCGCTCCCCTGCGTGAGTGGGAGTTCACTTCAAGAGAGGCTGAAATTGCTTACGCTCTTGAGCACAATATTCCGGTCTCTGCCACCAAAAAAAGCCCCTACTCCATCGACGAGAACATCTGGGGAATCAGC
>SESH01036093.1_pt1 | contig 10896 bp, 10 predicted proteins | sample 3171561 | NCBI WGS metagenome assembly SESH01 (sample SAMN10866947, study PRJNA518727) | freshwater metagenome | biome: subpolar coniferous forest; feature: holomictic lake; material: water; isolation source: holomictic Lake 442 2011 16.5 m and 2014 13 m | place: Canada: near Kenora, Ontario
TTTTGCGCCAAACGGGTTGAAACCAGAATTCTTGACAGGAATGTCAACGGCACCCAGCATCACACCGCCAACGTTGGCCGGTGTTGGCAAAATCCCAGCCGCTTCGATTTCTTCTGCCACGGCCCAATGGGCTGAACCGTGCAGGTCGTTGCGCTCGTCTTTCAGCTTGCGAGTTCTCCGGAACACGTAAGCCACCGGGAAAACAATGGCAGTCATGGCACCAGCCGCCAGCATCACTTGAGCCGTCTTGATGACGGACAAAACATCCGGTGACGAATCTGGCCGGAAGTACCGAAATATCCAGATCAGGATGTCCCAAGGCCAGTAAATCCGTGTCTGACCAAGCATCGCGGCGGGCGTTCCGAGTGTCGGGTGAAAACGAAACTGCCAGGCGGTGTACTGTGTCACGAGCACGAAGGTCAGCGCGGTGACCAAGCCAAAGATCAGAAAGGCCACCCAAACGAAGCGCGTGATGTCCCCTTGGGTTCGGGGAATGACGTAGAGCTGCTGTCGCTGCGACCTGGACATGCAGAGCCTTCAATTCCTAAATTTCCAGCTCAGTTTCAGGTTTAGCTACTTTTTTCGCCCTGCCTTTCGAAGGCTTCAGGACTTCCTCTTTTACCGGATCGACTTGCACTTCATCCGCCACCAGGCCAACGTCCTTTTCGACCTCAACGCCCAGGCTTTTCTCAAGCAAATAGTCCACGGCCTTTGACGCGTCTTTGGCTGCCGCAAAAACGGCGTGTTTGTCACCTTTGAGGGTCTCAAGCCACGACCCGATATAAGCCGCGTGATTTTTGTCGTCAAACTGCACGCCAGTCTCAGCACTGGCGAAAGCGCTGCATAACTCCGCCACCAATTCTTCACGGGCATACTCGCTCGTGCCAAAGCCGTTGGACAGAGGCCGGTTCAGTCGGTTCTCGCCGCCAGTGGCATGACCGAGTTCATGCAATAGCGTGCCAGCGTAGGCTTCAGGGCTTTCAAATTGGTCAGGATTTGGCATTTGAACGGCATCGCGTGCAGGCGAGTAAAAAGCCCGATCACCGCCATGGCCAAGCTTCAGTCCGTCGAGCTTCATACCGCTGGCGATTTTTTCAACAGCCGCGATTTTCTCCACGGCGGGGCGGTCTTTTGTTGTGGCAATGGGTTCAAGTGACAAGCCGTTGCATTGCTCGACGTTGAAGGCATGGCTGGTTTTTTCGAACAGTAAGCTCAAGGTCCGCTCAGCTTGCCGCCAACTGTATTTGGTCCCTTCAGATTCCACTACCAATTGACGCGTGTCCACCTGAAGCCCGCTGGCAAGTTTGACCGTTTGCGCATTTTTCTCAGGCGTTTCAGCAAGTGTCACCCGAGTGCCATTGTGGGTGATGTCTACGTCCCGGCGGCGATGAAAAGGCAATTCGTCCCAGTATTCAATGGGTGTTGACTTTTCTCCTTTGGTGACACCTCCGCCCAGGCTGGTTGCCTGCTTGTAGGTCAGCCAGCGTGGATCGGCATAGCCTTTGTCCATCCCCTGCATCATCAGCATGAGCCGGTTACCACCGCTATAAATGCGGACGGAAACCGCATTGCGGGGCAGGCCAGCAGCGACACCACCTTCATTGGTCCAACCCTTGCGCCAGGGCATGACGCCTGACTCCAAGGAGGCGACGATGCGTTCAGTGATTTGCTCACGCAGGTCTTTTTTGGCCTCAGTCATGATGCACCTCGACAAAATCCAAGGCGTCAACGTCATCATGCTCAGGGCCGATGAGATCGATGCCGAGTTTGTCGGCATCGCGAACCGAATGCACTTCAGCGTCGTCCGGGATGCCCAGTTCGGCCATTGTTTGCGGGGAGAGGGTTGTCAATGCTCGCATGGTTTTTTCCTTAAAAATGCCCTTTCCAGTCGGGCGTTGTGGTTCAAAGTTCAATACCTTCCTCCAATGTGTGTTGGCGGGCCTTGGGTATTTTTTCGCCGACCTGAAAGGCGTTTTCCTGTTCGAGTGCCTTGTCTTTTATGTCCTGTACCACTTCAGGCGCGGCCTTGTCCCGCTCCTCCAGAAATGCTTCTCGTACGTAGTCACCCGACGTTTTGAAATACTGCGCAATCCTGGTCTTCTGCGCTGGTTCCAGTGCTTCTCGTTCCCTGATGACGCGGTCATCACGCACCATCACCACATCCGTTCCAAGCTGCGTGAGCTTGCCGTCAGTGTCCAAAATGCCTTTCTCTCGCAGCAGGTCGATAGAACCAGGTTCAACGCCACCGTTTTGCTGTTCAAGGTCAGCCCTGGCAATTTGCTGAATGGCCTGGTAGCCCAGATCTTTAATGCTGGCGTTGGCCGCCAGCATGCGTTCATCCGACATTGAAATCTTGTCTTTGCCAAGCAGATCAATCCCGGCCACAGGATTTTTCGTCAATACATCCGTCGTTCTTTGATCGGCACGGAGAACGGACTTGCCCACACGCGCAATCGTCAGGTTTATTGCCGGATCACCCGTGATGCCAGCTTCAACACTTGGGATACGCGCGCGTTCAAGCCCTTGGGCGACCTGTTTACCCCTCATCCAGGCCCTCAATACCTCGGGCTCAGTGTTTTGTAACGGGTAGCCCAATTTGCCAGAGATTTCCGCTGCACGGACCTTGAAGGCGGTATCACCGGTCAGCAGCAGGCCTTTGTCGATGTCAAACTTTTTGGCGGCAATCTTGAGTGCCGCCTCAACGTCGCGATCATCGGTTTTACGCACATCCAGGTGGTCACCGACATCACGCACGGCCACCGTCAAGCCGCGCGTGTATTCCATCACCCCGTCCTTGCCTTCACGCGCATGCAAATCAGCCAGAACAATGTTGGGTGCTGTTTGTTGGGAGAAGCCTTCCAGGCCGGAATCCGGTGCCTTTTCTGCTTCCTCAATCAGACTGTCAAAAATGGGGTCATCGGGTTGTTCAAGCTTTGCATCTTTTAGGAAATCAAGCCAGCTTTCCGGTTTGGCCAACGTGCCATCCAGTTCGCGAGCGGCCTTGTCTTTTTGGGCGTAATAGCCCTCAGTGAGTTTGGCAAGCTCAATGGCCACCGACGCGGAAATAGACTGTTCAGAGGCATTCAGCCCTTTCAACCTGGCGTGCAGTTCGCCGCGAGTGGCTTCCATGCTGGACTGCAATTGCAGCCATTTTTCACGGTATTCGTGTTCGTGCTGATCAATGCCGCCATTACGGATGTCGCGCTCGGGAGCGGTTTTGGCTTCATACGCCTCCAGCAGGGCGATTCGCTTTTTTTGCTCACCAGTCAAGTTTTCCATGGGCGCCTCTCTGGAAAAAGATCATTGACCGCCAGAATCGGGCGGGGTGCAGTTGATGAATGGAATGGTCAGTGCCGCTCCCCAGCGGCCGTCGTTGGCTGACTTTTGAACCAGTGCATTGCGAAAGGCCTGGTCATCCTCATAGTCAGCACGCCACTTTCCCTTTTGTTGCAGCCAGGGCTTGGCTGCATCGAGCGATGCGCGCCGCTTTTGAATCAAGGTTTGGTGTTCGGGCGTTAAGACACCATAGCCTGCATACACTTTCCAACCCAGGAAATTGCCGCTTGTTGATGCACAGCCCCACCCAGTGGGTGAATTGGGAATGCACGCGGCGTACGAAAAAGTTGATCCCAGTGCAGGCGTTTCAACGTAAGTGGGGAACCCGCCGGTCGTCCAGGCCACCCAGCCACTGGGTGTCAAAAATGCCGCAGGAGTGCCAGGCGTCCCAGGGTCTTCAATGCCAACCCAAATGGCACCGGGCAGGCTCACATCAGCAGCGGATACCGTGCCGCTTATGGACACTGAGGCGGGTGACGGGTCATACGTCGTGCCAGCGCAAAAGACGTTACCGCTGACGGTTTGGGCCATGGCGGCCATGCCGTGGGCTAGCAGCAACGTGAGAACGGAATTTTTCAGCATGGGACGGCATTCCTTTCAGGAAGGCCAATCCAGCATCAAAACTTTGGGGGAAAGGTGGTAAACCCCCGCTGGACTGGCTTGAGTCATACCGGCAAGGCGCAAATGAGAAGCCCGGTCGTGCCGGGCTGGCTCTGATGTACTCAAAATTAGCGGTAGGTCGGCAAGATGATCGAGCGGTTGACCATGACGTTGAAAGTCATGCCAGGACGAACTTGCAGCGTGGGTGAAATGTTCAAGCTTTTTTGCAAAATCTTCGAGCTGACATCACTCAAGGAATTCATGGCGGCAGCAGAGGCTTGAGCCGAACCGGACGGGGTGTTGAATGCACCCTGGTTTTGTGGCTGCGACTGTTGGGCGGCAACGCCCAAGAACGACACCAGCAGTGCCGATGACCAGGTTTTCCAGAAGTGGTTATTGACCTGATCTTCAATGCCTGATTGACCCTGACCATCGGCCGCCGACATGCCGTGCAGGGAAATCCGCGAACCATTTGGCAAAATCAGTTCATCCCAAGCCGCCAGCACCCGTGATTGACCATAGGCGACATCAGCAGAGTACCTGCCGATCAGACGCGAGCCCTGCGGGATCACCACAGCGTCAGGTTCATTGGTGGCATAAACAGTTTGGCGGGTTTGGGCCACGATGGTTCCAGGCAGATCGGAATTGATGCCAGACAGCATGACCGCGGGGATGACGGAGCCAGCCGTCAATTCAAATTCCCCCAATTTGGGTTTGAGCAATTCTGGCAAGTAGCCGTTGTCAAATGCTTCTTTCATGAAAGCCTTGTTGCGCGCTTGGGCCGCCACTGCAGGGTCAAGACCTGCGGAACCGCCAGCAGCCAAAGTGGCAGGTAAATTTCCTGAATTACTGCCGGTACCTGCCACCCCGGCTGGCGAATTCGCCATGCGCATGGCCTCAGCCGTGGCAGAGGCACGCGCATTCGCAGCACGCCCATTGGCGGCTGACAGCCTTTGATTCACACCGCCACCCACGCCCTCACCATCAGCATTCACGCCCATGATTCCTCCCGCCGTCGATTTGGCAGCCAGCGCGGCACCACCCTTGCTGATGTCAGAGGTTTCTGCGGAATCAGAAGCCATGATCTGCCCCTGAATGCGCTCATACTTGCGCTTTTGCAGCCACAACCGGTGTGCCTCAGCGGGCGAGGGCGGTGAGGCACCACCACTGGCAGTTTGAGCGCCACCAGAATTGCCTTTTTGATTTGACGACCGGCTTGTCAATGGCCCTGTTTGCTGGCCATCAGCTATTTGAAGAGTGGCTTGATTGCCAACCGCTGCAGCGGCAACAGTTGCTCTGCGCTGGATGTCTTCAGCGTTTTCCTTGTACGGAGCCGCTTGACCCGGCGCATCACTGGCGGTCAATTGTTTTTTTGACTCAGCATTGCCACCACTTTTGCCGCTGATCATCACGCCGATCAAAATCGCCGATGCGACCGTGGACGCGCCACCCAAGAGTAAAAACTGCCCTTTCTTGGACAGTCGCTTGGTGCCAGGTGGTGGCGTATGAATTTCCAGCGGCTGACCCGGTCCATCAATGGCCGCCACCTCAACGTCAGCTGGATCGTCAGCTTGGGACTTTTTGCCGAATCTGAACATCATTTGCCGCCCCAGCTGAACAAACTGTTTGGCACTGATTTTTGGCATTTGACGGTTTGGGCGCTGGCACCCACACCCAGAACCAGACTGAGTTTGGCAGGTTTGCCATCGATGATGTAATAGCCATTCACCAGCCGGGAATTCAGCAGCTCGGTTTCATTGTTCGAGACATTGAACACCGCTGGTGCATCACTGGCTGATGCGCTCGGTGGTAATTGAATGAACGTGTGTGTGTCATTGGCAAAGACCCGTGCAGGTTTGAATGCCGCCTCACCGGTGCAGGTGTAGCCAAAATCAAGCGTCGTTGGATCAAGCTTGCCAACCGACTTGTCCGCCACGACCCTTTGGGCTTTGGCTTGTTCGGCGGCAAGCTTGGTGGCCGCAATCGTTGCCTCAAATTCCGCTTTTTGCCGTGCTGACGCTTGCGCCTCAGCACTCAAGTCGCGCGTCATGGCAGCCGGGTCATACCAGGTCACCATGGGCACATACTCGGTTTTACTCGACACCAGGTGCATGTAATAAATGCGGCCCTTGTCGGTCGTTACAACCAGGTTCGTTGAGAGGCCCGCCTGTGTCGGTTTGATCATCATCACCGGCTTTGCCCCGGCTGTTGCGGTCTGTAATAACCATCGCACCGTATCGCCAATTGACACACTGGTCGCGGCCTCGCCATCTTGCAGTGCTACAGAGCAGACGTGTAAGGGGGCGCAAGTAATCGTGGGACGTGAATACCCATAGGGATATTCAACAACGCCACCGGCACCGACCAGCGCATCAGCCACGCCCGTTTGTTCCCAGCGTTGCGCTGCTGCAAGCCTTGCGGCATCGGCGGCAGGAAGTTTTCTGACCTGCGCCTTGGCTGTTGGCGGCATGGGTGACGGAGCCAAAACGTCTGGAGATGCTGTGATTTTTTGTGATGCAGGGGCAGGGTGCAAAGCCAGGGCTTCAGCTGGCGGAGCTAATCGCGGGATTGATGGTTGAGTGGATATCAGGCCGTGATCGTCCGCTTCGATGGCTTCGACGGCGGCAGGCTTGGTTGACGAAGCTGCACCATTTGACTGTGCAAATGCACTGGCAGCCAAGGAAAGTGCGGCGAGAGTGAGGATGGATTTTTTCATGATGACTGCCTTTACAGAACTTCTTTTGTCCAGGAAATGGACTTGACGTAAATGCCAAACGGGTTCCAAAGCGCGACCTTTTGGTTTTCCGCCAGCTTGGCGTCAACCCCGACTGTGACGACCGCTTTCCAGTGTTCCGCCACAGCCGTCGCCCCAGGCTTGGCTTTGGTCTCCACCCATGACACTTGATAGGCTTCACCGCCTTGGGGAATGACGGATGAGATGTCAACGCGGGTGACCGAACCATCGACCGAAAAAGGTGAGTTGTCTTTGAAAAAATCATTTAGAAACCCAGCCACGTCGCGCCCAGCCATGGCATACACCCGGTTAAGCGTGACCTGTTCGGCAATAGCATCGGGCAACATGGAGCGGACGTCTTTGATGAAGGCGGCCAGTTGGGCCACCATCAACCGCTTGTCAAAATCAGCCTTGGCAACCGGCGCAGGACGAGCCACAGCAACAGGCGAGCCAAGTTGATCGGTGACAACCACAAACGGCTGGATCTTTGATTGGGACCCGATGAAAGCAATGCCCACCACAGCCACAACCGCGACAGCCAAGGAGCCAGCCGCAATCAGTTGCCAGTTGCGCGCGCGTGAGATCAATCCACCGTATCGCTCATCCCACTCCCGGCGGGCGTTGAGGTATGGATTTTGATTTGACATGCAGGCGTCCTTTTTGAGTGCTGTTGCCAAATACCGGTTTGGCGCAAGTTGCACAAACAAAGGGAAGCATGGAGCCCAGTCAGCGGTTAAGGGCACATTCACCAACTCCACAATCCACAAACAGAAAACGGGCTCCCGAGCCAGCCCCCTGCAAAGTGTTGAACTCGCATGAATTATTTGCGCGCATTGAAATAAACGTGCGCAATAAATGTAATGCGCACATAAAACTCATGTCAGAACAGAACTCGTACCGGACAGTGCGTCGCAACCCTGCCTATGACATTTGTCCTCAATCGCGTGCAGGTCAGCAAGCCTCGCAAGCGATGCTCGTTTATGGAGCACATCGCAGCAGTCAGGTGGCGACGTGCGTAGCAGCAGCGCCGTCTTTTCTGCTTGGACGAGAAGAAACGATTGGCATCGTCAATCACCAGGTTAATGTCATTGAGCGCGAATGGCTGGCGATCTGTAACGAAGCCAGCATGAGCGCAGTGGATCAAACGCTCTTTTGGCAGCGGCAGTTTTTGAACCCCTTCGCCTTCCTTGATGCGCCAGAGGGGGTGCGTAGTCCTGACCTTGCCCTCGATATGTGATCCGTTAATCGAGAGCAAGATCAATCTGTCGTTCATCACCGAAATTGATAAGGCTTGTCGAATTTTGTGCTGATTGGTCGGGCGCGGACTGTGGGTTTGTCTGAAAACTGTAGGACTCCATCCTTTTTTGTCGGATTAATTGCTAATCCAAGGAATCTTCTGAATCTGCTTCAATTACTGGAAGGTGGCCACACTGTTCGACGACATTCAGAATGACCGGCGAGCGACCGAATAAATCAAGCGTCCATCTCAATGACGCGGGCCACGTCGCCACGGCATTCTGCACATACCCCTACAAGCAACAAGTCGCCAGCTTTAACGGTTCCCGTGAAGTTGGTGATGGTTACGCCGTGCCGACATTTTCCGCACCAAACATTTGCCAGCAATTGCTTCTTGATTGCGGCAGGAACGTTTGCCCACAATTTCGCGGCGGGCTCGGTGAATTTGGGAAGGGACTCAATGCTGACCGTGCGTTCAATTGGTATTGGTTGACCAGCGTCAGCCAAGCGCGCCAATACCTTTCCTCTGTGAAAGAAATTTTGCTCGTTACCTGCTTTGAGGGTGATATTTTTCATGAAAACACAAGCTCTGTTGCAGCCAACATATTTTTATCTACTGCCCCCACAAGGTCGAGAGTGGCGCAGCCCAAATGTTATCCCCCAGCGGCATCGTCTCATCGCCGTCATACAGCAGCACGCCCATCTTGAACTGATCACCGGCCAGACTGGATAACTTTTTGAGTCCCCGTAAATCACTCTCCTTGACCGTTGCTGCCGCCTTGACCTCGACACCGACCAGTTGTCCAGCAGCGTTCTCGATCACCAAATCGACCTCAAACTTATCAGTATCCCGATAGCACATCAGCCGATAGTTGCCATCCGCCGTTGTTGTATGTTTAAGCAACTCCCCGAACACGAATGTTTCCAGCACATTGCCAAACCGCGTCCGATCTTGTTGAACTTCCTCTGGACCCAAGTCGAGAAGTGTTGCCAACAAACCAGAATCGATGAACTGCAGCTTGGGCGTCTTGACGACACGATTGAGGCGATTGCGGGCCCACACATCAACGCGCTTGAGCAAGTACATCTGCTCAAAGACGCTGATATACCGAGAGGTGGTTTTTCCATCGAGACCGACATGTCCACCCAGTTTGGTGTAGTTGCACATTTGTCCAGCGGTCTGTGCCAGCGCACGCAAAAATCGCGGCAACTGATCCAGCTTTTCAATGCCTGCCACATCGCGAACATCACGCTGGATGATGGCGTCGATGTACTGCCGCGACCAAGCAACTCGCCGTTTGGCCGAGGCACGCGAAATCGCTTCTGGATAACCGCCACGCAACACTCGCTCGACCAGATCACTGCCCACGGCATGTGTACCAAGTTTGAGAATTCGCCCCGCGAATACGCTGTCGATCCAGTTCGCTGAATGCCCCTCAATTTCGCTTTGTGACAAGGGCAGCAATGACAAGGTCTCCATGCGACCAGCCAGCGAATCAGCAACCGTAGGCAATGCCATCAAGTTGGCTGATCCAGTGAGCAGAAAGCGTCCGGGACGACGGTCCTCATCGACGCTTTTTTTGATGGCCAGCAGCAACTGTGGAGCACGCTGAATCTCATCAATCACCGCACGATCCAGGCTGCGAATCATACCCACAGGGTCCTCGCGAGCCGACAACAGTGTTAGCTCATCATCCAGTGTCAGATAGCGCAGTCCTTTGTCTGTCATTTGGCGCACGAGGGTTGTTTTGCCAGCCTGGCGCGGGCCAGCCAGCAGAACCACTGGCGTGTCCAGCATGGCTTCGGCAATGCGCGGTTCGATTCGACGTGGGTAAAGGATTGGCGTGTTCATAGTCGCATAATACCGTGAATTGCGGAAAGTATGGCCGTTAAATCCGGAAACTAATGCCGTGAATTGCGGAGCTTATGTTCAGCTTTTAGGGCCTGAAGCAGCCCTGGAAAGATCGATCTTGCCAAGTAATCCAACCCGAGATCCATGGCATTGGGGCCCACGGACCTGCGTTCCTGCTAAAACATGGTGTCAGCGCCCGAATTCAGCCTCTTTGGGTAGTCGGTTTTCTCTCAAAGCTAAAAAGATGTCGGGTCGCGCTTTTTCAACATCAGCAGCCGGTGCAGCGCTGGCAATGTAGTCGCGAACGGCCTGGGAGCCACCTTGGCCGAGCAGATCCCGCGCATCAGTGCCAACTTGACTTATCCCAGGAGGCACGGCCAAAGCGAACCCCGTCACCTTGGCCGCTTCCAACGCCCTCGGGATGGCGTTTGACTTCAGTCTTCCAGCCGCATCACGGCTGATGTCGTGGTCTGTCGCAACAACTACACCCGGAAATAAATCGGATAGGTCCGATTTTTTGACCCATCTGGCGACTGCCATCACATTGTTCGACGACAACGCGCAAAGCGTGTTGCCTGCACCGCTCTGTTGAATCGCAAGTCCTGTTGCCACCCCTTCGCAAATCACCAGTGGCTTGTTTTTGTCAGCGACTGCCAGCCACGCTTGAATCGGAGCCAGGGAATCGCCGGTCATTGCTCGCATTAATGAATCAGGAGCTGGGAAAGGCACAAAGGCGCCAACTGTTCGAGAGCCTTTGGCCATGATCTTGTCGGTGCTGAACTTAAGCTTGGGCATCAGGTGTTGCACCCCGCACAGCTCCACCATGCCAGGCCTGCCCATCGGATCAGGGCGAAATATGGGAACCATCATCGTGCCGGTAAATCTATGATCCCTGGGGTACACCCGTAAATCCGAGCCGTTCAAAACAGCATTGCTCTTGACAAGGTGCCGATGATCAGCAGGCGCAATTTCAGCAGAAATCCATGAATTGATGGTGTCTCGATTCAGATCCAAGTCGACCGGATGAAATTCAGCCGCGGTCACCGGGCGCGGTAAAGCAGGTGAAGACCGGGATGGTGAAAGATCGCCATCCAGACCCAAATCGCGTCCCGTGACGAACATGGTTTTCTTGCCATCA
>SESH01103568.1_pt1 | contig 10895 bp, 8 predicted proteins | sample 3171561 | NCBI WGS metagenome assembly SESH01 (sample SAMN10866947, study PRJNA518727) | freshwater metagenome | biome: subpolar coniferous forest; feature: holomictic lake; material: water; isolation source: holomictic Lake 442 2011 16.5 m and 2014 13 m | place: Canada: near Kenora, Ontario
ACGCTGATCTCAACCCTGCGATTGAGCGCCTGGTTCATGCGGTCCGTAGGATCCGCAGGCACATCCCAGGCTTTTCCTTCAGCGACGAATTTATTGGGATTGAATTTAAACTTTTCAATAAGCGCATTCTGCACCGATTGCGCCCTGTCCTGGCTCAGCTGCTTTACGGAAGAATAAGGCACCTCGCCCTTCCGTGAGCTGTCGGTATGACCGCTAATGATGATGACGCATCGACCAAACTGCCCGGAAAGCTGCCCAACCCGTTCGATCGTCGCGGCCACGCTGGGGTCATACAGCTTCCCCTGCAGGACGTTATTAAGTTCATCCCGGGCCGGTTCAAACGGATTTGCACTATTGGGAAAGAAATTGATCCTGATCGTCTGCGTCAAAATCGGCGACTCCGCCTTGAGCTTCCGGTAATCCTGCGGCGTAAAGGCCGTAACGCTTTCATCCTTTTGGTGCGCAAAGGCTCCCGAAGCCTGCAGTTGCTTGATGACCGAAAAATCCATTACGCTGTCAAAAGCAACGGGCGCATCAATGCGCCCCAATTCACGGTAAACAATGGAGGAATTCTTCCATGTTCTTTCAAAATTTGTCGGGTTGCTTTGATTGAGGAAGAACTGGACATTCTCCGCGAAGTTGGTCGTGTGGGCATCGCCCATCATCCCCTTGATATCCTGCGGGGTCATACCAAAAGCATCCGCCATCCATTGAGCCGCTTGATCCGGATTTTCTTTTACAGCATCCATGCCCAGAAAAACACCCGCCGCGAAGTTTTTGACTATATCCGGATGATCACGATAAAAATCCGCTCTGAATGCATAAACGTCCGCGATCAGTTTATTGGCATCAGCGCTGGTCGTGAGAATCCTTGTCCCCGCGATACGGTCGGCGATCTTGTAGATATCCGGCGCCCAGCTTGCCACGGCATCGATCGAAGTATCCGCCACAAAAGCGGCGGCCGCCTCAAATGCCGTGCTTGTGTACTTCATTTTGACGTCGGAGAGCTTCAACCCCGAAGAAAGCAGAAGCGTCGTTACGAAATATTCGCTAGGACTGTTCTGGGCACAAACGATCGTCTGGCCTTTCAGATCCTTGACAGATTTGATGGCACTGCGCACAACGATGCCGTCCCCTCCGGAAGAGAAATCGATCTGTTGGACGACGCGCGGCGACGTTCTTGAATCTTTGATCAATTCCGGCGCGAATAACGCGAGCATATCCACGGTGCCCCAGAGAGCATGCACCTTTCCGGCCGCATATGCGTCACGGGCCGAAACAGGGTCATCCATAAGGACCATTTCGACTTTAAATCCGTATTTCTTATAAAACAGGGAATCGGTGTTCGGCTTTGTTCCATGGTTCGCCGCAATGATCGGCAACCATCCGATCCAGACGTTATAACTGAACTTTACGATCTTTTCCTTTTCATCCCACTCGTAGTTGCTCACCCCTTTGACCGCGGGAAGCTTTTCCATCGGGACATATTTGTATTCCTTCACAGTCGTGACGCTGGAAGTATCCGGGGCTTCTACGGCCTTAGCTCCGGTTGCAACAGATTTTGTAGCGGCCGGAATGCCCGAGAGCGCTGGGACAAGCTGGTCGATATTCGTTTTCTTGTGAGTGATCATGTACCAGCCGCCGTAAAGTAACCCCCCGACAACTAAGAGGGAAAGAAGGACTCCTACGGGTGTCAGCTTCGTGCCGGATCCTGGATTAGGTTCTGGACTCATGGTTGATCTCCTTTGATTACGCTGGGTTTTATTGAGGACCGATTTCTTTTTGCAAAGAAGGTTTTGACGGATTCGCCGGAGGCTGCTCGATCTGAACCCCCTGGCCTGCCAGAAACTCCGCGAGGGCCACCTGATCCAGGGCTTTCATTTCGGATTCTTTTTCTTTGATCTTTTCGGTTTGCGCCAGATCCTGAGTCACACGCGCCTTGCCGGCGGCCTTTTCATATTTTTTATTCAGGATCTCTTCGACTTCCTTAAAAGTATCTCCCGTATCCCCGACCTTGAACGCCACATTATTCAGGGCTGCAGCCGCTTCGGCCTGCGCTTCTTTGATCCTCACCTGATTGATCTGCGTCTCCAGCTTCCTGACCTTCGCTTCAAATTCCTTCTGGGAGATCTTCACACTTTGCAAATTGGACTGATAGGAGGCTTCGGCATCTTTTAATTCCTGGCTGTCATGCTCCAGGTCCGTCTTGAGCTCCTGAAGCTCCCGGGCTAACGACCCCGCGAGCTCCGCGTTCCCCGCCTTGTAATTCGCCATGATCCTCTGCTCCAGGACCTTCGCCTTCTGGGTCTTGGAGTTGATCTGAAGCTTTAAGCGCTCCGCGATCCCCGCGATGCGTGCGAGTGCCTGATTGTATTGGATCATCTTTTCCCGGAATTCCTGTTTCGACGCCTCGAACAGGACTTCGGGATTCTGCTCCTCAAGCCCGCTGATAAAAAGACTCACGAACCCTTTGAAAAAACGGCTCACACGTGCGAAAAGCCCCATAAACACCCCCTCATTTTTTATTTTTATTACCGGGAGTCACCTGTCCCACACTGATCAGGGAACCCGAAGTAAGTAATCCCACCACTTTAAGAAGTTCTTCTTCCGTGCCGGTCTTTTTTGCGATCCATTCCGCAAACAACTCCTGGTCCCGACGCTGCGAGGATTCTAGCTGCTCGATACTTTTATTACAATCTTCGATCTGCTGCTTTAGGCTTTCGATCTGCCTCTCGCGACTCGCAGCCCGCTCCTGGAGCTTGCCGTAGACAAACCGTTCATAATCGTCCAGGGCCTTGTCCCGGCTGATCGCATTTTTAATGATCTCCGGAATCGCCACGTTATTCTTGATCAAGATATCTTTTAAAGCTTTTCTTGCCTTGTCCGAACCCAGGTCCTTGATGGATGCCGCCTCCAAGGCCTGTATCACTTTATCCACATCCCAGCCGCCGGGGGGCGGCGCGATCTTGAGCGCCTCATAGACTTTGCTCACGGGTACATTTAATTCCGGGGCGTTCTCGGGATCGTCGATTTTCTCCCCTTGGGAGGCGATGAGCTGCGAAAGTGAAACAACGGTGGTCGCACCAGGAACGGACTCTTTTTGCCCGGCTTCTGCTTCCTCTAGGATCTGGATCAATTTCGCGTTCGCGGCGACTTGCTTTAGGAAGTCCAAAACCTTCATGATCTCTCCCGTTCAGACAAAACGTTTTAAAGCTTCGATTTTATTTTCAATCTCCTCGGGAGAAAGACTCGCGTATTCCCGTGGTAAAAACTGGCTGTCCGTACATTCCCGAACAGCCACAAGATCCATGTATTCCAATTTACGCGTATTAGCGTTCGCCTTGACTTCCTTGATCACGCCGCCCAGGATCTCCGGAAGGGAACGTTTCGGCTCTTTTTCCAGCTCCAGGACTCTTAATGCCCGGACCATGATCCCCTCAATTTCGTTGCCGCTGTAAACCGCGCCTTTCGGTAAATGGGGGATGTCCTTCGGGTCCATCGGATATTTCAATTTTTTCGAGATCCCCAGAAACAGGTCCCGGTATTCCTTCTCGGTCTGGGGCGGAAAAAGCGGGAAATGCACGTCCAACCGGCCGGGCCGCTTAAGATCCACTTCCAGAAGATCGGGGCGCGACGTCGCAAAGACCCAAATGATCTTCCCTCGGTTCTTGGTCTCGGACATTTCTTTCGCAAGCATGGCGTAGATCCGGCCGGACAGACCGCTATCGGTAGAACCGGAGTCACGCTTGCCGGTGATCTGGTCCGCTTCATCCACAAAAACAACGACCTGACCCAGCGCATACAATATTGAAAAGATCTTTTCCAGATTGCTTTCCGTGGTCCCCACCCATTTGTCGCGGAAATTTTTCAGCACGACGCAGGGGATCCCGAGCTCTCCCGCCCAGCATTGAACCATAAAGGTTTTCCCCGTTCCGATCCTGCCGGCGATCAGATAGCCCATCGGCAGCGCATGGATCTTCCCCGTCCGGAGGAGCTCTGCATCCTGGCGCAACCACGCTTTGATAGGCTCATGCCCCGCCACCATGTCCAGGTTGTAGGTGGATTCATAGAACTCAAGCAGCCCCTGGCATTCTTTCTCAATGACATCTTTCTTCCTTTTCCTGAGGAAATCCTGCTTGATGCGGTAATTGTTCTTCAAAGCAAAGGAGATAATGTTTTTGGCCGCAACGCAGCTGAGCCCCGTCAGGTATTTCGCCAATACCTCCAGACTCACATCACTCTGCTTTTCCAACTCTGGGAAGGTTGTCGCCGATAGCCACTTCATATAATCCAGCATCTCTTCTTCGGAAGGCAGCTTAATCTCGATCTTCGCCGTATGGGAATTCTCGGCGATCAAACGGTTCACGTCATTCAGTTTTTCCGTCACAAGGAAGGTCGCGATATTGCTTTCGAGGATGCTCGGATCATTGGCCCAGTTCAGAATATTCACGACATGAGAGCCGAGCTCGCTGGCAAACTGCAGGGATTCCCCGCTGGGAACGATAAATTGCGCGAAATCGATGATGACGGCGATTTTGCGCCTGTTCGGTTCCGCTTTCCGGGCGCCGATCGCCTGGAGATTGAGAGCTCGAAGAAGATAGGTATCGATCAGCTTGAGCGCTTTCGATGGATCGCGCGTGTTCACGTCCATGCCACTCCCCGGACTAAGCTGATTCAGCCATTCGCTCCACTCCTTATCTCCCTGAGTAACCCGTATGCCGTTGCCACGGTCATAAAAGATCACCGTGTCATATTTCTCAAGCATCACATGCTCTAAAAAATCCTTCAGAGACAGGAACCGAGACGCCGTCTCGCTTTCCTTATAATGGACTACATCAAAAATATTGCCGTAGATCAGGAATTGGCTCACAGCATTCGAGCAGAAAAACTCTTTGAGTTCTTGCGCCCACGCCGGGATATTCTGAAGGGACATAGCTATTGATTTTCCAGAGTTGGTTTCTGTTGGGACAAAATGTTCGGCGAACCTTCCAGCATTTTTTCTACGGACCCAAAAAGGCTTTCCTGCTCCTTGAGCCACTCCCCGGTCCGGCTCAGGCTGGTGCTTACTAAATCGATCCGATTTGCAATGCCTTGGGAGTCTTTACTCACGACCGCCTGCTCCCGTATTAATTCTACCTGTTGCTCGATCCTTTCCAACTCGGAATCCACATAAGCCAGCCGTTGCTTCGCCTCCGCAAGCGTCTGAAGCCTCATTTTCAAGATGTCGCGTTTGCTTTCCAAGGATTTCTTGAGATCGTCCGCCGTCCCTTCCTTCCGGATTTGCGCCTCGAGCTTCTGGATCTTTGATTCAAAATCGACGCTGGACACACCCCCCTGCATCATGTTCGTGACCGCCTGTTTTGTTACGAGAAGTTGCAAAAAGATCCAGACAAGTCCGTTCAGGCTCTGGCTGTGCTGCTGAAGGATCTCGAGAGGCAGGGACAACTGGGTCGAATAGAACTCGATGATCAGATCGCAGCGGCTTTTGAGCAGGGAAAAACGCTCGCTCTCTTCTGGCCTGAGCTGGCCGATCAGTTTGTCGGTCCGCTGCTTCCACGCTAGATTTTCCTTGGCGAGTAATTGGTTCCGCATTTTATTCTGGACATGATTCTGAAAGCGAGGATTTGTCGCGAGGGTAAAAAGATACGCAATCTCTGTCCCCGCGCCGATCAGCAAGAACCCCGGATTGACCAGCGTTCCGAGAAAAGCGAAAGACGCCATGATCATCCAGGATGGGCTTACGAACATCCCTAGATGCCGTGCAAAGAACGCCTCGCGTAGATATTTCGGAAGTCCTGGATTCATATCATTGAATTATCGGCTGCCTTTTAAAAATAAAAAGCTTAAATTTCTTCAATAGAGATCCGACGACTATTCAATAAACGCAATTGCCCTTGGGAACGACGCCAAGTATAGCACCAAATGATGACCGCATCACCGAAAAGGAACCCCCTCCGGTCCGGCGCAGACGGCGTAGATGGGCATGAAGAACTATCCACGAAGGAAGAGAAGTCGAACCGGGTCACCGCTAAGCGGATGATGCCCGCCTAAAAAACAAAACCCCGAACAAGTATTTCTCTTGCATAGGGTCGTGTTTTAGTGCGTCGCCAGCAATGATGCGCTGGGCTTATAAAATGGCTCCCCCGCGTGGTGGACTTTTTCGCCTTGCTGATGATCAACAAGGACGGATCCGTCCTCTCGGAGGATGCAGAGAGGCGGACGCAACTGGCTTATGACCTTGAGAGAGGTTGAAATCCTCAAGATCCTGACCAAAGGATTATTACCTGCTATTGCATAAATAGTTTTAGGCTATCGTTATTCATTTCTCGCCCAAATCAATCATCGGTGGCCCTTCGAGAGCGGATCTTAAAAAAAACTGCGTTCTTCATTCAAAAAATGGCGCAAGAGTCCGTGCTTGCGCCTTGGAGCCGGCTGGGGATTATATTCTTCGAAAATAATATGGAGGACATTGTCCAAAAAAGTCATGTCCTTGGGCATATCCACATGGTTCGAAAAAAAGAAGACGGAGTGAGAAAGAGGCAGTTCCTGACGAACGCTCACGCCATTGATCTCGACTGTGTGACGGCCCAAAACACTTTCCTTGGTGACGCTCATATCGCCGTAGCCATAAAGAATATCTTTGAGTTCGGAACGGTCCGTTTTGAACGTCGTCTTCCACATTTTTTTATCATCACGGCCCAGAATCGCCGCCTGCAGGGTCGGGGCACGGTCCCCTCCGAAAACGATATAGCGGACCTTTCGCCTCTCTTCACTCAAATCACCGGCCCATAAAGCCGCTTGGAATCTTTGGGCGCGGCTCAGCGCGAGTGCAATATAACGCCGCTGAATTGCCAACTTCTCATGGAATCTCTTTTTGCCCTCGGCTTCGCCGTGTCTTTTTATCAATCTCGCAAGATCTTTCCTCTGCCTTTCGGGTGCAAAAACCGACCAGCCGTAGGTCTCCCAGTTCGCGGGGTCATAAAGATCGACATCTAAAGGCTTCCCGTCAGGATCGATAAAAACTTTCTTTCCCTCAAACGGCATGAACTGGTAAAGGGCCGGCATGGAAAAGATCATCTCCGCCGTGGCGCCGCCGATACTGGGAAGCCAAAGCCCCTGATGGAGGGTCGCAAAAGACTCCATGGACCCCGCATTCGGGGTCCCAAGCATGATGATCTTGTTAATATTTTTGGCACCTTCATACGTCGGAACCGGCGCAGGATCATTCAGTACATCCTTTGCGCCATATTTTGCGTAATAACGCGCGATAAGGCCGCCAGCGCTATGGCACAGAAGGTTGATCTTAAGTTCCGGCTGTCCGGTCTTTTTTTTGATTTCCTCGATCTTACGGTCAAGTTGTTGTACCGCTTCAACAAGATCACGCCTCCAGTCCCAGGCGAAAGAAAACCCATCCTGCCCCGCCTTAAACCCTCCGATCTTTTGTGCTCCTTGCCGGACCCGCTCGTTAATATCAAGCTCCAGAATTCCGGGGATCCACTTGAATTTTGAAACGATTTCCCCGGCAACGATCTCGTCCTGATTGTCCAGGAGCGTTTTGCCGTCGATCGGAAGATCCAGTTCTTCGATCAATCCCTGGAGGACATTGCCGTAAACGACTTTCCCGGTCGTTCGATCCTTTAGGATCGAAGCCATCATCCCCGGAATAAACATCGTGGCTGGTTTTTTCGGAATAGCGCGATAACCCGCATAGAGATGGGCCAAAGCTCTTTCAGCGGCCTGATCCCTGAAAATCTGCGCGGACACACGCAAGGCAAAATAGAGTATAAAAAAAATGGCTGCGTATTTCAACAATCTGCCGAGCAGGCAAAAAAAACCGTGTTTTTTTTGTTTATTCATTTGAAATTTTTGCTTTTAAAATCATTGCCGCGATGCCGCTTATCACTTTTTTATATTCCCTTCCACTGGCGCTCATTATTTCTTTTTGGCCGGAAACAAATATACGGTTTGTGCCCGCAAAACCCAGTCTAGCGCTTCGGAAGGAATTATATACCCCGCATCTTTAAATCACAATCTCGCGGCAAAAGCATGGCCAAAAAAATAAAAAAGCCGACATCCCTAAAAGGTCACCGCCCTTTTATATAAAACTCCCCCGCCTGCCCTGATTATTATTAAAAAATAATGAATTCAGGACTGGCGTGGAAAAATCCATAAATAAAAATGGCGGCAACCTTGGCCGCCGCGATGGTAGTCCTGGCGCACAGGCGTCAGGGCAACGGGTTATTAAAATCAATGATCTCTTGGCTTTACTCCTTCTCAAAAGGATAAACGATCTTCCAATCGTTCTTCATGCTCACAACGGTCCAGCCCTTGGCCAAAGCTTCGTCTAGACCTTTGTCGAGGCGGCCCACGTCCGACTCGCGGTCATAAGCCCACTCCCGTTTGGCATCGGTATGGTGGACATAAAGACAAAAACGGGGGCCGCTGCCAGCGGAAGTCCATTGCATCATTTGCAGGTCGCCGTCGGAATTGCCGAACGAGGCGATCGGACGACGACCGATCCGGGACTGGATACCGATGGGTTTCCCGTCATTGTTGTCAATGAAGTCCAACTCCGGCACGTAGATCAGCACGGGCTTCCCCTCGCGAAATTCAAGCTTCGTCTTGATGCTGCTTCCGACCACCTGTTCGGGCGGAATGCCATAGACTTTTTCCGACCACGGGCGCATGAAATCGACACCGCCGCCGGAAACAATATAGGTCTTGAATCCGTTTGCGCGCAAATAGGCGAGTAGTTCCAGCATGGGCTGGTAAGCCATCTCTGTATAAAGCCGCTGAGTCCGGGGATGTCTCGCGGTCGTGATCCAACCCGTCACGACTTTTCCAAATTCATCGGAGGTCATTCCCGACTCCGTGGCCATGAACATTCGCAGGAATGCCTCATCGCCGCCGGCCAGAACGTTCTTCAGATCGCCTTTAAGGACGGAGGCAAAAGGCTCCTTGCTTTTCCACTCGGGATGCTGTGGCGCGAGGGCCCTGATGCGGTCAAAGATAAAGGTGTGCTGGAAATAGATCGGCTGCTCCGCCCAAAGCGTGCCGTCGTTGTCGAAAGTGGCGATACGCTCAGGTTCCGGTACAAAATCCGGCGAGCCTTCCTTAGTAACCTTTTCGACAAAAGCGATGATCGCCTTCTTCGGTGCAGTGTCGTTCCAGGATGGCAAAGAATCGGCAGCGAGGGCTGTGTTTGCCGCTAAAAGCAAAACCAAAATACACATCAAAACTAATTTTTTTATCATCAAATTCCTCCTTGTCCAATCCTCGCTAGCATTGCACAGATAATACCGCTAAGGGGGCGCTGTGAGAAGGAAGGAATAGAGTGCTACGAGGTGTTAACCCCGGTGATGTTAGAACGTGGGATCCTGCAATAAACTCGAGACAGGTTGTTTGGGAATATCATGATCAAAAAAATCAGGGGTTTTCATGCCATAACACTAAGAGCCGGGATTGAGCGAATGGACAAAAAAAGGCGCTGCCGCAATATGCGATAACGCCTTTTAGAAAAAACTCCCCCGCCTGTTGGACTTTCGCAACTGGCTTATGACCTCGGAAGAGGTGGAAATACTGAAGATGCTAATGAAGGAACTTCGGTTTGCGGCAATTTAGGCGAGTTTACGAGCCGAAACGCGTACAACCTTACCATTCTTCCAGATCACAAGGGTATCGTTTGTCGCCTGTCTTGCTTTAATCAGGTCTCGAACAGCGTGTTTAAGCGCCTTATCAGCTTTTGTCTGGATACTTTCCCTAGAAGCCATTTTTACACCCTGCCTGTTTTGATACTTTTTCGTACTTGGCCTTATTATGAACCGTAATTACACCTCGTTCCACCCTAAAAATCTGTTCCGGAGAACTCGTGGAATTATCAAAAACGCTCCATGTATCAAATAATGAACTGTAGGCATTGAAAAGATTTTTGAGGCCCCGCGCAAACCGCCGTCTAACATCCTGCTCGAGAATATCATGGCCGCCTTTTCGAACCCGGTCTGCGACCCTCGCCAGAGCAAGTTTGACGGTAGGAAGCCACAAGAAAAACATATGGAGTTCGTAACCATGTTGTTTCATCTTCTGAAACAGTTTGATGTAGGCTTTTCCGGACAAGGTCGTTTCAAATGCAAAATTAACTTTCCTCCTGGAGCAATCCGCAATCTGGTCGAGAAGTATCTTGCCCGCTTTAATCGCAACCTTTGAAGGAAGGAACGGCGATAAGCCTTTTGCGATCATATCGGCATTGATAAACTCGAAACAATCCGCGTAGTTCGGAAGAAACTTTTCCGCAAAAGTCGTCTTCCCGGAACCATTCGGGCCTGCGATCACATAAAGTTTAGGCTTGCTCATAAGCCGGGATTATACCACAAAGAAAAAAGGCGCTACCGCAATATGCGATAACGCCTTTTTAAAAAACTCCCCCGCCTGTCCTAAAAGCTATAAAACTTATATGAAATTAGGACTGCCCTTGTCTTTGATTTATTTCCATAAATGGCTGACAAGGACTGTACTGATTTCCATCTTCTTTTTAATTAATGAAAATCATGTACTGGCGTTGGAAAATCCATAAATAAAAATGGCGGCAACCCTAAAAGGTCACCGCCATTTTATATAAAACTCCCCCTAGTGGACGAGTTTAGAACCTGGCTTATGAGCGAGGAAGCATCCCTTTTTTGGGTTTTACGGAACACCTTACGTTTTGACTTGCTCCCCCAATGAACCTTTCGGACGCCGAGAGAAAAAATCTTTCTAAAGGACTGCTTGCTGATTGCCGCGGCTTAAATGGGCCGCTATGACATCAGCCAAGGCCGGAATTACGCAGCTTTCTGAGTTTCAGACTGGGCGAGGTAGGCTTGCTCGATCTCGCGGATAAGGGCATTGCCCATGATCGTGAT
>SESH01035952.1_pt1 | contig 10894 bp, 8 predicted proteins | sample 3171561 | NCBI WGS metagenome assembly SESH01 (sample SAMN10866947, study PRJNA518727) | freshwater metagenome | biome: subpolar coniferous forest; feature: holomictic lake; material: water; isolation source: holomictic Lake 442 2011 16.5 m and 2014 13 m | place: Canada: near Kenora, Ontario
TATGTCAGCACCAACAGCCATAGCGAGGCGGTGGATAACTTGCTGAACCACAATCAGGTCAAGCACGACTGAGCACCGGCTTCGCCCGCTCCGGGTTCGTCCCGCAGCGATCTCCGGGCCGGCGGCCCGGGCCTGTTGCTGCGGAAGCGGCGGCGTGCCGGATAGAGGCTTGCAAGGAGGAATTCCTTGCAGCCGGCTGACGGCGGCAGCATAATTAGCGCTTGCTAATGTTCAGATGGAACGATTCAATGAACGCGCCGCAGGATCCCGCCGAGAACAGCCGCGAAACCGTCGAACTGGCGCTGGGCGGCATGACCTGCGCGGCCTGCGCGGCGCGCATCGAGAAGCAACTCAACAAGTTGCCCGGCGTTGAGGCGGCGGTCAATCTCGCCGCCGAGCGCGCCCATGTCCGCTACAACCCCGGCGAAGTCGGCGTCGACAGGCTGATCGCGACGATAGTCAAGACCGGGTTCAGCGCCGATGTCTCCACTGCCGATACCCGTGCCGTGGAGAAGGCGAAAAAACTCGCCATCTATCAGGCCGAACTGCGGCGCTTCCGGATTGCCGCCGCGCTGACGCTGCCGCTGGTGGCGCAGATGGCCTTCATGTTCGGTGCCGCTGACGGCACTGCGGCCCACGCCGATGTCATTCCCCGCTGGCTGCAACTGCTGCTGGCGACACCGGTGCAGTTCTGGATCGGCTGGCGCTTCTATGTCGGCGGCTTCAATGCGATACGCGGCGGCGCCGGCAACATGGATGTGCTGGTGGCGCTCGGCACCAGCATGGCCTGGGCCTACAGCCTGGTCGTCACGTTGTGGGGCCTGCAGCACCAGCACGTCTATTTCGAGGCCTCGGCCACGGTCATCACGCTGGTGCTGCTGGGCAAGATTCTCGAAGCGCGGGCCAAGGCCAAGACTTCCGCCGCCATCGAGGCGCTGGCCCGGCTGCAGCCGCAGACGGCGCGCATCGAGCGCCGGGTTGAAAACAAGGTGGAACTGGTCGATGTGCCGGTGACGACGCTGATTCCCGGCGACGTGTTCGTGGTCCGCGCCGGTGAAGCGATGCCGGTGGATGGCGAGGTCATCGACGGCGCCTCGTCCGCCAACGAATCCATGCTTACCGGCGAGAGCCTGCCGGTCGGCAAGGCTGCCGGCGACCGCGTGTTCGCCGCCACCATCAATGGCGATGGACTGTTGCGTTGCCGCGCCAGGGGTGTCGGCAGCCACACGCTGCTGGCCGGCATCATCCGCCTGGTGGAAGAAGCGCAGGGTTCGAAGGCGCCGGTGCAGCGTCTGGCCGACAAGGTTGCTGCGATTTTCGTGCCGGTGGTGGTGGCCATTGCACTGCTGACGTTCATTGCCTGGTGGGCTCTGGCCGGCGATTTCACCCAGGCGCTGGTGAATGCGGTGGCGGTGCTGGTGATTGCCTGTCCCTGCGCGCTGGGCCTGGCAACGCCGACCGCAATCATGGTCGGCACGGGGCAGGGTGCCAGAGCGGGGGTGCTGATCCGCAATGCCGTGGCGCTGGAACTGGCGGAAAGACTGAAGGTGCTGGTGGTGGACAAGACCGGCACCCTGACCGAGGGCCGGCCGGCGGTGACGGACATGCTGCCCGTGAGCGGCGCCGGAGATCTCTGCGCACCCGGCAGTGCGCTGTACGGGGAGGCAATGGCCACTCTTCTGCAACTCGCGGCGAGCCTCGAACAGGGCTCGACCCATCCGCTGGCTGCGGCGATTGTGGCGCGGGCGAAAGCCGACGGCGTCGCGCTGCTGTCGCCGCAGAACGTCGTCACCAGCGCCGGCCAGGGCATGACGGGCGAGGTCGCGGGTCGCCGCGTGCTGGTTGGTTCGGTGAACTGGGTCAAGGCGCAGGGATGGTCGTCAGCCGCAGCCGACGCGCTGGCCAGGGCCGGCCGCAGCGTCGTTGCCGTGGTCGCCGACAATGTCCTGCTCGGCTTCATCGGCATCGCTGATCCGCTGCGCATCACCTCGCCCTCGGCGGTGGCGCGTCTGAACCGCCTCGGCATCGAAGTGGTGATGCTCACCGGCGACAATGCCGGCACGGCACAGGCGGTGGCCGCTGCGGCGGGCATCGTGCGCTTCGAGGCCGAAGTCATGCCGGGGGACAAGGCCGCGGCAGTGCGCAAACTCATGCGCGACGGTGTCCTGGTGGGCATGGCCGGCGACGGCATCAACGATGCGCCGGCGCTGGCCGCGGCTGATGTCAGCTTTGCCATGGCGGCCGGCTCCGACGTGGCGATGCAGGCGGCGGACGTGACCCTGATGCGCAATGATCTCCACGGCGTGGCCGATGCGATTTCGCTGTCGCGGGCAACGCTGGCCAAGATACGGCAGAATCTGTTCTTCGCCTTCATCTACAACGTGCTCGGTATTCCGCTGGCGGCGCTGGGCATGTTGAACCCGGTGATAGCCGGCGCGGCAATGGCGATGAGCTCGGTTTCGGTAGTGAGCAATTCGCTTCTGCTGAGAAACTGGAAAGCGCAGCGGCCGTAACTAACAAGGACTGAACATGGAAACGACGACGATCAAGGTGGCGGGGATGTCTTGCGGTGGTTGCGTGAAGAGCGTCACCGGCGTGCTGGTCGCGCTCGACGGCGTGGCGACGGCGGCGGTCTCGCTGGAGCAGGCGCAGGCGGTGATCGAGTTTGACGCGGCGAAGGTGAATCGGGCGCAGTTGGCTCAGGCGATCGAAGACGCCGGCTTTGACGCATCCTGATCCGCAGGCGGGCGATTCCGCCTTACGGCTTCTTTGATCCCGTCAGGAAGGCGAAATCTTCACGGCGCTATAATTGAGTCTTTAGCAACAAGGAGTCAGCCGTGGGTCTGGATCGCGTTCCATCAGGCAAGGATTTGCCGAACGATTTCAATGTGGTCATCGAGATTTCGATGCACTCCGAGCCGATCAAATACGAAGTGGACAAGGAGTCCGGTGCGATATTCGTCGACCGCTTCATGTCCACGGCCATGCATTACCCCTGCAATTACGGCTACATACCGCACACCATTGCCGGTGACGGCGACCCGGTAGACGTTCTGGTGCTGTCCCAGTTTGCCTTGCCGCCGGGGGTGGTGGTGCGCTGTCGTCCCATCGGCATGCTGAAGATGACGGACGAGGCCGGTGAAGACGCCAAACTGCTGGCCGTTCCCGTCGACAAGCTGACGCCGATGTACCGTGACGTCGATAGCCCGCGCGATTTGCCGCAGATCGTGCTCGACCAGATATCGCACTTTTTCCAGCACTACAAGGATCTGGAACCCGGCAAGTTCGTCAAGGTGCAGGGCTGGCTTGGCATCGAAGACGCGAAGAAGGAAATAATGGATGGCGTCGCGGCTTACAAGAGTGCCGAGGAAAAGCCGGCGTTTTAGCCTCGACGGACGCCTGGAGGCAAAGGCGCAACGTCGGAAAGGCAGGAGAAATTGCCGCCGCCAACGACCTGAGGTTTCAGGATGAGCCGTCTTCGCGTCGCCGTCGCCCAGTTCAACGCCCATGTCGGCGACCTTGCCGGCAATGCCAAACGCATTCTCGAGTTCGCTGCCCGTGCCCGCGATGGCGGCGCGGACGTACTCCTGACGCCGGAACTGGCGCTGGCGGGCTACCCGCCGGAAGACCTGCTGATGCGGCCCGATTTCTATCGCGCCTGCGCCGCACAACTTGAGGCACTGGTTCGCGCCGCGCCGCTGCCGATGGTGATCGGTTATCCGGAGGCGTCGGCGGGCGAACGCTACAACTCGGCGGCGCTGGTGGCCGATGGCCGCGTTAAGGCGGTGTATCGCAAACACCGGCTGCCCAACTACGAAGTGTTTGACGAAGAGCGCTACTTCGCGGCGGGACGCGCCCCCTGTGTCGTCGAACTGAACGGAGTGCGCTGCGGCCTGGCAATCTGTGCCGACGTCTGGGAACCGGGCGCGGCCGAGGCGGCGGCGCTGGCCGGGGCGGAATTGATGCTGACGCTCAACGCTTCGCCTTTCCACATGAACAAGCAGGCGCGGCGCTACGAGGTGCTGCGCGATCGCGTCGCGGCAACCGGCAAGCCGGTGATTTATGCCAATCTGGTAGGCGGGCAGGACGAACTGGTGTTCGACGGCGCCTCGTTTGCCATGGATGGCCAGGGTCGTCTGACGCATCAGTTGCCGGCCTTTGTCGAAGCCCTCGCGTTCGTCGATTACGCTGACGGACATCTGCTGCCGGGCGCGGTGGTGGCGCCGCCATCGCGCGAGGCCGAAGTCTATGCGGCGCTGAAGCTGGGCGTTGCCGACTATCTGGGCAAGAACGGTTTTCCCGGCGCCATCATCGGTCTTTCCGGCGGCATCGATTCGGCGCTGACGCTGGCCGTCGCGGTGGATGCGCTGGGTGCCGACAGGGTGCGCGCGGTGATGATGCCGTCGCCGTGGACGGCGCAGATGAGCCTCGACGATTCGCGCGAGATGGTGCGGCGACTCGGCGTGCAATACGACGAGATTCCGATTGCGCAGGCGATGGACCAGTTTGCCGGATTGCTGGCGCCGGTGTTTGCCGGCCTCGGGCCGAAGCCGGCCTGGGACACTACGGACGAGAACCTGCAGGCGCGCATTCGCGGCATGCTGTTGATGGCCCTGTCCAACCGCACCGGGCGCATTGTGCTCACCACCGGCAACAAGAGCGAAATGGCGGTCGGTTACGCCACGCTCTACGGCGACATGGCCGGCGGTTTTGCCGTGATCAAGGATGTGGCGAAGACCTTCGTCTATCGGCTGGCCGAATGGCGCAACGCGGTTGCCGAAGTGATCCCGCGCAACATCATCACGCGGCCGCCCTCGGCGGAACTCAAGCCCGGCCAGACCGACCAGGACACGCTGCCGCCGTACGAAGTGCTCGACGCCATCATCGAAGCCTACATGGAACGCGATGAAAGCCCGCGCCAGATCATTGCCGCTGGCCTGAGCGAAGCCGACGTGCGCAAGGTGGTCGGCATGCTGCAAAAGAACGAATACAAGCGGCGCCAGTCACCGGTCGGCATTCGCGTCACGCAACGCGGATTCGGCAAGGATTGGCGCTATCCGATAACATCGCGCTATCCGGACGAATACTGAATCAGGGGAAGCAGACATGAAGAAGATTGAAGCCATCATCAAGCCGTTCAAGCTCGACGAAGTTCGCGAAGCGCTCTCCGAGGTCGGGGTGACGGGTCTGACCGTGACCGAAGTCAAGGGATTCGGCCGGCAGAAGGGCCATACCGAGTTGTACCGGGGTGCCGAGTACGTGGTCGATTTCCTGCCCAAGATCAAGCTCGAGATCGTGGTTGCGGACGAGACCGTGGACCTCGCCATCGAGGCCATCATCAAGGCCGCACGCACCGGCAAGATCGGCGACGGCAAGATCTTCGTCTCGTCGGTGGAGCAGGTGGTGCGCATCCGTACCGGCGAGGCGAACGAAGCGGCGATCTGAGCGGCCGCTGGCTCACCAGATAGCCGCTTGGCGGCAGTCCGGTGAGCCCATGCCCGGGCTAGCGCCCGAATATCCCCTTCAACAGCTCAACCGGTTGCGGCATCCTGGGCGTTTCGCCGGTTTCTGCATTGTTCTCCCTGCTCCTCTCGCGGCGGGCATTCCGCCCCGGGTCAGATGCCGACGACATATCCTGTCCGGACATGCCGAGCATTCCGTTGGTGACTGCCTTGACGCGCAGCTTGACCGCCCACAGGGGCTCCCATTTGATTTTGGGATCCTTGGGTCGAGGCGGATGGGCGAGATCCAGTTCGTTGCCATAGGCAATCAATCGCAACATGCCGGCGTGCTCGCCGAAGATGCCTTTGGGAACGGCGCACGCGGTCGTCGCCGGCATCAGCAGCACCTTTTCCTTGAGCCAGCGATCGATCGCGACATTGGTCTGATAGTCCATCAATCCAAAGCCTGTGTCCGGCACTTCGCTTGAGGTCCACATCACCATATCCTCTTTGCCGTTGCTGCCCATGGCGGACACGAAGTAGGCGCGCGCGGTCGCAATGGAATTCCAGTTCAGGTTTGTGGCCCCGTTCTTGTCCGTCTGCTCCAGCGTCAATGGCGGCATAAGGTCCTGTGCCGGCGGAATCTTGAAGCGGAAGCCGTCGGCAATGCCCTTGCCGGAGAAGGCATGCTCGCCGACCAGTGAAGCCTGCGCGGGCACCATGCGGCTATCCTCCGGATTGGGCCACACCGGTCGCCCGGCAGCACTGTGCGCACCCCGTTGGGTGGCACTGCGCGCCACAAAGAACTTGCCGTAATCGTCCATGCTCGCCGTCGACATGTCGAGCACCTTGGGCTGGCCCTGCCGAATCTGGTTGCCGCAACCCCAGTAGAGCAGCATGCGCCCCTTGGGCTTCTCGGGGTTCTCATGCTTGATCTCTTCGTCATCGCGTAACGGCGCCGGCGGCGCATTCCTGGGGGTCTTCAGCTCAAGAGCCGGGGCCATGAAGCCATCCGGAACGGCCTGCTGTGCTTCCTCGAGATTCGGATTGGCACGCGCCCGGACGGTGACATCGACCCAGCGGCCCGCACTCATGGTCCTGGTATTGCCGAAGTTGTTGCCGCCGCCGCCCTTCTGGCCGAACATGCTGCCGAGCGCACCCGTCGGACTGCCGCCCATGCCACCCATCGGCATACCCATGCCGGAAAAAGTCGCGATATCGATCCACGCCTGCGTCTGCGGGGGAGCCACTTCCTGCGCGGCAAGCACCGGGTTGGCGGCTGATGCAGCAAAAGCCGCAGTGACCACCAGACGAACTGCGTTCAATATTGGCTTCATATCCTGCCCTCCCCGAAATGGCAGAATCATACTCCCGGACGGAAATGAGCGAATGGAAGCGGCAACAGGAGTTCGCGTGGCAGCGCAGCAACTGCCGCCGGCTCGGCGTTATCTGGCGTTCAGCTTTTCGGGGCGGCGAGTAACACCACCACCGCACCGGCGCCGCCCTCGGCGGCGCGGGCCTGGCAGAAGGCCAGCACTTCGCGGCGCTGGCTCAGCCAGCCCAGCACCAGCTTCTTCAGCACCGGCTCGCGGCCCGGCGAACTGAGGCCCTTGCCGTGCACGATGCGCACGCAGCGGTGGCCATGATGCCGGCATTCGACCAGGAAGGTTACCAGCGCAACCCGCGCCTGGTTCCGGTTCAGTCCATGCAGATCAAGTTTGGCTTGCGTCACCCAGCGCCCGCGCCGCAAATCCCTCAGCCATGCCTTTGGCAAATCGTCGCGCCGCCACGCGGCCTCGTCGCCGCCTTCCAGGTAGATGTCGATCAGCGCCGGACCATGCAGGGATTCGTCCAGCGCGGCGGCCTCGTCATGCAGGTGCTGGCGCGGGATGGCCGGCGGCAAGGGCGGCTGGTGATGGACGCGATCCCAGGTCAATGGCTCGACGTCGGCCACCGCCTCCTGGAATGCGGCACGTTCTTCCGCCGTCGGCACATCGCGCCTGGTCACGGAGCGCACGCCTGAGCCCGGCCCGCCGCGAACTTACTCCAGACTGTCGAGATAGCGCTCGGCATCGAGCGCCGCCTGACAACCCGTCGCGGCGCTGGTGACGGCCTGCTTGTAGATGTGGTCCTGCACGTCGCCGGCGGCAAATACCCCGGCGATGCTGGTGGCCATCGCGTTGCCGCCGCGGCCGCACTGGGTGACGATATAGCCGCCTTCCATGTCGAGCTGGCCGGCGAACAGGTCGGTGTTGGGCTTGTGGCCGATGGCGATGAACACGCCCATGAGCGGGATGTCCTCGCTGGCGCCGGTCTTGACGTTCTTGATGCGCATGCCGGTGACGCCTGACTTGTCGCCGAGCACCTCGTCCAGCGTGCTGTCCCACTTGATGGTGACATTGCCGGCCTTCTCCTTCTCGAACAGCTTGTCCTGGAGAATCTTCTCGCCGCGGAACTTGTTGCGACGATGCACGACCGTGACGTGGCTGGCGATGTTGGACAGATACAAGGCCTCCTCGACGGCGGTGTTGCCGCCGCCGATGACCGCCACCTTCTGGTTCTTGTAGAAAAAGCCATCGCAGGTGGCGCAGGCGGAAACGCCCTTGCCGGCGAATGCTTCCTCAGACGGCAGGCCGAGGTACTGCGCCGAAGCGCCGGTGGCGATGATCAGCGCATCGCAGGTGTATTCGCCGGCGTCGCCGACCAGGCGGATCGGCTTCTCCTTGAGCAATGCGGTGTGGATGTGGTCGAAAACGATCTCGGTCTGGAAGCGCTCGGCGTGCTTCTGGAAACGCGCCATCAGCTCGGGGCCCTGGACGCCGTCGGCGTCGGCCGGCCAGTTATCGACATCGGTGGTGGTCATCAGCTGGCCGCCCTGGGCCATGCCGGTAATCAGCAGCGGTTTCAGGTTGGCGCGGGCGGCATAGACGGCGGCGGTATAGCCGGCGGGGCCGGAACCGAGGATCAGCAGGCGGGCGTGACGGGTGCTCATGGCGGGGAATCCGGTGGTGTGGGTGAAAGGCAATTATATAGAGCGGAACAGGACCTGACTTGGGCAGCTTTTTGCGGCTTGATCGCCCTTGCCGGCGGCCATAATTTGTCAGTGTCCGTCATTCCGGTCCGCGTTGAATCGCGGTCCCGGCCCGTTGCCATGAGTGCTATCAGCGCATCCGAATCCGTTTCGACTCCGTTACCGGAAAAAATCGCCTCGCTGGTGCATGAGGCGCGCTGGCTGCTGGTTGGCCTGATCGGGCTGTATCTGGGTCTGGTGCTGTGGGGCTTCGACCACGCCGATCCGGGCTGGTCGCATGTGGCCACGGTGGAGCGCATCGCCAACCCGGGCGGGCGCTTCGGCGCCTGGCTCTCCGATCTGCTGCTCTACCTGTTCGGGCTCTCCGCCTGGTGGTGGGTGGCCTTGCCGTTCTTTCTGCTGGCATGGGGCTACCACCGCCTGAGCCGCCTGTTCGGCGGCGACCGCCGGCCCCTGTTGATCGCCCTGGCGGGTTTCTTTTTGCTCCTGCTGGCCAGTTGCGGCCTGGAGGCGATGCGCTTCTGGAGTCTGAAGCTGTCCCTGCCGCTTGCCCCCGGCGGCATGCTGGGTTTCGAAGCCGGCCGCCAGGTCACGCAGTTTCTCGGCTACACCGGAGGCACGCTGATCCTGATGGTGCTGGCGATGATCGGTTTCAGCCTGTTTACCGGCGTTTCATGGATTGCTGTTGCCGAGAAGGCCGGCACCTTGCTGGAAGTGGCCTACATCGGCCTGCGCAGTTTGTGGGACCGTTGGCAGGACCGGCGCTATGGCCGCGCCGTGGCCGAACAGCGCGAGGAAGTGGTTGAAACGGTGCGGCGCAAGGTGGAAGAAAATCCCTCGCCTCCGATCAGGATAGAGCAGGTTGAAGCCGTGGTGCCGGTGGCGCCCAAAGCCATCGCCCGTGCCGACAAGGAGCGCCAGGCACCGCTGTTTTTCGATGCGCCGGGCGGCGCCCTGCCGCCGCTGCATCTGCTGGCCGAGCCCTCGCACAACCCGGCCGACCTGCCGGCGGCGGAGACCCTCGAATTCACCTCGCGTCTGATCGAACGCAAGCTCGCCGACTTCAATGTCGAGGCCAAGGTGCTGACGGCGCATCCCGGCCCCGTGGTGACGCGCTACGAAATCGAGCCGGCGACCGGCGTCAAGGGCAGCCAGATCGTCGGTCTGGCCAAGGATCTGGCGCGTGCCCTGTCGCTGGTGTCGATCCGCGTGGTGGAGACGGTGCCGGGCAAGTCATGCATGGCGCTGGAACTGCCCAATCCGAAGCGGCAGATCGTGCGCCTGTCGGAAATCATCGGTTCGCAGGCTTACCACGGCATGCATTCGCCATTGTCGATGGCCATGGGCAAGGACATCGGCGGTCAGCCGGTGGTGGTCGATCTGGCCAAGATGCCGCACCTGCTGGTGGCCGGCACCACCGGCTCGGGCAAGTCGGTCGGCGTCAATGCCATGATCCTGTCGCTGGTGTACAAGTCCGAGCCGAAGGACGTGCGCATGATCATGGTTGACCCGAAGATGCTGGAGTTGTCGATCTACGAAGGCATCCCGCACCTGCTGGCGCCGGTGGTGACCGACATGACCAAGGCGGCCAACGCGCTGAACTGGTGCGTCGGCGAAATGGAGCGGCGCTACAAGCTGATGTCGGCCTTGGGTGTGCGCAACCTTTCGGGCTTCAACAGCAAGATCAACGAGGCGAAGAAGGCCGGCGAACACATACCCAATCCATTCTCGCTGAGCGTCGATACCGAGATCGGCCCGGAACCGCTGACGACGATGCCTTACATCGTCGTCGTCATCGACGAACTGGCCGACCTGATGATGGTGGTGGGCAAGAAAGTCGAAGAGCTGATCGCACGGCTGGCGCAGAAGGCGCGGGCCTCGGGCATCCACCTGATCCTCGCCACGCAGCGGCCGAGCGTGGATGTGATCACCGGCCTGATCAAGGCCAACATTCCGACGCGCATCGCCTTCCAGGTATCAAGCAAGATCGATTCGCGCACCATCCTCGACCAGATGGGCGCCGAAGCGCTGCTCGGCCAGGGCGACATGCTCTACCTGGCGCCGGGCACCGGCCTGCCGGTGCGGGTGCACGGCGCCTTTGTCGCCGACGAGGAAGTGCATCACGTCGTCGACCACCTGAAGAAGGTCGGGCCGCCCGATTATGTCGATGGCCTGCTCGACGGACCGGCGACGGACGACACGGAGGCCGGCATCGGCGATGCGGCGGACGATGCCGAGTCCGACCCGATGTACGACCAGGCTGTGGAAGTGGTGCTGAAGACGCGGCGACCGTCGATCTCGCTGGTTCAGCGCAATCTGCGCATCGGCTACAACCGTGCCGCGCGCCTGATCGAAGCCATGGAAAAAGCCGGCCTGGTCTCGCCCATGAACGGCGCCGGCGGGCGCGAGGTGATTGCGCCGA
>SESH01034956.1_pt1 | contig 10893 bp, 10 predicted proteins | sample 3171561 | NCBI WGS metagenome assembly SESH01 (sample SAMN10866947, study PRJNA518727) | freshwater metagenome | biome: subpolar coniferous forest; feature: holomictic lake; material: water; isolation source: holomictic Lake 442 2011 16.5 m and 2014 13 m | place: Canada: near Kenora, Ontario
AATTTGACAAACGAAATTGGCCTGATGTGTCGATTTTCATACATAAAAGCATTATTACACCTGGTTTAAATAAATCTGACTCATCGCCACAAAAGCACCAATATCAATGACGACTAAAGTGTACCTCACCTGACAGAAAAAAAGTGGCTGGACCTATACAGACAAAATGAGCTGTCGATGCAGCAAAGAGGCACAGCCCCAGTCCCAAACAAAACCCAGCCAACCACTTCAAGCTGCTGTGTAAAGATAAAAAAATATTCCTTTAATTCGCAATGTAATTCTGCTGGAATGGCGTAACCTTTACATCAATAGCCTCATAGTCGGAAAAGTGCAACAATGAGACCTCTCACCAATCCCCTGAAATATTGCAGAATATATCCCCCGAAACACTTACCTTCAACCTGCTGTAGAAAATGTCAATTACCCGGTATTCATGAAATTCACCCTCACAAGACAAGACTCAAGAACGGCTGCACGGTGCGGTGTTCTTCAGACTGACCACGGGACTATACCGACACCGATCTTCATGCCGGTGGGCACCCGTGCAAGCGTGAAGTCGGTTGAGCCGCATGAGCTGAGGGAGCTGAATGTCCATATCATCCTGGCCAATACCTATCATCTCTACCTTCGGCCAGGAAACGACATTATCATGAAAGCTGGAGGCATCCACCGCTTCATGAACTGGCAGGGTCCGCTTTTGACCGACAGTGGCGGCTACCAGGTCTACTCGCTCTCCGATCTGCGCAAGATCAGTGAGGAGGGAGTCATGTTCAAATCGCATCTTGATGGCTCAAAACAGCACTTCACCCCTGAAAATGTGGTGGATACCGAGCGTATCATCGGCAGCGATATTATGATGCCGCTTGATGAGTGTCCGCCCTCTACCGCTGAAAAGGAGTATGTTCGCATCTCGGGAGAGCTGACCATTCGCTGGGCTGAGCGGGCACGCAACCATTTCAGCAAGACCTCTCCGCTTTACGGCCACAAACAGTACCTCTTTGGCATCACGCAGGGTGGAGTCCATGCCGACCTGCGGAGCATATCAAGCAAAGCGCTGGTTGATCTTGATTTTGATGGATACGCCATTGGTGGCATGGCTGTCGGAGAGCCTGCCGCCGAGATGTACCGAATTCTTGAGCTGTCGCACACACTGCTGCCCGAAGAGAAACCGCGCTACCTGATGGGTGTTGGCACACCTGAAAATATTTTGAACGCCATTGAACGGGGGGTTGATCTGTTCGACTGCGTCATTCCGACACGCGAAGGGCGCAACGGAAGGGTCTATACCCGACATGGAAAGATGAATCTGCGATCGGCAAAGTATTCTGAGGATTTCAGTTCAATTGACGAAGGGTTCGACAATGAGGTGTGCCGGAACTATTCGCGAGCCTATATTCGCCATCTTTTGAATGTGGAGGAGATTTTGGGGCTCAAGCTCTGTACCTTGCACAATATTTCTTTTTTTATGTGGCTCACCGCAACAGCGCGAACCGAAATTCAGAACGGCTCTTTTCTGGAGTGGAAAACTGATTTTCTTGACCAATTCAACAGACAATGACAAAACATAATGTCTTTCTTCTGAGCCTTGGCTGCTCAAAAAATACGGTTGACTCTGAACGGCTGATGGCACAGGCTGAGGCATGCGGGATTGTCTTTACGGAAACGGCCGAAGAGGCTGACATGATTCTTATCAACACCTGCGGCTTTATTCAGGATGCCAAGGAGGAGTCGATTATCACAACACTTGCCGCAATTGAGCAAAAGGGTGAGGGTGCGATTCAGAAGGTTTTTGTGATGGGATGCCTCAGCGAGCTCTTCCGAAAAGAGATGAAGGAGGAGATGCCGGAGGTTGATGGTTTTTTTGGCACCCATGAACTGCCTGAAGTGCTGGCTGCCATTGGAGCCTCATATCGGGAGGAGCTTTATGACCACCGCTCTCTGCTCACTCCCCCTTACTACTCCTACCTTAAAATCGCCGAAGGGTGTAATCGCGGCTGCTCCTTCTGCTCCATTCCAAAAATCAGGGGACGCTACCAGAGCCAGCCAATCGATCAGCTCCTGCGCGAAGCAGCGCTGTTGCAGCAGGCAGGGGTTAAAGAGTTGAATGTTATTGCCCAGGATATCAGCATGTATGGCTTCGACACCGAGGGCAAATCGATGCTCAATGACCTTGTGCTCCAGCTCTCGGATATGGCGTTTGACTGGATACGGCTGCTCTACGCCTACCCGGTAAACTTTCCGCTTGAGGTGGTTGAGACCATGCGGAAGCGGGAGAATATCTGCAACTATCTCGACATCCCCTTGCAGCACTGCAATGACCGGATTTTGCAATCCATGAATCGTGGAATCAACAAGCAGGAGAGCATTCAGCTTCTTGAGACCATCCGCCAGAAGAACCCCGACATTCGCCTGCGCACCACCATGATTGTCGGCTATCCTGGTGAAACCCGCAAAGAGTTCGAGGAGCTGCTGGAGTTTGTAGAGACAACCCGTTTCGACCGGCTGGGCTGTTTTGCCTATTCACATGATGAGCATGCCCCCTCATTCGCCCTTAATGATAACGTGACACCAGAGCAGAAGCAAAAACGGGTAAAGAAACTGATGGAGCTGCAGGAGGAAATTGACACCGAAAATAATAGTCACCTGGAAGGCAAAACCCTCAAGGTTTTGATTGAGGATATTGAGGAAGAGCTTGCTTTCGGCAGAACTGAATACGATGCTCCGGAGGTGGATGACGAGTGTATTCTCACGATCGAAAAGGTGCCGGTCACCGAAGGTTCATTCTGTATGGCAACTATCACCGACAGTTCATCTTATCAACTGATCGGACGAGTTGGAATATAAAAATTGGAGAAAACGTAAGCCCGATACATAAATTCCGGCACACTCACGAAAACTGATCGGGCAAAACGGAAAAAGGGAACAACGAAATATGCCGTTGTCGCCTTTTCTGTCGGGGTGAGGGGAATGAAAAAGCCCCGGTGCAGGCCGGTGGTTCGTGTGATATTCTTCAGCGGTTCTGTGCGGTGTGGAATATTGAGAGTATCGTAATCGTCTTGTTATCCGAAGTGTAGATAACACAATACGGTATATCAGAGAAGTATAGCTCCTTGGTATCTGTTGTTTTACCGGGCTTTGCGCTCTGTGGGTATGCGGGCAACTGCCAGGTGATCTTATTCAAAAGAGTGATGATGGTTTGTTTGGCTGCCCTTTTGCTGGTCTGGCCTATATAGGACTCTATCTCACGAATAGAATCCTTTGCCTCCTTAGTCAGGACAATTTTCAAGTTCTGCCTCCAATTCAGCAATAACATCTTCAACAGGAGTTACTCGCCCAGCTTTCATATCTTCCAATCCTCTCAGAACGCTTTGAATCTGCCATTCGTTATAGTCCAGATAAGCTGAAACAGCCTCCTCCAGGACAAAAGTTTTCGTCCGCTTGGTCGCTATAGCCATAGCCTCAAGGCGGTCATTGGTCTCTTTTGGAATCTTGAAGGTAACCTGCTGCCGTTTTGTTTTGGTTGTCATAATGTGCCTTCCGTTGAATTAAACCGCAATTCGATGAACTTCGTTAATATACGCCTTTCGTGTGAATTTCTGATGCATTCGCCTTACTATTTGATCCTCTCCAGGTAATCTGCCCACACCAGCATCATTCGCCAGCGCTCATCAAGGTGCTTTGTCCGATTAAACGCCGCTCCCAGCCGATCTGGTACTCTGTGTCCATGTTGTGCCTCTGGTTAATTTGGTACATCAATGTGATTCCAGAAAAGCAAAAACCCCTGTAAAATCAGGGGCTTATGAGCAATATGGGACTATACGAAACTTAATTTCTGTCGGGGTGGCGGGATTCGAACCCACGACCTCTGCGTCCCGAACGCAGCACTCTACCAACTGAGCCACACCCCGTTATCTCCTCTCTGTGCCCTTGGGCAGACTCGAACTGCCGACCTTTAGTTTCGGAAACTACTACTCTATCCACTGAGCTACAAGGGCATTGGGAGCCTAAAATAATAATTTCCGCCTCTTTCCTGAATCTTTTTTCTCGTTTCTGTCAATTTTTTCCGGCCTCGGCAACCAGTGCATCGACAGCGAGATTGGCGCTCATCACCGCTCCACCCATAGAATCGTAATACAACTGCTGTGAAAAGCCGCCTGCGAGAAAGAGGTTGCGAACAGGAGTTTTCTGGGTTGGACGGTATTGCTCCATCCCCGGCAGTGGCGCATAGACAGAGTGGGGAATTTTCACCAGGGTGGATTTCAGAATCCGCGCCCCTTTTGACGTTTCGGGGTAACAGTTTCGCACACTCAGATCAACAAGTCGGATAATCTCCTCTTTTGAGAGGGCCATAAGGTTTTTTGCCGGAGCAACGCAAAATTCAAAACGGCTCTTGCCGCTGAAGGGCTCTCCCCTGAGTGTCCGATACTCTGGTGTGGTACGCGCAAGGTTGGCGTACACCGGAATCACACCATCCGGCGAGAAGAGGACGTTATCAGCAGCAGTAATCTCCTTGTCGTACCAGAGCTGCACAGAGATAACCGGCACAGCCTCAAGATTGTCAAGTTTTCCAAAAAAATGCTCATGCCGTTTAAGGTTATCGGGCAGCACTTTGTTCAGGTCATGAATCGGCAGGGCGCAGAGATAGTAGTCAGCGGTCAAAATCTCTCCATTGCGAAGCTGAACCCCTTTAATTTCAGTGCCATCAAAAAGCAGCTCTTCAACAGCAATGTTTGTCTTGAACTGCGCGCCTCTTGATGCTGAATAGTTGATAAGCGGCTGATGGAGATACTCTTGCGGCGCTCCTTTCAGAAAGCCCATACACGAAGCATCAGGAATACGATAAAATGTTTCAGTGACATCCAGAATAATTTTAGCCGATATCTCTTCAGGTGGAATAAACTTGAGGGCCAGCGCCATGGGACGGAACATGGTATCCATGAGCCGTTTGCCAAACTTTTTCTCCACAGCCCACTCGGCGAAGGTGAGATGATCCTGCGTCGGCGGATACTTCTCCCTCTTCAGCGCCAGGGGAATCAGAGATTTCGCAAAGGCGGCCATTTCACCAAAGGTAAAGTAGCCATTTTTGATAATGGCTGGCAGCAGGTGAAGTGGACTGGGAAGCTCCCAGGTATTAAAGGTAAAGCTCCCGCCACCTGCCAGGGTGTAGGTCAACTGGTGATCCTTCCACAACACGGCATGATCGGTCTTGATCTCCTTCATGAGGTCGTAGAGGACGCTGTATGCCCCGAAAAAACAGTGGGTGCCGGATTCAATCCAGTCCCCCTCTTCATCTCTCCATGAAGAGACCTTCCCGCCAAATATCTCTCTCTTTTCAAGCACTTTGACTTTAAACCCCTTGTCGGTCAACCGCTTGGCGGCAGTTAAACCGGCAAGGCCTCCACCAAAGATCAATACGGACTTTTTTTCTGAACTCATTATTTGGAATTGAAACGGAATTTGCATTAATCTCTACACAACCGTACGCCCTTCCAGCGCTCGTGACAGGGTTGCTTCATCAATAAACTCAAGCTCTGCCCCGACAGGAATGCCACGGGCTATTTTGGTAACATGAAAACCAAGGGGTTTGATCAGTTTGGTCAGGTAAAGCGCCGTAGTTTCACCTTCGATGGTCGGATTCAGGGCAAGCACAATCTCCTTAACTTCAGCGGGCTCCCGACCTGAAAGTCGGGCAAGCAGTTCCCGAACCTTGATATCGTCCGGCCCCACTCCGTCAAGGGGTGAAATGACACCATGGAGGACATGATAAAGCCCTTTGTAGTAGCCGGTTTTCTCGAAGGCGAGCATATCCACGGGCGATTCGACCACACAGATGACGGAGCGGTCACGCGATTTGCTGGTGCAGACGGTACAGGGGTCGGTACCGATATCGGTGATGTTCTGGCAAATCGAACAGCGGATAACTTTATCTTTTACTTCAAGCAAAGCCGCAGCCAGCTTTTCAGCCTCAACCCTTGGTTCATGCAGAATGTACATAGAGAGGCGCTGGGCAGTTTTGCGCCCAATACCGGGAAGTTTGGAAAATTCGTCAATAAGGGCATCAAGAGCCGCTGAGGTATAACGCATCGACTCTTATTGACCGATATTCAAATTTTTGAGCATATCCGCCGGATTCATCATCCCCCCGGTCACTTTGGATATCTCCTCCTGTGCCAGTCGGGCAGACTCGTCGAGCGCATTATTTGCGGCTGCAAGCACCAGGTCCTGCACCATTTCCCGATCGTCCATAATATCGGGATCAATAGCAAGGCTGAGGAGCTTCTGTTTGCCGCTGACACTCACCTTAACCATTCCCCCACCTGCTTCGCCGTAAGCCACAATCTTTTCAAGCTGTTTCTGCACATCCTGCATCTTTTCGCCAGCCTGCTGGATCTGTTTCATCATATCACCCAAATTTGGCATTGCCATTGGTTATTTTCTCCCGTGCGTTATAAAAATGCGTTTCACCGTTTCACCATACCACCCCCGTTTCACACGCCCATCATACCACCACCTTTTCACAGGGCTTTGACCTGTGCTGGTGTATATCGCCCCTTCGGGGCTTGCGGGGCTTAACACTTGCGACGGAGAGCAAGATAAATTTTTTCAAGAATGTCTGCGGTCGTGAGCTTGTATTTTTCAAGAAGTTCGTCGGATTTTCCGGATTCACCGAACTGATCCTCAACACCAACCATCTCAATCGGAACCGGAATATTGAGAGCACAGACATGAGCGACCGCGTCTCCAAGACCGTTATGGAACTGGTGCTCTTCAGCGGTAACAATAGCGCCTGTGTCGTTGGCCGCCCGAACAATGGCCAGGGTGTCGATCGGCTTGATGGTGTGCATATTGATCACCCTGACGCTAACCCCCTCTTTTTCAAGAAGACGGGCTGCTTCAAGCGCTTTCCAGACCATAATACCACAAGCAATAACCGTAACATCCTTGCCAGGATGAAGCTCAATCGACTTGCCAATTTCAAACCCATCCTCATCAAGTGAGAAGTCGGGCACATTCGGTCTTCCAAAACGGAGATAGACCGGACCCTCATGCTTGATGACCGCTTTGGTGGCCCGAACAGTTTCACTGTAATCACAGGGGACAACGACGGTCATCCGCGGCAAGCCGCGCATCAGACCGATATCCTCAAGGATCTGGTGGGTAGCGCCATCTTCACCCAGCGTCAGACCGGCGTGTGATGCGCAAATCTTGACGTTAAGATTGGAATAGCAGATTGACTGGCGAATCTGGTCATACACCCTGCCGGTGGCAAAAACGGCAAAACTTGCGGCAACCGGGATTTTGCCTGTTGTAGCAAGACCAGCCGCCATTGAGATCATGTTGGCTTCAGCAATTCCTGTCTGAATGAAACGGTCGGGAAAAGCATCCCGAAACGGATTCATGTTCAAGGAGCCGGTCAGGTCGGCACAAAGTGCCACAACCGAACTATTCTCCTTGCCAACCACAAGCAGAGCATCGCCAAACCCTGTGCGGGTGGCTTTATTTCCTCGCGAAGCGTATCGCGCAGCAACATCCCCGATCTTATTTTCTTCCATTACTTCCAGAATAACTTACATTAAAAAAAGTAGTTCTGCCCGGCTGCGCTTTCTGATATTAAATACCGGACCCGATGATAAGCATTGAATATAAGCATACTGAAATTGCGGCGAAAAAAAAATTAGGCCAAAATTTTCTGACCGACCGCAATATTACAAGAAAAATAGTCCTCCTTTCGGGTGCAGGGCCTGAAGATCATGTTTTAGAGATAGGTCCGGGCTTCGGGGCACTGACCAGAGAGCTCGTCGCCTGCTCTCCTCGCGTGACCGTTGTAGAAAAAGATCCAAAGCTTGCGGCATTCATCCGGGCAGAGTACCCTCAGCTCAACCTGATTGAGGGCGATTTTCTTCAGACCGATCTTGAGGCACTGGCCAGGGATAAGCCGCTCAGGGTGCTCGGCAATATCCCCTACTCCATCACCTCTCCAATTCTTTTCAAACTGCTTGAACATCGCCGCTCTCTCCTCTCCGCAACCCTGATGATGCAGCATGAGGTTGCCATGAGAATTGTTGCAAAACCGTGCACAAAAGAGTACGGCATTCTTGCAGTGCAACTGCAGTCTTTTTTTGATGTGCATTACCTTTTTAAAGTGGGACGAAAAGTCTTTCGCCCTCAACCAGGGGTAGACAGTGCGGTGATAAGGATGACACCAAAAATAAATGACCCAATGGAAAATGCTGACGGGTTCCGCACATTCGTCCGCACGGCATTTCATCAGCGTCGAAAAACCCTGCACAACAATCTGAAAAATATATATAATATTGAGTTGGTAAATATTGAGACCCTTAAACTCCGGGCGGAAGCGCTCTCGATTGATGAGTTTTTTCAACTCTTTGCCCAACTGAAACGAGACTCATGAACAAATCCTCTTTGCTCAGCTCTCTATTTTTTGTTAACATAGGGTTTCGCAACATAACGTATCAATTCCATGTTCCGCAGGCACACTCTCTCAGGTCCCTTTTGTCTGATTAATCTCTCCTCCCTTATCTTTTATTAACATCTATTTTTTCTGGGAGTCATTCGTATGTCGCAGTCTTTCAACACCGTTTATCAAGAGTCAATTCAAAACCCCGAAGCATTCTGGGGCGAAGCTGCCGAAAAGCTTCACTGGTACAAAAAATGGAACAAAGTGCTTGACAGCAGCAATCCACCGTTTTATCGATGGTTTGCCGGAGGGATGACCAACACCTGCTATAATGCACTTGACCGTCATGTTGATGAGGGACGCGGCAACGAGTTGGCTGTGATTTACGACAGCCCCGTTACCGGCACCAAAAAGCGCTACACCTACCGTGAATTCCGGGATATTGTTGCCCTCTTTGCGGGCGCTCTTCAGTCGAGAGGGGTACGCAAGGGCGATCGTGTTATTATCTATATGCCGATGATTCCTGAGGCTGTTGTGGCAATGCTGGCCTGCGCGCGAATCGGGGCTATCCACTCTGTGGTATTTGGCGGCTTTGCATCTCATGAACTTGCCATAAGAATTGATGACTGCAAGCCAAAAGTAATCATCTCTGCATCCTGCGGCATTGAAGTCAACAAGATTATTGATTATAAACGCCTGCTCGACTTTGCCATTGAGCTGGCCCACTTCAAGCCTGAAATCTGTATCATCAAACAGCGTGACCAGTTAAAGGCGGAACTCAACGAAGAGCGCGACCTCACCTGGAACCAGTCACTTCTCGGCGCCGAACCCGCACAATGTGTCCCTGTCGAATCTTCTGATCCCCTCTATATCCTCTACACCTCTGGAACCACTGGCCAGCCAAAAGGTATTGTGCGTGATAATGGAGGCCACATGGTGGCGCTGCAATGGTCGATGAAAAATGTCTATAATGTTGAACCAGGTGAGGTCTTCTGGGCTGCAAGTGATGTCGGCTGGGTAGTCGGTCACTCCTACATTGTCTACGCTCCCCTGCTCCAGGGTTGTACAACACTGATTTTTGAGGGTAAACCTGTTGGTACCCCTGATCCTGGCACCTTCTGGAGAATTATCAGTGACTACAACGTATCGGTACTCTTTACTGCCCCTACCGCATTCAGGGCTATCAAAAAAGAGGATCCGAACGGCAACTACCTCAAAAACTATAATCTTTCAAATTTCCGCACACTCTTTCTTGCTGGAGAGCGCGCTGACCCTGATACCGTCAAATGGGCTGAAAAAATGCTGCAGGTACCTGTTATCGACCATTGGTGGCAGACTGAAACAGGATGGGCCATTGCCGCAAACTGCCAGGGCATTGAGCCTGGCCCGATCAAGTATGGCTCCGCCTCGAGAGCTGTTCCCGGCTACAACGTACAGGTCATCAATGCCGATATGGAGCAACTTCCCTCTGGACAGATGGGCGATATTGTCATCAAACAGCCACTTCCTCCCGGTACCATGCTGACGCTCTGGAAGGCCGACAACCGTTTTGTGGAAACCTACATGAAACACTTTCCTGGCTACTATCAGACCAGCGATGCCGGATTTATTGATGACGATGGCTACATCAACATTATGTCGCGTACGGATGATGTTATCAATGTTGCTGGCCACCGCCTCTCAACCGGAGCAATTGAAGGGGCGCTCTGTGAGCATCCTGATGTGGCAGAGAGCGCCGTTATTGGCGTTCATGATGATCTGAAGGGGCAGGTGCCACTTGGCTTTCTCGTTCTCAAGAACAATGTTGACACTCCGCACAGCCAGATCATCAAGCACGTTATCGAGTATGTCCGGGAAAACATCGGACCTGTCGCCTCGTTCAAGAGTGCCATTATTGTCGACCGTCTGCCAAAAACCCGCTCGGGCAAGATTCTCCGTGGAACCATGCGGAAAATTGCCAACAGCGAGGAGTACACCATGCCGGCAACTATTGACGATCCGGTAATTCTCGATGAAATAAGGGAGGGGCTGCAGACAATAGGATATGCAGAAACAAGCAAATCTATTACCAAGGACGCATGATCAATAAAATCGACCACATAGCGATTGCCGTCCACAACCTTGAAAGCGCACTTGAGACGTTTCGTAACGTTCTCGGGTGCGCCCCCGGGGCAATCAGAATTGAAGAGGTTGCCTCGGAAAAGGTACGGGTGGCATTTATCACCCTTGGAGAGAGTAAAATTGAGCTGTTGGAGCCACTCAATGATGAGAGCCCGATCGCAAAATTTCTGGCAAAAAATGGTGAAGGGATGCATCATATTGCGCTGGCAACAGACAACATCGAAGAGGAGAGAGAGCGACTTGCATTGCTCAATATCAACCCTCTTGCTCCACCAAAAGAGGGTGCCGGAGGGAAAAAGATCATGTTTCTGCACCCTAAAGAGACCAACAAAGTACTCCTTGAATTTGCTCAA
>SESH01087316.1_pt1 | contig 10876 bp, 5 predicted proteins | sample 3171561 | NCBI WGS metagenome assembly SESH01 (sample SAMN10866947, study PRJNA518727) | freshwater metagenome | biome: subpolar coniferous forest; feature: holomictic lake; material: water; isolation source: holomictic Lake 442 2011 16.5 m and 2014 13 m | place: Canada: near Kenora, Ontario
CGCTTTCGTCACCTTGCGCTCGGTGGTGGCGGTGTCCCAGAGGCAGAACCCATCGTGGTGTTTCGTGAGAAAGAGGATGTAGCCCATGCCCGCCTCCTTCGCCGTGCGCGCCCACTGGTCGGTGTCGCAGTCGGTGGCCCGGAAGAAGCTCACGTTGTCGACGCCTCCCGTCCACTCCTTGCCGGAGAAGGTGCTGAACGACCAGCAGATGAACATGCCGAAGCGCTGCTGCTGCAGGGCCGCCACGCGCGCCGGGCTCACGGGTGGTGGAGTGGCGGCGGGCGAGACGGCGGCGGCAGTCGGGGTGGAGAACGTGAGGGCCCAGGCTAGGAGGAGGATGGCTGATGGCGGTTTCATGACGATGGAGCAAGGCGGTGAGAATCAGTTCGGGTGCGGATCGACGATAACTCGATGCTGCACCGTGCGGGGCCAAACGCACGGTTCTTCCCATGCACAATCTTGCTTTTGCATGCACAATCTTGGCCCCTCGTGCTTTCCGGTTGTTATCTTGGATACGGAACGGGGTCGCCGGTCTTTTTCTCCGTCGGCATTTGAGCGTCAACTCCGGCCAGGAATGTTCCGAGCATCGCGGCATAGTCACGCACTCTGGCCGGCTGTTGCTCCGCCAGGTTGGTGGTTTCGCCGATATCCTGGCGGGATGTTCACGTTACATGCTCGGGGTTTTTTGCAGCGCCTGGGTGAAGGTCTCGTTGGCCTGAGTCCATTCCTTCATGGACTCCGAGGGCAGCGGAGCGCCGGGGTCGCGGCCGAGCGCTTCGCGTTGCAGGACCACGCATCGGGCGCGAAGCCGCGCCAGCGTCTCGCGCTGATCCGCGGCCGCGGCGAGATTGGTCTGCTCGCGGGGATCGTTCTGCAGATCGAACAACTCTTCATAGGGCGGCGGATCGCCCATGAGGCCGAGGTTGAGGATCTCGCGGTAATCCTTGGGCACGGGGCGCAGCGGCCAGTAGCGTATATACTTCCAGCGCTGGCTCCTCACGCCCTGCGTGATCGGGTAGTTTTGAAACAGGATGTGACTCTCGCAGAAGAAATCCTCGCGCCAGTCCACCGCGGAGCCGCGCATCACCGGCACGAGGCTGCGGCCCTGCATCCGCGCCGGCGGCGTGAGGCCGCACAGATCGAGGATGGTCGGAGCGACGTCGGGCGAGACGGCGAGGGCGTCGCCGATCCGCCGGCCGCGCGGCGCGCCGGGCCGCGGGTCGTGGATGATCAGCGGCACGTGGATCGCCGGTTCGTACAGCAGGCATTTGCCGCCGTAGCCCCATTCGCCGTGCAGGATGCCGTTGTCGGACGAGTAGACGATGATGGTGTTGTCCGCCAACCCCAGCGCTCGCAACTGAGCGCGCAGGCGGCCGAGCAGGCGGTCGACGCCCGTCACGGTCTGGCAGATGCGCACCTGCTGCTCGCGCAGGGACGCGGGCGTGAGCCGGTAATCATACGAGGCAATCTGTTTGCCACTGTATATATTCAGCGGGAGCTTCTGCGTCTGCACCTCCGCGTTGGCGACATAGCCGGGGACCAGCGGCATTTCGGCGAGGCGGTCGCGGTAGGCGGTGCGATAGAGGACGTCGTCGGTCGGGCGTTGCTCCAGGTGGCTGGTGCCGCCGGTGTGGGGCACGTTGAAGCACAGGTAGAGAAAGAACGGCTGCTCCTTGGGGCGGCGGCCGAAGAACTGGCGGAGCGGATCGGCCGAGCGCTCGTAAAAACCCTCGTCGGTGCGGAGGTAGTCGGCGGCGACCTCCTCGATCACCTCGATTTGGGTGTCCGCCTTCGCGCCGCGAAAGAGGGGTTTCGTGCGATCGTACTCTTTCGGATAAAAATGCGTGATTACATAGTCGGTGGCGCAGAAGTAGCCCATGTCCTGCGGCCGGACGCCGTGGATGTTGGATTTCCCGATGAGGCCGGTGAAATAGCCGGCGCGCTTGAGCGCCATCGGCAGCGTGTCGGCCCACTGGGAGGCGGAGAGCGCGCGCTGGCCGCTCCAGCCCACGGTGTGGCTGCGCTCCCACTGGCCGGTCACGAGCGTGGTGCGGTTGGGCAGGCACGAGGGGGTGGTGACGAAGAACCGGTCGAAGATCACGCCGTCGCGGGCGAGGCCGTCGATATTGGGTGTCTTCAGGATCGGATGGCCGGTGCAGCCGAGTTCGTCGTAGCGCTGGTCGTCGGTAAGCAGGAAGACGACGTTCGGGGGTTTCGCCGCAGCGGCGAAACCCAGCGTGCCCAGCAGCCAGGACAGCAGCGCCGGCATTGCTGCCCAGCCTGTGTGATTTGGCAGACCCGGGGGGGCGGTTCCGATGGGGTTTGGCCCAAACCTGGCGGCGGAGGGCCTCACCGTGATTCTGCCTTGTTGCGGAGAGATGGAGGTTCGCATGGCAGGTCTTGGGCAAGGGTCGGAAGGGGACGATCAGGATATCGCGGAGATCTTGTAGCATGCGGCTCGGCCGTCATGCTAGCGTGCAATAGACGCCGGCTAGAAGCCGAAGCGCGCGGTGAGGACCGTGAGGCGCGGGTCGTTGGTGTAGCGGGCGAGTTGCGGCGCGCCAGAGGCGATGTTGGGCAGAAGAATGACCTTATGATCGTCGAGGGCGTTTTGGATGTTTAGCTGGAGGGTGCAGCGGGTCTTGCGGAAGAAGCGGAAGCCGTAGGATGCCATGAAATCGACGAACGTGGCATCGGGCAGGCCGAACAAGGTGAGTTGCGACTGCGGCTTGCCGGCGGCGTCGAGCACGGTCTGGTTATAATAATAGCTGCGGTCCTTGGCCTTGTAGCGCACGGTGCCCCCGAGCATCAGACCCTTGAGGAAGGTGCGATCGAAGGTGTAGTTGTTCGTCCACGACAGCGAGTACTTGGCATAGGAGGTCGTGGGCAGCCCCTGTTGCACAGCGGGGATCGAACCGCGGTGGCCGTTTGGATCCGTGAAGTTCAGTTGATGCGCTGAGATCGGCAGCCCAACCTTGCCGGTGCCGACGGTGGCACCGGCCGAGTTGGAACTTGTGAGGCCGAGGGCGGCCGCGTTGAGGACGCGCCCGCTGTCGGGATCGAGATTGGCGAAGTAGGAGCTGCTGCGGTCGTTCATCATGGCGACGGTAAGCTGGGTCCGCGCGGCGGTCGGGCTGTTGTCCTGCGGATTCACTTTGACGAGGAGGGGATCGCCGGTGCCGAAGATCACGCCGCCGCGGCTGTCGGTGAAGAACTGGTCGTTATAGAGAATGTTGAAGGCCTTGGTTTCGCCGATGACGCCGTCGGTCACGGCCGTGTTGAGGCGGCTCCGCCAGCCCTTGATCGGCTGGGCCGTCAGCATCAACTCGAGGCCATTGGAATCGCGATCGACCCCGATCCAATTGCTGTTCGGTTCGACCCGCCCGTTGATGCCGGCCGGATTGACGGTGGTGGCGTAGGTGCCCGCGAGCAGGAAATTCTCCGCGACGCTCTTGATCTTGAAGTAGGCGAGGGAGCCCGACACGCGGTCTTCGAACAGGTCGAACTTGAGGCCGACCTCGTGGCCCTTGCCGGTGGAGATCAGCGGATTGGCCGAACCATCCGGAGCCAGATTGGTGAGGTTGGTCTTGTAGGAAACCGAATAGCCATAATACGCATGCAGGCCGCGGCGCAGTTGGTAGTTGGCGCCGAGATTATAGGAGGTGCTGTCGCCCTTGCTGGGGGTGACCATCGGGGCGGTGGCGTAATATTGCACATCGTCCCAGGTGTCGTGGCGGACGCCGTAGAGGACGTTCAGCCGCCGATCCAGCCAGGCGCTCATGCCGGCGAGGAAAAACGCCTCACGTTTCGCGTCGCGAAACTGGCCGGCGGTGCCGGCGACGCCGCGCGGATTGTCGGGGGTCGAGGGTACGAACCACTCGAACCCGGTGAGCTCGCGCACATAGGTCTTGCCGGCGACGACCATGCGCTCCTGGAATGGATACCAGCCGTTGGTCTGCGCAAAAGGTTGCTGCTGTAGACGTCGGCCGAGATGGGGATGGTCTTCAACTCGGTGCGGAACCGGGTGATGGAATTGGTGTTGAGGGCGCTGTAAGAGTCGGAGCGATCCGATTCGACGACGAACGCGTTGAGGTGGACAGGTTCCTCCGCGCCGGCCGGCTTGGCGCCGGCGGGGGCGGTCTGGTCGCAGAGCGTGGTGGCGGTGGCGAGGCAACTGGCCAGCAAGGCAAGGAGCGGGTGGTGTTTCATGGGCGGAAAAGGCGTTGGCCGGGTGCAGCGCGCGGCGCCGGCAAGGGTTCGATATTGAATTTTAGGGGGCAGGGGTCAACCCGCTGGTCGCTGGTGGTCCCATTCAGATTCGCGAGGTCAGGCCTGCTATCAGCCCAATATTGGGTAGGTATTCCCGGATCGCTCAGACGCTCAAGAGGGGCGCCGCATCGTCGGTTCGATCCGCCCGCTCGCGACCACTGCAGCAACCAGCGGGTCAACTTCGGGTTGCCCATCGCATTGGAAAGCTCGAGGCGCAGTTGCCGCCAGGCGAGTTCGCGCTGGATTTCGACGGGGGACGCCGCTGCTACCACCAACGCTGGCACGGTCTGCGGTCCCTGCGGTACCACCGTGCGGAGTCCGGTCGTGGGCAGGAGCGGCGCGCTCCTGCGCAGATCATCAACCCGCCGGCAGGCAACCCGGGCCGATGGGCTCGAAGGACTTGTAGGTGAGGACGAATTCCTGGTGGCCGAGGGTTTCGGACTTGGTGGGCGCGCCGCGCGCGACCGCCAGGGACAGATCGTGAATTTCTCGGCCCACTTCGTCCAACGATGCGCGGCCCTCCAGAATCCGCCCCGCGTCGACGTCCATGTCGTCGCCGAGGCAGCGAAACGTCTCCGGGTTGGCGCACACTTTGATCACGGGCGAGATCGCCGAGCCGACGACCGAGCCGCGTCCGGTGGAAAAGAGGATGAGGTGCGAACCGCAGGCGATGAGTTCCGCAATCTCGGCGTTGTCGTTGATATTCGGAAAACCAAAGCGGACTTCGCCGTCGGGTACGATGTCTCCGGCGCCGATGATGACAATCGGCCGCGGCCGCGCGGGACGCGGCCAGGATTGGAGAATGTGGGTGGGATCGAAGGTCACGGTCGGCGGAAAGCGAGATCGGGTTTGCCTGACATGAGAGGCGCGATGGCCGGCATCACACGAACATGATATAGCCGGTGCCTGCACGCTCCGGACTTCGGTTCATGGGACGGTGGGCGGTTTCGCGGGTTGCGGTTGGCCGACGATCACGTCGGACCTTCGGGACGACGGCTGAATGTCCCACGCGGTCAGCGTGCCGTCTTTCACCGTGCCGCTGAGCACGGCGCCGCGTGTGAGGTGCAGTTTGAAATCTACATCCCAATCGGCCGGCCACGCCGGCAGCAGGAGAATCTTGCCTGCCGCGCCGGAGCTTCCGAGTGAAGGCGGGGTGCCCGCTTCCTGCACCAGCATTCGCTGCAGCGCCACGGCGCCGGCGCCGAAATGATCAAAGTCGGGGCAAGAGTCCGGCCCCTCTTTGCCGTACAGCGGAAACCGGGACATGGTCGAGGCGGTGCGGAAGCGGCGGACCAAGCCCTTGGCGGCCTCCGCGGCCTCGCCGGCATAGGCCCAGTGGATTTGATCCTGGGTCCAGCACCCGCAGCCGAAGGCGTCCTTGAGCGATCGATGCTGCATGGTCCAGGCCACGGTGTCCTCCGAGCCAAGGCCCAGGCCGAAACACCGGAAGGGGAAAACCGGATACAGTTCGCCGTTCTCGGCATTTTTTCTCAACTCCCATTTCTCGGCGGGCGCGAGGGCTGGTCGGCCCCCGATGACGTGCTGCGGCACCTCCGGAATCTCGGCCCGGAACTTCCGCCAGCGGGCCTGATCGTCGGCGTTCCCGGCCTTCATCGCGAGCAGTTCGTCCAGGCAGAATCGCAGGCCGGCGATATCGGGGGCCGGATTGACCGCGCGCCACCACGTCTCGAGCACCTGGGCCGGGTCCAGACGCAGCTTGCCGTCGGCCCCGCGGGCGTAGTGGCGATCGAAGAAGAGCAGAACCTCCCGGGCAAAGGGTACGAGCACGTGATCGCGAAACGCGGTGTCGCCGGTGTAGTTGGCGTAGTCGCTCATCATCGCGAGCGTCTCCAGCCCGCTGGTGAAGTAATAATCGTGATAATAGGCGGCGGGCTCACCCGGTTTGTTTCTGGGCGGGCGGCCGTCCTTGCCGCAATCGCGCTCCCCGCCCGTGGGTTCGATGTTCTCGCGAAAATAAGCGCCGTCGTGACCAAACCACGCCTTGGTGATCGCCTGCCGCATCGGCAGAAGATTCCAGTAATAATCGAAGAACGGCTTCATCAAATCGAAGTCGCCGCTGGCCAGGAGCGGCCAGTAAAGCAGGCGCTGATTCTGGTAGGTGAAACGGCGGCCCCAGAGCCGGTCATCCTCGTGGGTGAGCCGGTCGCCGCCCAGCGGCAGCAAGACACCGGAGCGTTTGCTCTTGTTTGCCACCGGCACGCGCAACTGCTGCGTGAAGAGCCCGCCGTTGAATTTCGCCTGCATCCGCCCGCGGCTCTGACCGGCCATCAGGAAACGAAAGACATTGTAGCTTTGTGCCACGAGCGCGGCGCCGTCCGGCTCTTCGCGCAGGCCCTTGGGCGAAGGTTCGCCGCTGAATTTTTCCCGGCTCCCCGCCGGCGCGGTGCGATCCGAGGCTACAATCCAGCTCCGTGCCCAAAAGGCCGCCCACCACGCGCGGTGTTTTTCCCAGTCCCGCGCAGTGTCGATCGGATGCGCCGCCTGCCGTTCGATCGCATCAATCCATGTGTCGGCCTGCGGCGTTTGCATCGCCAGCGCATGAATCTGCAGGTCGAAATACTTCCCGGCGCCGCGCAAGACACCGTCGCGCAACTGCAGCGCAGGGCTTTCGAGCAGGTGCCCGAAGGTGTTGAAACGATATGGATCGGGGAACTTCCCCGCCATGTGCCCGACGCCATAATACTGCAGATCGTCAGGGAAAACACTGTGATCCCCGACAGAGTAATACCATAGCAGCCTGCCCTTTCGCTCCAACCGCACATCCTGCGTCGCCTTGGCGGCGGCGGGTGTGTCGCCCGCCGCGCCCGGTGGATTCATCACGTTGTACACACAGGTGTCGAAGCGCTCCCAAAATTCCGGCTGCGCCGTGACGGCGATGCTCCGCGGCGCGTTGATCTCGACGTGAAATACCGGCCGGTGCGCGTCGGCCCAGACGCGCAGCGTCACGCCATCGGCTTCGATCCGGATCGACCCGGTCGACAGTTCCAACGTCTGGCGGAACGAGCTTCCGGACTTGAACGGATTAGGTTCCAGCGAGACCCGCACCCGCCCGGTCTTGTAGAGATCGCCTGCGTAGGTGAAGGCATCATTCTTCGCCAGGAGCAGATACAGATCGCCATTCTCGATGGCATAGACGCCGGCGGCGATGTCGCCATTGCCGACCGGCATCACGCCGCTGGCGTCCTTCGACGGGCGGTCCCAGACGACGTTGTAGCGGCTCATACGTTCCGCTCCGGTGGCGGATCCCGGCGGCTGGCGCGCCGGCATTGCGGCTACGCTGTTCCGCTGACCGGCGACGAGGCGAACCGAAAAAAGCAGGAAGAATAAGAGGACAACACCGCGGCAGTAGGGTGAGGCGATCGATTTCATTTCGTGGATTTGCCGGTGCCGTCCGCCTTGCCGGCCTCAAAACGCGCGAGGAAATCGGCCTGCAATTGGCTCACGTACGCATTGGCGCGGCCCACAGCTCTTGGATCCCTGGTTGGCATGGTCCGGATGAAGTCCACGAGCGGCGCCGCCTTCGGCCCAAGAGCGTCAATGGCGTTCATCGCGGCGATTGCGACGTAAGCGCTGGTCCGGGTGGGATCGGCGGCTGCTTTCAACGTTGTCAAGGCGCGCTGGAGATCGGCCTTGTCGCCATAGCGCCCAAGGGCTTCGGCGGCGGGCACACGCACACTCGCCGAGGAATCCTTCAGCGCCGCTGTCAGTTCGGCCTTGCTGGTGTCCACCCCGGCCTGAGCGCGCAGCAGGATGCCGGCCGCGCCCCAGTAGCGGACGCCGCTGTCGGCGTCGCCCAGATATTTTTTCAGCTCCGGCAGTGCGTCCGGATGCAGCGACGAAGCGAGTTCGGCGGCGGCAAAGACCCGCTCGAAGTCATATCGCTTGGGATCGTGTCCCATGTCGTAGGGCGAATCCGTGCCCGCGCGTTCATGCACCTCGGCCTCGGCGAGAAAACCGGTGTCGCGGATTTTTCGTGCGAGCTCCTGTGCGGCCTGCCGGAGTTTCTGCAACGCGGCCTGCTGCTCAGGCTCCCCGGCCAAGTTGCGGACCTCGTCAGGATCGCATTCCAAATCGTAGAGTTCTTCCGGCGCCTTGGGCGTCTTCCAGAAGATCGACTGCGCTTCGGTGGTCTTGCCTTCGGAGAAGAGCCGCCACCAGATCTGCGTGGTCGGCGTCTGGAACTGGAAGTTCACATGCTGGCCCTGCGAGCGATACAGCATGTAGTTGCGCAGGTAAACATAGCGGCCATCGGTCACGCTGCGGACCATGTCGGGGCGTTCATCCATGCGCCCGCGGAATCCGTAGATAAACGGCTGCGGGGCTTCCTGAAATTTGCCTGCGAAGGCGTGCCCGTGCATCCACTTGGGCGGTTCGATGTCCGCGAGGCTCAGCAGGGTGGGCGCAAGGTCCACGAAGCTGACCAGCCGGTCCGACTTGGCGCCGGGCACATATTCCTTCGGCGCGAGATGCCGCCACTTTTCCGGAAAATAGACGACCATCGGGACGTGCAGGCCGGAATTGCAGGGCCACCGCTTGCTGCGCGGCATGCCGCTGCCGTGGTCCGCCCAGTAGAACACGATCGTATCCGCGGCGAGACCCGCATCCGCGAGTTCCTTGAGGTAACGGCCCGCGATCGTGTCGACCTTGGTGACCGTGTCGTAATACTGAGCCCAATCCTGACGGACCTCGGGGGTGTCGGGATGGTAGGAGGGAACGCGGACCTTGGCCGGATCGTGCACGGCTGTCCATGGGCGCAGGCGGAGCTGGCTTTCGTGGCTGAAAATCACGTTGAAAATGGCGAAAAACGGCTGGGCGGGCTGGCGGTTCTTCCAGTGCGCCTCGCTGGAGGAATCATCCCAGACCTGACCGGGTTTGGTCAGGTTATAGTCTTCCTTGCGGCGGTTGCTGCAGTAGTAACCGGCCTCGCGGAGGAACTGCGGAAACATCTTCTTGCCGGCAGGCATGGGCACCTCGCTGTGCATGTGCTCGGCGCCCATGGCCGGCGGGAACATGCCCGAGATAATCGTGGTGCGGGCCGGGGCGCACACCGGCGCGCAGGACCACGCGTGTTTGAAAAGCATCCCGCGCGCAGCCAGCCGGTCCAAGTTCGGCGTAGTCGCATAGGCATCGCCGTAACAGCCCATCTGCGGGCCGTGATCCTCGCTGGAAATCCAGAGGATGTTTGGCTTTTCGGCGAACAGCGAGCCGACGAGGAAGGGGAAAAGGAGCGCGGCAGGTTTCATGGGTTTATTGCCGGTCAAGATGAGGCGTGCGATAGCCTTGTGGGTGGAATGCTGAACCTGAGATCGTGACTGTTCATGTGGCAACTGGTGCGGCGGCGTATCGCCTTACAGCTTCAGCGAAGTTGTGAATTGGAAACTGGTCGGCTCGGTATATCGGCCGACCCGCGGAGCAACGGTTACGCGGTTGGGTAGCGAGAAGTCGCCGTTGGGCGGACGCGCGACAACATCCAACCCGTTATACACGACGGCCTGGTTGTTCAGCAGATTCCTAATCACGAGCTGGACTTGCAGTTCCTTACCTTCAAGCACACGCCAGCCGCGTTTAAGTTTCATCGTGTAACCCAAGGTGGCGGTAACCAACAAAGGCTGTGGCATGTAGACTGGCGTCGTACTGTCGACGGATGGGTCGTCGATGGCGCGAGTGGGATTGGTCGGATCGACAATCGAGTCAGCGGAGCGCGAACCGACATAAATGCGTCCGGGGAGCCGCGCTCCCAGGCCGAAGCGCACCCCGCGGGCCCAGCCGGACTGCAGGGTGTAGTCGGAGAACAGGTTGGCGGTAACACGCTTCTGGCCGGCGATCGCCCGGTCGTTCTGCACGGCGGCATATTGCGCCCAGATGTTGTTGTAATTGGCGACAGCGTTGGTCTGTTCGGTGGCGAGCGCTGCGCTCACCGCGGTGTTCACCACCGCCAGGCCCGGGGCACCGTTCGGATGCTGTGTGCTGTCAAGGCGGCCTCCGGCGTCCTCGAGAATCTGGCGGTAGAGGTCGGCGTTTTCCGGGACGAAGACCTTGGTCAGTGGATAGCGGTTAAAAGTGAAAACGCTGGTGGTGCCGGCGTTCAAGACAACCCGCCAGCCGCGAGTGATCCGGCCGACGACCTCGAGTTCGGCACCGTACGTCTTGAGCGATTGATAGTCCGTGCCGAACACGTCGTCCACTCCGCGAATGTTGCGGCCGTCGACGCTGGGGTCGCTGGCCGCATTGCGTGAAAGCAGGCCATTGATGGCCGTGGTGGTCGGCGGGGTGACGCGCTGCCTATTCTCCTCGTTGTAGAAATAGTTCGCGTTCACGGTCAGTTGCTCGTGAAAGAACCTGAAGCGCAAGCCCCCGTCGTAGCCGAAGCCGGTCGTGGGATCGGCCACCTCGTTGTTGAGCGTAAAAGCGTTGGTCGGCGGTGGCACGTAGGTGCTGCCATAGTTGGCGACCACCGAGACCCACTTCAGGGCGTGGTAGACGAGGCCGTACGAGCCGGAAAGATTGCCCCCCGCGTTTTCCGGCGGGCTGTAATCGTTGCGGAACCGATCGTTCGCGAAAAACGGATTGGGGATCTGCACGCCGT
>SESH01048796.1_pt1 | contig 10866 bp, 9 predicted proteins | sample 3171561 | NCBI WGS metagenome assembly SESH01 (sample SAMN10866947, study PRJNA518727) | freshwater metagenome | biome: subpolar coniferous forest; feature: holomictic lake; material: water; isolation source: holomictic Lake 442 2011 16.5 m and 2014 13 m | place: Canada: near Kenora, Ontario
CATGGGGGTCTATCGAGGGATTGATTCTGCGGCATTATAACATAGGCGGTAGGGGCGAATCCGTGACCCAGGCGCTCTGCACCTGGGCCACGGATTCGCCCCTACCGCGCCGCGACGATCTCGACGGAGCGACCGAATGCCCGCTTCATCAGGCCCGCGCGACGGTTGGCGTCCCAGATCTCGACGGTAGAATCGCCGTCGGCGTGGACAATAATACGCAGCGGATCCTCGGCGGGGTTGACCGTGACGGCGCGCACCACCTGGCTTTTGCTGCGCTCCAGGTATTCGGCGAGGCGCAGGAGGGCGCTGAGGCGGGCGACGCGCAGTTCATCGTCGGGCTGGAGGATCTGGGCGAACTCGGACAGGTCGGCCTGGCCTTTGCGGTGGTTGCGCACGAGGCTGGCCATAATGACGATCTCGCGGTGGGAGAATCCCAGCATTGTGGCGTTGAAGACCAGGTAGGCCGAGTGCTTGTGGTGATCGTAGTAACCCACCTGCACGCCGATATCGTGGATGGTGGCGGCGTAGCCGAGCAGTTCGCGCTCCCAGGCACCGTAGAGGTGCAGCGGGGCGAGCTGGTCGAACAGCGACAGGCAGAGTTCGGCCACCCTGGCGCAGTGGTTGTGTTCATACTCGTGCAGGCGGGCCAGGTTCAGCACGCTGAACTCGCGCTGGTTCGGCAGGATAGGCGGGTCGGTCGGGCTGAGGAAGTGCTGGTAGAACAGCCCCTCGCGGACGCCCTGGCCGCTGACCAGCAACTCGCTGAACCCGCCCTGCTCCATGAGTTGGTCGACGATCACCGCGCCGGCCACCGTAACATCGGCGCGGTCAGATTTGAGGCCAGGGAGAGACTCGCGCTCGCGGCGGCTGCGCCCGGCCAGTTGGTCGACAATGCCGGCTACGGCAGTGCGCGAGAGGATGTAGCCGTGGACGCGGTCGAGGGGATAGCTGCGCTGCTTCTGGTCGATGCGGGCCAGCGTGCGGATTGTGCCGCCCATCCCGGCGAGCTGGAATCCGGCCCCGGCGCGCACCCAGTCCAGGTCGGCGAAGGCGCGGCGGGCACCCTCGCGCAGGTTGCGCATATCGCTCTTGCTGATCGGGTCGGAGGTGACATAACGTTCGGTGAAGCGCAGCACGCCAGCCTGGGCCGAGAAGCTGCGCAGGAGCCGCCGGTTGCGCACGGCGCAGACCTGGGTGGATCCGCCGCAGGTATCGAAGATATAGCCATCGTTGAGCGCGAGGGCGTTGATTGTGCCGAGGTAGCCGAAGTACGCTTCCTCCTCGGTACTGATGATGCGCAGGTCGATGCTGGTGGATCGGCGCAGAGCCTGCCAGAACGCCTCCTGGTTTTTGGCCTCGCGGATGGCGCTGGTGCCGACGGCGATGATCTGCTCAACCCCGGTGTTGTGGCAGAAGCGCTCGAACATCGAGAGCGCCTCGATGGCGCGGGAGATCGGACGGGCCTGGAGGGTGCGGCTGTCGCCCACACCCTCGGCGAGGCGCACCGTCTCGCTGACCTCATCGGTGAGCCGAAAGCAGCTCCCTAGCTCGTAGGTCATCACGATCAGGCGGGTGGTATTTGATCCGAGGTCGATGACGCCGATTTTGCGCATGGGTCTGTTGTACCCTGTGATGATGCGTGCCCGAGGGAGGGGCGCAGCGCGATGCGCCCCTACGGGGCCACTGGGCTGGCCAACACGTCCCTGATGATCCCCACGACTGTCTCCAGATCTTCGTAGGAGACGACCAGGGGTGGGAGCAGGCGCAGGACGGTGGGGCCGGCGGGCAGGGCCAGGACGCCGCGCTCCATCAGGGCGGCGAGGTAGGGCTGGACGCGATTCTTCAGCTCCAGGCCGACGAGCAGGCCGAGGCCGCGCACCTCGCGCACGACGGGCAGCTTGAGGGCGACGAGCTGCGCGATCAGCCATGCCCCCTTTTCGGCGGCCTGGCGCGGGATGTCGTCCTGGATGTAGCTGCGTAGGGCGGCGCGGGCGGCGGCGCAGAGTAGCGGGTTGCCGCCGAAGGTGCTGCCGTGGGATCCGCCGGCCAGGGCACCGTGGCGGGCGTGGATGGCCACCGCGCCCATGGGCAGTCCGGCGGCGATGCTCTTGGCCAGGATAAGGATGTCGGGCACGACGCCGCTGTGTTCGCAGGCGAAGAGCCGGCCAGTGCGCCCGAAGCCGGTCTGCACCTCGTCGAGCAGCAGCAGGGCACCGCGCTCGTCGCAGATCCGGCGGGCGGCCTCCAGGTAGCCGGCCGGGGCCGGGCGCACGCCGCCTTCGCCCTGTACCGGCTCCAGCAGCACCGCCGCCGTCTGTGCACCCACCGCCTCGGCCAGATCCTCAGCGTCGCCGTAGGGCACGTGGGCGAACTCGGGCACCAGGGGCAGGAAGGGCTCGCGGTACTTGGGCTCCCAGGTCGCGCTAAGCGCACCCATGGTGCGACCGTGAAAGGCGCGCTTGGTGGCGATGATCTGCGTGCGTCTGCTGAGCATGCGCGCGAACTTGAGCCCGGCCTCGATGGCCTCGGCTCCGCTGTTGCAGAGAAAGATCCGCGCCGGGAAGGGGAGGGCTGCGGCCAGTTCCTGGAGGTAGGCGGCCCGCTCATCGTTGTGGAAGATCTCGGGGCAACTCATCAGGCGGGCGGCCTGGGCTTGGACGGCAGCCACTATGGCCGGGTGGCTGTGGCCCAGGTTCGCCGCGCCCTGGCCGCCCACGCAGTCGATAAATACGCGCCCCTCGGCGTCGTAGAGCCGGGCACCCTCGCCGCGCACGATGGCGACCTGGCGCTTCGGGTAGAGTCCGGAGGTGAACTGCTGCTCCGCAGCGATGATAGCTTCGCTTGACATAATCAACTCGCATAAAGAAGGGAGTTCTCAAGGGAGGGTTTCCCTCCCTCGGCCCTCCCAGCGGCAAGTATACCATGGGGCGCAGCAAAACAGCGGCGGGCGCGCAGCTTTCGCCACGCGCCCGCCGCAGTAAGGAGGGATGCTATGCTCGCCACCGCTTGCCCGATTCCCCATATCAGGCATCCGCTGACCGTACCATCGTAGCCTGCCCCGATAAAATCGCTATGAGGGCGAGCTAAAGCGATGATGAGAGTTCTGCCGACGGCCCGTGCGTAGCTGACGTAAGGATCGCGCTGAGAACCGAGTAGGTCTGCTCAGGGGACGCCTTGCGCGCCAGGGCGTGGGTAATGTCGGGGGATGCGGGCGCGGCCCCGTCGTGGATCAGGATGACCTGAATATCTGCCGTATGTTCGTGGGCGCGCCGGGCGAGATCCTCGCCGCTGCCCTCAGCGCGGCGCAGAAAGGTCGCCTCAGTGATCAGCAGCCGCACTCGGCGCTGGGTCACGTAGCGCAGGGCCTGACTGGCCGAGAAGGTGAGCAGCAGGTCGTAGTCCCAGCCGACGATCGCACGCAGGTGCTGCTGGATATCAAACATCCATGCTGGGTCGGCTCCAGCGAGGATGATGGTCGGGTACTGCTGGATATCGCTCATTGATACCTTCCTCTAGGTCAGCAAGTCGTGGATGTTCAGCATACGCCGAACATGGCTGCACGTCAACCACCGTTGCGTTGGGGAATTGGCGGTTGCAACGTCGCTGGGGCTGCGCTTTTTGTGGATGTTTGGCGGCTTTGCCGCCAAACATCCACAAAAAAAAGATCTCTTGGGGGTGGCGACGCGGGCGCAGATGCCACCGCCCTGGAACCCGCCCCTACTCTTGTGCCGCCCATGCCTGGGTGATCCGGTCGAGGATGGTCGCGATGATCAGAATCGCCAGGCCCGACTCGATGCCGCGCCCGGTCTGGTTTTTGCCCAGGCCGATGACCGCCTCCAGGCCCAGGCCGGCCCCGCCGACCAGTCCGGCGATGATCACCATGGCCAGGACCATCATGATCATCTGGTTGACGGCGAGCATGATCGCCGGCGTGGCTAGGGGCAACTGCACTCGCAGCAGCAACTGGGCGCGGGTCGCGCCGAATGATCGGGCCGCCTCAACCGTCTCGGTGGGCACTTGGCTGAGGCCGAGTTCGGTGAGCTTGATGCCGGGCGGCACCGCGTAGAGTACGGCGGCGATCAGCCCCGGCACTCGGCCGATGTTCACCAGCATGATCACCGGCACCAGGTAGACAAAGGCCGGCACCGTCTGGAAGAAGGCGAGGATGGGCCGCAGGGCCGCGCGGGCGGCCGGGCTCTGGGCGGAGAGTACCCCCAGAGGCACGGCGATGGCCACGCTGACCAGCACCGTGATCACCACCTGGCTGAGCGTATCCATGCTGGGTACCCACATGCCCAGCATGCCGATCAGCAGCATCCCGCCGGCGCACATGGCGGCCAGACGCCAGCTACCGGCGGCGTAGCCGGCCCCGGCGACGGCCAGGATCACGGCGGGCCAGGGTAGCCAGTCGAGCAGCAGGTTGCGCATGGGGTTGAGCAAGTAGATCGTCAGCGTGTCGCTGAGCGGGCCGGTGCCGATCGGCAGCCCGCCGATCTGGTAGAGGTTGTCGCGTGCCCAGGCGACAGCGGCGTTGGCCGGGCCGCGCAGCGAGATCCGCCAGCCCGCCGGAAAGCCGCCGAGGTGCAGCAGGGCCACGTCGGCCAGCAGGATCAGCAGCAGGAGCAGGGCCGCGTTGATCGGGCGGGCGAAGCGCCGCAGATCCTGGGCGTAGGCCGGGTTCGTCTGGCGTGTGGCAAAGGCGCTGGTTGGCCAGTTCGCCAGAAGGTCACGTCGGCCAGCCTCGGGCGGGGCGGCCAGGTCGATCCGGCCAAGGGCGGCGCTCAGCCGGTCGAGGATGATCGCCAGGGTGACGATCACCAGCCCGGCCTCCAGCGCCTGGCCAACGTTGAGCCGCTGGAGTGCGACTAATACCTCGCGGCCAAGGCCACCCGCGCCGATCATCGCCGCGATCACCACCATGCTCAGGGCCATCATGATCGTCTGGTTCACCCCGGCCATGATCTCCGGTAGGGCCAGGGGCATCTGGACGCGCAACAGCAACTGACGCGGGGTGGCCCCGAAGGCCCGCGCGGCCTCGACCGCTGCCGGGTCGGCATGGCGGATGCCCATGCTCGTCAGGCGGATGATCGGCGGCAGGGCGTAGATCAGCGTGGCCACCACCGCCGGGGCGCGGGCGATCCCGAAGAAGAGCAGCACCGGCGACAGGTAGACGAAGGCCGGCATGGTCTGCATTGCGTCGAGCAGCGGGCGCAGACGGTGCTCGAATGGTGAACTGAGCCCGGCGGCGACACCCAGCGGAATGCCAATCAGCAGGGACAAGCTCACGGCACAGCCCATGAGTGCGAGGGTCTGCATGCTCGGCTCCCAAAGCCCAAACATGCCCGCCAGCAGCAGCCCGCCCACGCAGAGCAGGGCCAGGCGTAGCCCGGCGCCGAGGTAGCCGAGCAGGCCAATGATCGCCAGCACGCTCAGCCAGGAGAGCCCGAGCAGCCCGCCCTCGACTATGCGCAGGCTCCCGTCAATCGCGCCGCGCAGCGGGTCGAATCCGAGTGTAAAGATCGGGTTGCTGGCCCGGCTGGTGATCACCCAGCTCTGGAAGGCGTCGACCGGCTCGCGCAGGCCGAGGTTCCAGCCCTCGGGGAAGCGGCGGGCCTCGGCGGGCCATGCCAGCGCGCTGAGGGTCAGCACGATCAGCAGGGTGGCCCCCACCAGCAGCCGCAGCCGTGCGCGCGGGCCGATCTGGGCCGCAGCAGCTATCGCTGGGGTTTGGCTCGCCATCGTCGCTCCTCATGTTTGGGGCTGCCGCCCCAAAATTCATAGGGAGAGGTGGTTAAATGGGCCAGCGAATCTGGCCCATTCAACCACCTCTGGTTAATTACACAGGGCGCGCAGCACCAGCGCCCGATCCAGGTGGCCACGGGTTATATGCGCCTCGTCCACCACGGCCACTGGCCCGTCGTGGGCCGCCACCACCGGCAACGCCTGCTCAAGCTTGGTCGCCAGGGCCACCGCCGGCCCGTCCGGCCCGGCGGGGGATGGCGCGCAAGGGGCCATGATCGCCCCGGCAGTGAGTACCCGCGCGCGGGGTGCGTCCTTCACGAAGGCGCGCACATAATCATTGTAGGGGCGCAGCACGAGCTCCTCGGGGGTGCCCACTTGCACTAACTGGCCCTGGCGCATGATCGCGATGCGGTCGCCGAGGCGCAGCGCCTCGGCGAAGTCGTGGGTGATGAAGACGCTGGTTTTGCGCAGGCTGCTCTGCAGGCGCAGCAGTTCATCCTGCATCTCGCGGCGGATGAGCGGGTCGAGCGCGCTGAATGGCTCGTCAAACAGCAGGATGGCCGGGTTCACCGCCAGGGCGCGGGCCAGGCCCACCCGCTGCTGCATACCGCCGCTGAGTTGGCGCGGCAGGTGATTGCCCCAGCCGGTCAGCCCGACCAGATCGATCATACGTTCGGCCTGCGCGTGGCGCTCGCGCCGGGCCACCCCGCGCACCTCCAGGCCGTAGGCCACGTTGTCGATCACCCGGCGGTGCGGGAAGAGCCCGAAGTGCTGGAAGACCATGCTCACCGTGTGGCGGCGCAGTTCACGCAGCTCGGCCGCGCCCATCGCGAGGATGTCGCGGCCGTCGATCTGCACCTCGCCGTGGGTCGGCTCGGCCAGCCGCGATAGGCAGCGTACCAGGGTTGACTTGCCGCTGCCCGAGAGCCCCATCACCACAAAGGTCTCACCGCGCTGCACGCGAAACGAGACGCCGCGCACCGCCACCACGTGGTCGGCGTAGCGCCCGGCGTCGGCGGCCCCGGCGTGCAGTGCGGCGTACGCCTCGGTCGGTGCCCGCCCGAAGATCTTCCAGATGTCGCGGCAGATCAGCATGGGCAACTCCTCGGTGGGGGAATGGCCAGGGAGGGCGACGCCCTCCCTGAAATGTTTCCCTATTTCTTCGTCACCCAACTCTGCCAGACATCCTTGTGGGTGTCGATCCATGCCCGCGCGGCCGCCTCGGCGGTCTTGCTCTCCAGATCAACGGCGGCGATCATGCCGATCTGGTCGGCGTTGCGGTAGCTCATGGCCTTGAGCAGCGCATAGGCATCGGGAGCCTTCTCCTTCAGCCCCGACCATACGGCCTTAAAGAGAACATCCTTGGGGTAGTCGCAGCCCACACTGCCAGCCTTGGCATTGGCGTAGCAGGTGTCGCTGTAGTCCGGCAGCACCACCGGGGTCAGTTGGTATTTGGCGTGGACGGAGTGCGGCGTCCAGAAGTAGAACAGCAGCGGAGCCTTGCGGCTGTAGGCAGCGTCGAGGGCCGCCAGCACCGCCTGCTCCGAACCCGACTGCACGACCTGGAGGTTCAGCCCCAGGTTCTTGATGATATCGCCGTCATACTGCACCCAACTCGGGTCGCCGGTGAGGAACTGGCCCTTGTCGCCGGTCTCGGCCGTCTTGAACAGGGCGGCGTCGGCCTTGATGCCCTCCCAGGTGGCGAGTTCGGGGTGCTGTTCAAGCATATAGCTTGGCACATACCAACTGATCTTACCGACCACGCCGAGCGGGCCGAGGTTCTCGACGACCTTCCCGGTGTTGATATACTGCGTGATATGCTCGGCGTGGCCGGAGGGCCAGACCTCCAGGGTGGCGCTCAGGTCGCCGTTGGCGAGGGCGGCCCACTGGGCGTTCTCGTCGATGGTGACGATCTCGACCTTGTAGCCGAGCTGCTCCTCCAGGAGAATCTTGGCGACGTGGACATTCACCGACGATCCGGTCCAGGGGTTCTCGGCGAGCTTGATTGGAATCTTCGGCGCGGCGGCGGGGACGGTCGGGGCGGCGGGGGCACCGGCGCAGGCGGCGAACAGCGTCAGGGCGGCCATGATCACCAGCGGGCGGATGAACCAGCGCGAGCGGGGGGGGGTCATTCATGTCTCCTTGCGCGTAGGGCGAGATCTTGCGGTACATAATAAACTGTGACGGCTCCCAGCGCTACAGACTTCGGCGAGCTCAGTCGAGCCGCTGCTGGGCTTCAAGGGGATGCCGCCCCATCCCACCGAGTCATGGTCGAAGCGGCTGGAGACCCCGTTGCAGAATATTGATCGCCGCATTCTCATCACGATCCATGACCAGCCCGCAATAGGGGCAGGAATGCGTGCGATCCCGCAACGTCTTGACCACCAGTTTGCCGCAGTGCGAACACATCTTGGTCGTATTCCTGGGGTTCACCCGAATCACCTGTCGCCCAGCTTCTTCCGCTTTGGCAACCGTTATGATGGGCGAAGTCGCTACGCCGGTTGGCGATCCGCGCGTGAATCTTCGCCAAGATGCCCTTCTGCTTCGCGTTTTCCGGCCAGTCCTGCGCCAGCTTCGCCGCGTCCTTGCGCTGCTGGACACGTTTCAGATCTGCCTCATCGCGGCGGTAGAACCGGGGGTTATCAATCTTCTTCCCCCTATCCGAGAGGGTCGCAAATGAGGTCAGGCCCACGTCTACGCCCACGCGGGCCGTCGTGAGCGGCAGCGGCTCGGCTTCCGTCTTACACGCGAAGCAGGCGAACCATTTGCCGGTACGCGATCGTGTGAGCGTCACCGTCTTAGGCGTACCCTCCAGGGGGCGGTGCAGGACGATTGCGACCGCGCCCACCATCTTCGAGAGGATGAGGCGCTCACCCTCCAACCGCACGCCATCTCCATACTGCGGATACTTGAACGCTTTACGCATGGAGACAGTATAACACGTTACAGTGTGTTCAGCAAATCCATGCGACTGAAGCTAAAGCCGCTCAAGCGGATGAAGCCCTTCTATCCCAGGGCGAAAGCTCCTCGGTTTTACGGGCTATTTCCATAAACCCCCGCCGCCGCCCTGGCCACCGAGAACAAGGTGCTGGCCCATCCCCACCTCGGCCAATGTCAAGGACCACGTAAGCATGGGCGTGACGGCCGGGCTCAAGGCCCGCCAGATCATCGACAACGTGGCCCACATCCTGGCCATCGAGCTAATGGCGGGTGCCCAGGGCGTCGACTTCCGCCGCGAGATCCTCGGCCCGGAGTCTCGTCAGGGGCGCGGTACCGCCGCCGCCTACGCGCTGCTGCGCCGCGACACCCCCTTTATTGAGCGCGACTGCCTGATGTACCCGTACATCGAGCGTACCCGCGAACTAGTCGAGGCGGGCGCCGTCGCGGGTGCCGTCGACGCAGCGCTGGGGGAAACCAGCAACGGGCAACAGGTCTAGACCTGTTGCCCGTTGCTGGTTTCCTGCTCCCGCGATCTTTTTTTACCGTCCCACAGTCGAGGTGGCCGTCTGACTCATTCGGCTAAGGGCCGCTACGGGGCGGGCGAAGGGGAGGTTCTCCACCCCGCTGTACTGGCGCAGCAGATGGTAGGTGAGCAGCAGTTGCGTGATCGCCAGCGGGTCGCTGTGGCGGGTCTCGCTCCGGTCGCTGTAGTCGCCGAACTGGTCGCCGCGCAGCGGAGCCAAGTCGGGCAGGTGCTGCCAGATCGCCTGCTCAAGCCGGTCGGCGTGATCCGGCGAGACCGTGCCGTCGATCTCCAAGATATCCACGGGCCGCCCGCCATCGCGGCCGAGTTCTAGCCGCACGCCAGGGCTTTGCCCATCATCTTCGCAGAGATAGGTCAGGTCGGGGTGCGGGATAGTTGGGCGCAGGGTAAGCCGCGCGTTCAGGGTTGGCCCCGCATCTTCAACTGGCACCTCGGGCGGAGGGTAGAACTGCACCACGATGTCGGCCAGGTCGCGCTGGGGACGGATAAACGCCGCCGAGTCGGGTTCACGCTTCTCCATCTCGGCCAGCACCTGCTCGGGCTTGTAGCCACGCTTGGTCACATCCCGCTTGATCTTCCAGACCCGGCGCAGATCCTCGGGCGGGTTAAGGTAGACCTTCACATCGTAGAACTGGCGCATGATCGCGGTAGAGAAGCCCAGCAGACCCTCGACAATCACGAATTCTTTGGGCTGGATATATTCGGGGCGCACAAGAGACCCCGTATCATGGTCGTACACCGGCTTGAGGATGGGCTGGCCGTAGTGCAGCCGCTCCAGATGCAGCTCCATCACATCCAGATAGTTACAGTCTGGGTGCAGGGCGGTAATGCCATTCGCGGCGCGCTCGCGCCGATCGTACTTGTGGTAGTCGTCGGTGCAGACGTGGGTTACCCGGTCGGAACCGAGGAGTTTCACCAGCCCAGAGGTGATCGTCGTCTTTCCGGCGGCGCTGTCGCCCACAATCCCCAGGATAATCGGTCGCTTGCGCATACGCGTGATCGCTTTCTCTACTAAAACCTGCGCGGTCGGTGAATTTGTCCGACGGAAGTTGCCACCGTGAAGGATTTGAGGCGCCTTCGGCAGAGCCGGATGACGATGATGCTTCAGGTGTCTGGCGCTGCCCAAACACCTGAAGAACGACGTCGATCAAGGTCGATCAGGCGGACGTCTCTGCGGCAGAACTGCCACCACGGAAGACCCGGCTGGCTCGCACATCCTCGGCGTCGATACGGGCTAGATCGCTGGCGATAATGCTGCCCCCGGCGCGGATGAGCCGGTTCGCCTGGCGCAGCTTGATCCGATCCAGGGCGTTGCGCACGCTGCGGGCATTCGCGAAGTGCGGCTGCTGCACGCGCTGCTCCAGGTACTCACGGAAAGCCTCCCGCGAGTTGTCGTCGAAGGCGTACATCTGCTGCCGCACCATCAGTTCAGCGATCTGTACCAACTCGTCCAGGCTGTAGTCTGGGAAGTGGACGTGGTGGGCGATCCGTGAATGAAAGCCTGGGTTGGACTGGAAGAAGGTGTCCATCCGCTCTTTGTAGCCGGCCAGGATGACCACGAAGTCATCGCGCTGGTTCTCCATGGCCGTCAGGAGCATCTCGATCGCCTCCTGCCCGTAGTCGCGCTCGTTCTCGGGCCG
>SESH01014049.1_pt1 | contig 10861 bp, 6 predicted proteins | sample 3171561 | NCBI WGS metagenome assembly SESH01 (sample SAMN10866947, study PRJNA518727) | freshwater metagenome | biome: subpolar coniferous forest; feature: holomictic lake; material: water; isolation source: holomictic Lake 442 2011 16.5 m and 2014 13 m | place: Canada: near Kenora, Ontario
CACGGTGACGGTCTTGTAATATTTCTGATCGATGTATTCCTTCTCGATATCCATCTGGGCCTGCGAACAGGACTTTCCCGCAACGATAACCGCGCCGATGTAGGGAAGGTTGATCCGCCCCTTCTCATCCACCACATGCTGCGAGTTGAAAGGTTCCGGCGGTGCGTGGATCATGACCACCAGCCGATCGCCACTTCGCAGCGTACGCCCCAGATTATCCCCGTCGCCGGCCGGAAAAACATTCGTTGCCACCGCAGGCGGCTCAGCCTCGCGCGCGGAAACCGTCTCGGCGGGAACGTTGTCAGGCAGCACCGGTTTGGCCAGGGGGCGATAGGGCTCAATCGGGCTGCCGCCCGGACGCGTGACGCAGCCGCTGACGACACACAGGATCATCAGGACCACAACGAGTCCCGCCAACCGGCTGCCTGAATTCTTGACAAGCGTCATCATCCGCCCGTCACCCGCCCGCCGGGCCCTGTCTTTCCAGCAACCTGTTGATCTTCAAGCGCTTTTGCCGCCCGCTCCGCGCGCCGGTCCTTCGGCTTACCATACGAGTAATTGGAGTAGTATGAACTATAGTAGTAGTAGTAATCGCGGGCCACATTCAGGTTATTCAGGACGACACCGACCAGATTCCCGCCAGCATTCTCAATCATCGCCTTGGCACGCCCCGACACCGCGCGGGGATAGCTGCGGTGCTGAATTACCAGCAATACCCCGTCCACTTCACTGGACAGGATCGACGCATCACTCACGCCCATAATGGGCGGCGAATCAAAGAACACGTAATCGTACCGGGTTCGCACCTGCCCGATAATATCCCGCAAACGCTGCGCATTCAGGGCCCCATGCGACACCGAGGGCAACTTTCCACTCGGAATAAAGTCAATACCGGGAACGCTTCCCTTGATAATCACCTGATCGACGGTCATCCGGTCCAGTAGAATGTCCGCCAAGCCATGCTGATTCGGAACCTTGAACATCTTATGCTGAGTGGGCCGCCGCATATCCGAATCGATCACCAGAACCGTCTTCCCAGCCTGGGCGCACACACACGCCAGGTTGAACAGGGTCAGCGATTTGCCCTCCCCCGCCCCGCCACTGGTGAGGCACAGGGTATTGCCCCCGCTCAATTTCTTCGACAGTTCCATGTTCATGCGCAGAACACGGTAGGCCTCGGCATGCGGACTGTCGGACCCTTCCTCCGTCAACGACCGAACCTTCTGGGGAATAATCCCGATGATCGAGGCGCCGATGAACTGCTCAATATCCTCAACGGTCTTGACGGAGGTATCCACGTACTCGATGAAAAACACCAGCCCCACCCCACACATCAACCCCATGACGATGCTCAGCACGACATTGAGAATCAGTTTTGGGCTGACAGGATCGGTCTCCTCCGGGGCCTCGGCGGGATCCACCACATCCACCGGAGTACGGGGCAGTTCCAGCTCGATGGATTCCTGCACCATGCGGGTTTCGAGCGTGTCCCGAATCTGGCGCTGACGAACGATCTCGCTCTCCGCCTTCGCAAACGGCAGATAGCGCTCGCCGTGGGCGTCGATATCGCTCGTCTTGGCCTCGGAAAGATCCTTGTCCGCCGCCTCAAAATCACGCTTGGCGATCTCGTAGTCGGTTTGCAAACCGAGAATCTGCCCCTTGAGCGTCTCCGAGATCTTCTGCTGCAGATCCTTCACCGTCGATACCGAGCTGAGCACATCCGGATGCCGCTCGCCAAACGTATCCTGCTTCCGCTTAAGAATCGTCTCGGCCTCGGTGAGTTGCTGCCGTAACGTGGTGAGGGTGGGGTCCTGAATCACAAAGGCGGAGGAATACATCAGGTCGCTCCCCTGCAACCGCCTCAGCGCTTCCAATCGCGTCTGACGGTCCAGCATCTCCTTGCGGGCGTTGATCCGGTTGATCTCAAGCCTCTCCAGCCTCGCATTGTCCAGGGAGGACACCGATCCGAGTTGCGCTCCGGAAAGGACGTTCACCTTCAGATTCTTACGCAACTCTTCAAGCCTGGTTTCCGCCTCCTCCACCTTTTTCTGCTGGAGGAGGTAGGCTTCCTTGATGGCAACGACGCTGCGCGCGGTTTCATCACGGTTCTGCTTCATCCGGTAATCGCGATACACCGAGGCAATCTCATTGGCGATACGCGCCGCGTCGCGGCAGGCTGTTTCCTTATCGCTTCGCCGGGTGCTCCGGTAAATGCGAAGCTCGATCAGGTTTGTATCGCGATACTGCTGCACCTTCATGCTCGAATTCAGGATCCTGTAGGCCTCCGCCTGGGAGATCGGACTGCCGTTCTCGGAATACATCTTCCCGAACTGCTCCTGGAGACGCAGGTTGCGAATCACCTCGTAGAGGATCGGATGCGACTGGATGATTTCGAACTGCGTCCGCAGGAAGTACATGTCGTACATCGTCATCATCTGCTGCTGCTGCTTGAACTGGAACGGCTGGATATTGGCATTGTCCGGCCGGACCGCAATCCGGGTGGAGGCCATGTAGACCTTGGGCAGCGATAACGTGATGACGATGCCGGAGAGGACCACGAACAGAAAAACGGAGATGATGACTTCCTTGCGGGATTTGATCATCCGCCAGTAGTCCATGAAATGCGCGGTTTCCTGGATCGTCTCAGCCATGCGGCGTACCTTCCGAAAAAAGCTGGTGAGGCCGACAAGCCTCACCAGCGCTGCTCACGTCAACCTGCCCCGCCAATCGATCTCGCATTCAAGACCCGGAGAAGGCAGCTCGAACTACAGTCGGGCGGTAACCCCAACGTCCACCAAATTCCGATCGAAAGAGTCGCGAAGATCGGAATCCCAGTTCTCGTAGGTGTAACCCGCCTGAACGGCCCAGTTGCGATTCATCCAATAGCGACCGCTCAATCCGACCGTGGTGAGTTTGTCCACCCCGCCCGGCAAATCGGCGCCCTCAGCCTGGTATTCGCCTTCGCTGTATTGACCGCGAAGGGTCACGGTGAGCCTCTCGGACAACACGTCATGATCGACGGCGCCCGATATCGCCTTCAACGTCTGAATCGAGTACGGGCGCACGTTCGGTGAGTAATACCCGTAGGATCCTCCCACGCGAAAACGGGTCGGAGAAGCCGCACGGAAGGTCATCTCGGCGTTTCCATTCCACGTCTCGGTTCCATCGACGGTGTCATCATCGTATTCCGCCGTCTGATAGCCGCCGGAAACTTTACCGCTGACGTCGGGGCTGAACAGGCGTTCCAAGCCGACTCCGTACGACATCACACTGGAGCCACGATTGCGCGCACCCGCACCGGATGATTTCGCATTGAAGTCCGTTAAACCGACCACGCCGAAAAGGGCGCAACCAGATCCCGTCATATACTTAAGGGCGGTCTCGACGTTATAGGTGTCTTCATCCTGATTCTCCGCCACCGCATTGTCCGTATACCGCTTCGTCAGACTGGACCCCGTCAGCGATGCCCCCACCTTCTCGGTTATCTCCACATCCGCCCCCGCATGCGCATCGTTCAGCCAATGCGAGGCGCTTTGCCGCACACTGGCGCCGCCCTGCGAGATTTCAGGATCGTCATTGTACGACAACCCATCGCCAGCCTTGATCGCGACACGCGGTGTAAAATGGTGCATTCCGTCCACCCCGACCGCGCCAAATAACTCACTGTCGTTCTGGGGGTTACCGGTGTCTTCCGATCGCGGATTGCTATGCCATTTAATCGAAGGCATCACAAATAAATCCAATAGGGACCGCTCCCCATCACGCCACCGCAGATCGACGCGCGGAGTCAGGCTGACATCCACATTGCTTTCCTTGCCGTCCGCAGTCCCGTCACGATTGTCCGAGAACTGGCTGCCGAGGGTTGCCGATAACGACCACGGATCAACCGCCCTCTCCTGGGCCAGCGCCCGTCCACCAATGACCAGAGACCCCATCACCGCCACCATCATCAGCTTCGCAAATATTTTCATCCGAGCCCTCCCAATGGTAACCGACTACGCCAACACAATAGTCCATCTATATTCCCATGATGGCTCAATACGGCACGCCCGTCAAACGCAAATCGCATAAAAAACACCCTTGCGTGCCGTCCCGGCATCCGGTCCGGAATCCCCATTATTCCGCCAACTCATCCAAATAGGGGACAACCAACCCGAAATCCCGGCCTATCTGGCGTAAATTTCTCAAAACAGCAGGTTGTTTGGCGCTTTGGTGCTGTCCAATCAAATGGTAGGCCTTTTGCCAGCCCCAGTTCGTTCGGATATCCTTGTCGCCGTCCATCGCCTTGGACAGGTCAATATCGAAAACCATATCGCATTCAATGTCATCCGCCCGCCCCGTGGCCTGAAAAACAAGCCGTCTGGCCTTGACAGAATACCGTCCGAACACCACCAGCGGCCGATCCAGGTAGAGATTGCTTGTCAGGGTCGGATAGGCCTCGCAGTACGTCTGCCCGGCAAAACGGAAACGCACGTCCGACAGGACCGGCCGGCTGACCTCCCGCACCCGTCGTTCGATCGCCGCAGGAATATCCCAGCGCCCCGTTTTGACCACAAAGGTGTCGCCCCGGTTCCGGTAACTCAACAGGTCCAGAAGGTAGGCATTGGCGCCCGGATAGGTCCCCAGTGTGAAAACCGATAACGCCCCCTTGTTTTCCCGGCTGAACGCCTCGATGATCGCTGATCGATCCGTCAACCCGACGGTGGCAACTCCGTCACTGACCACCTCCATGATGACGGGCCGTCCCGGTTTCCGCGGCAATTCCAGCAGTTCCTTGAGAGACCCAAAAAGATCCGTGTTTCCCACCGATTGCATCTGCATGATAAAAGCCCGCCCCTGCGTCAGGGTATCGGGATTCACCGGTGCCCACTCAGGGAAACACCGCGCCACCTTGTCGCGAAACTCAACCACATTGAACCTGTCGTCCGGCCCCAGTAAGTCAAGCGCCCGAATCATCCCTTCCCGGCAAAAGTGAAGCTTCTGCTCTGTAATACTGGCCGAAGCATCCTGCACCAGCAGCAAATCTTTGGACAACACCGGCAGGACTTTGTCCGTCCGGCGCTGAATCTCGATACGGCAGTAGGCGTAAAGGGGATCGGCCGGCGTCCGGTAGACATAGATAACGGCCTTGAGGTATTTCTCGAGCGCCTTGAGAATGGCCTCCCGATCCCGCGCAGTTTCCACCAGTTTCCGGGATTCATCGCGAAGGATGTCGTTCACCGGCCGTGAAGAACCGCCGCCGCCACCACCCCCTCCCCCCGAAACCGGACGCCCCCACAAGAACTGCGAAGGATCATCCACCAGGTAGTAGGCGCCCGTACTGACCAGCCCCCGGGTGAGGCTGTCCCGGTCTGCTGGCACCACAATGTCCGGAGCCCCGGACAGGCGGGGAATCGCCGAAATGAACCGTCGCGGCAGGGCGGCGATTTCGTCCGGAACGATCTTCTTATTGATACCAATAATCTCTTCCCGCGGCTCCCAGACTGGCCGATCCTCTGGCGCGGGCTCAGCCAGACTGCGCTGCTCTCCAATCAAGCTCCCCGCATCAAGGGGGCGCGGTTCAACGGCCGCCTGGTCCATATCCCTCCGCAACGCAACGGCCTCGGAACTGACTTCCCCCGCGGAAGATCCCCGCACCGCCTCAGGGCGGAAGCGTGGCGGACGCTTTTCCGGATCCAGGCGCTCCGGCTGAAGCGTGACCTCCTTAAGCGTCAACGGGGTCTGCTTGGGTTTGTCCGGAATCCGATCCCGACCCAATCCATAAATCGTAAACCCCGGAAAAAAAACCAGCAGCACGAGGTGCAATACCAACGAAATCACAACGGCCACCCCACCCCATGACAGGTGACGGCGATGAATGCGCCTCAAGATGAGCTTCGCCGCGGAAGCCTGAGGTTTCCCCCTGAAATTGACCCTGTAGTCGACCATCGGGCTGTTCCCATCTCGTGATGCGATACAAAATTAATACATTCCGGCCGACCGCCCAGACTATTTGGTCTGGGATCCGGCCTCCGCGGCCTTCCGGGCCCATTCGCTATCGGGGTACCGTTCCGCCAGTTCGCGGGCTACCTTGACGCTCTCTGCCGTCCTGCCGCTTTGCCGAAAGGTCTCGGCCGCCTCATAAAGGCACTCGGGGGTAAGCGTGGCGTCATCGAACAACACCGCCACACTCAGGAAATGCTTCGCGGCACCGGGCAGGTCACCCTGCGCCCTGAGAGCGCGCGCAATACCCGCATACGCCCTGGCGCGAATAGGCAGGAGGTCATCGGTCGTCGACAACGTGGCCGCCTGATCGAAGTATCCCTTCGCCTTGGCCGCATCGCCCGCCGCCAGGTTGATCTCGCCCAGCCGCAGGAATGATTCGGCGGCGGCCTGTGACTTGACACCAAGGGCCACTGTCTCTTCGAAGGCCAGCCTGGCGGGCTCCGACTGCCCCTGCCCCAAAAGCGCTTTGCCTTTCAGGCACCATCCGATCTGCTTCCAGGCATCAGTCGAGGCGCGCGCAATGAGCGCCTCGGCCGCCAGCACCGCCTTGGGAAAATCCGGCCGGCCGGACTGATAATCGGCGAGCCATTCCAAGATTTCCGGGGTGAACTGCTCACGCAACGGGGAGTCGATCAGGCCCTGCAGAAGTTCGGCCGCCTCATCCAGACGGCCCCGGCGCTGCAACACCAGCGCCAACCGGAACTGGGCTCGCCGTTCCAGGTCTTCGGCGGGTCCCGCCTTCAGTGCCCGCCGGAACTCAATCTCCGCCTCCTCCAGTTTTCCGGCCTCCTCCATCAGCGTCCCGTTCCAGAACCGCGCTTCCGCCAGGAACTTTGTCTTGGGAAACCGCCTCATCAACTCGGCCAGCGTGGCCAGGGCCTGGGCGTCACGGCGCAACTGGGCCTCCCCCATGGCCTTCTGATAATAGGACTCCTCTACGAACTTGCTTTGGGGATAGTCCGAGATCAGCCTGGCCCACACGGCCACAGCCTGTTCCGGCTTCTTCGCCTTCGCCTGGCAGGCGGCGGCCACGAACAACGCCTGGGGAGCGAGTGCATGTTGCGGGTACTCATCCACCAACTGCCCGAATAATTCGGCCGCCTGGATCGGCTCGCCCTTTTTCTCAAGAAGGTGCGCCAGCCGGTACAACGCATCGGCGGCCAGGTCCGAGACGGCAGACTGCTCCAGCAGCAGACGGTAGTACTGCACCGCGCTGGCGTCATCTTTCACCGCCGCGCTCGACTCGGCCAACAACCAGTAAACATCCTTCTTGATCCGCGGGGTGAGCGTTAACGCCTTCGCCTGCCGGATGGCCTCCTGGAAATGGCCCATCTTATACAAGGTCAGGGCGCGCTCGTAGGCAGCGCTATCCGCGACCTCGGTCTGGGGATATTTACTCAGCAGCAACCCGTAGGTGGCCACCGCCTCCTCGTTCTTCATCAGCTGGCGTTCGCTGTTGGCCTTGAGGTACAGCCATTCGTCCGGCTTCACGCGCCCGGCCCCCTCACCGCATTTCAGCGTCTCGGCGTACAGTCCGGCATGATAGAACGCCCACGCCATGGGCAGCGACGCCGGCTGGGTACGCTCATCCTTCGGGTACAGGGAGACCAGTTTCTCGTAGGCCCGCGCGCTCTTCTCGTATTGCTTCTGCTGGAAGTAAACGTCACCCAGTTGGAACCAGGACTCGGCACCGAGACGCGGGGAGGCGGGGTGGGTGGCCGCCTGCAGGAATAATTCCACCGCCCATCCGGCCCCGTCATCCTGCTGTCGAACCAATCCGCCCAGCGCCAGCGCGGCACACGAGGCAAAGGGGGTGTCGGGGTACTGGTTCAACACCGCCTCGTACGCCTCCATCGCCTCGCTCCCGTGGCCGGATTTCTCCTGCGCGGCTCCCAGCGCGTAACGGCAGGCGGCGGCGAGTTCAGTCGGAGGGGTCTGGCTCAGCAATGACGTGAGAAGTTTGATCTGGTCCGCGGACCGGCCCGCCAGCTCCATCAACTCCGCCCGCCGCAACCCGGCGCGAAAACGGTAATCACTGCCCGTTGCTCCATGGCCGGCCTTTTCGTAAGCCTGCTCGGCGTCATTCGTGCGACCCAGGGAACGGTAACACTCTCCCATCCTATAGAAGACCGCGTCCACTCCCGCCCGGTTGGTATCGAGACACGCCTGATACTCCTTCAGCGCCACATCCCACATCCCGCGCGCGTAAAGACCGTCGGCGAACTGGAGTTGCTCCTGCGGGTCAAGGGCGCCCGCCGTCAAGGCACATGCCCCCACGGCCAGCCACAATCCCAGTTTCAGGATCCTCTGACTCATGGCCCGGGTGCCTTTTCCGCCAGACCGGCCGCGAAGGAAATATTCCAGATATCCGCCTGGCGGCATTGATCGAGCACCTTGATGACGTGCTCATACGCGGTCTGCTTGTCGGCCCTGATCAGGACCGGCTGACCGGGGAAAAGCTCCACCAGACGCCCGAGCAGTACAGCCAGTTCGGCGTCGTTGAGCTGACGCCCGTTCACAATGACCGTGCCGTCCTTGAGGAGATTCATGATGATCTCCCCCGGCAGCCGCTGTTCCATCTGGGCGGTGGAGGCGGTTGGCAACGTGACGTCGATTTCCGCTTCCCACTGCGTGTAGATTTGACTCGTCACAAAAAAACACAAAAGCAGGAAAAGGATATCGATCATCGGCACAACCTGAAAGCTGAGCGTCTCAGGTTTGTACTTGGCTCGGAAGTTCATTTGCCGGGTTTCCTCTGCACAAGCGCCGCGAACACGTTCATCGAGGCCACCTCAAGATCAGACACCAGCTTGGACGTGCGCCCCCGGAAGAAGGCGTAGAACATCATGGCCGGAATGCCCACGATCAGCCCGCCGGCCGTATTAACCAGCGCCTCGGTGACGCCGGCCGCGAGAATCATCGGTTTGGCCTTCGCCAGATCGAGGGCGACCACGCTAAAGGCATGCACCATACCGAATACCGTACCCAGCAGTCCGACCATCGGCGCGATAACCCCTATGTCCAACAGATATTGGATCTGGCTCTGCATTGCCGTGGCTTGCCGCGACCCCTCACCTTCGATCACTTCCTTCAGCATGACGGGATCGGGCTTGTCGACCGAATTGACGTAGTCCAACGCCGCCACCGCGACCTCGGAAAACGCGCACGGTTTGTAGCCGCAGGCGGTCCGCGCATCGTCCAGTTGCCCGGTTTCGATCTTGTCCAACACGTCGTCACGAAGCATGTCGGGCACAATCTGCTGCCGCCGCAGGATCACCAGAAAATAGATCACCAGCGCGACCCCGCCCACCGACATCAGACAAAGCAGGTAGGTCAGTGTCCCTCCCCGATCGAGCAGTTCCTGAAGCGACAACTGCTGCGTCACACCGATATCGTGAACCCCCTTCGCCACCGGCGCCGCCTGGGCCACGACCGCCGACACGTTCCAGAGACCCACCCAGACCGCCACTACCATGACGATCAACCATTTTCTGTTTCCATGCGTCATCGTTCGTTCTCCTGCTGAACCCTCACGCCACCGGGTATTTCATTCCCATCAATTTCGAGACCGCCCCACAGTGAGCGGCCCACTCCTCATCCGCCCATTGCCGGCCCGAAGCCGTCCGTGCGTCAAAGGCGTCAAAATCAAGCCCGGCCGTTGCCCCCAGGTGTGTTTTCACGCGGATCGCCCGATGCGGATCCATCGTCTCCAGCTCACCCAGATGCTCCTTGACGTGGTGATAGGCGTCCCGGAAGGGCATTCCCCGCGCCACCAACTCCAGCGCCCGATCCGTTGCGAAAACGCCGGGCCCGAACCCCCGAATCAGGGCCGCCTCGTTGACTTGGAGCCGCCCCATCAACAGGGACAGGCTTTGCAAACAGGCCCGGGTGGTCGCCAACCCCTCCATGAACGGCCCTTTGGTCTCCTGCAAGTCGCGATTGTACCCGCCCGGCAGGCTGCGCACGATATCCTTCACCGTCTGCTCACAGGCCATGACCCGCGCCACGCGGGCCCGCACCAGTTCGACCACATCGGGATTGTTTTTCTGCGGCATGATGCTGCTGCCCGTCCCATATTCGGCGGGAAGGGTGAAATATCCAAACTCCGGCAGGGTATAAAGCATGAGGTCGTGCGCCAGGCGCGAAAGCGATAACATCACCTGCGACAACGCCGAGAGAATCATCGACTCGATCTTGCCGCGCGCGTTGCTGGCGTAAAGCACGTTATGCACCGGGCGGCTGAACCCAAGCAGACGCGAGGTCAGTTCGCGATCAATGGGCAACGGAACACCGTAGCCCGCTGCGGAGCCCAGCGGGCACTGGTCATTCAAGTCATACACCGCCATCATCAGCGCCACGTCGTCCAGCAGGCTCTCGGCATGCGCCGACGCCCACAGCCCGACGGAACTCGGCATCGCCGGCTGCATGTGCGTCCGCCCGACCATGGGAACATCGACATGACGGCGGGCCAAAACAAACATCACCCGCGCCAGTTCCAGAGCCTCGCGAATCGTACCGATCAACTGCTCCTTGGCGAAGAGGCGCAGATCCAGTGCCACCTGGTCGTTGCGACTCCGTCCCGTGTGCACCTTCTTCCCCAGATCGCCCAGCCGCGCCGTGAGGATACGCTCAACCGCCAGATGCACATCCTGATCGTCCAACCCGATGACAAAACCGCCGTCTTCCGCCTTGCGCATGATCACGACCAACTCGCGAATCACCGCCAGGCGCTCCTTCTCCGTGATCAGCCGCGGCCGCAAGGGCATCCGTGACAGCATGGTAACATGGGCGGCGGAACCCATGCAGTCGGCATTCACCAGGGCCAGATCGAGCAGAAGATCGCTGCCGGCCGTGAAATTCAGCACGGCGGAATCGA